>JAEEGK010033236.1_pt1 | contig 10041 bp, 10 predicted proteins | sample 8958771 | NCBI WGS metagenome assembly JAEEGK01 (sample SAMN16246547, study PRJNA631951) | gut metagenome | biome: gut microbiome; feature: rumen; material: SC-attached | host: Bos | place: Iran: Karaj | collected 2018-10 | reverse complement strand
TGCCAGCCAGACCAGGGCCAGCAACCGCAGCCAGGGAAAGGGCGCCGCGCCTGCTGCCGCGGAAACAGCGGGGGAAGGCTGCGCCGCGGCGGCCTGCACACCGGCAGATACGGCGGCTTCCGCCGCAGCCGGGGCCGCTTCCACAGGGAAGGGCAGGTCCAGCGGACCGGGGGCCGACGGAGCGGCGGGGGTCCCGGAAAGGAGGCGGAACAGGCTGAAGGGCGAAGGGAGGCTCACCGGCACGCAGAGGCGGAAGGCCGCCGCCGCCCAGAGAAAGTAGGAAAACCGCTTCGGGACGCGGCGCAGCAGGAGGCGCAGGGGCAGGATCAGCAGGATCACCGCGCCGCCCGCCAGGCTCATTTTCAGGATACGCAGAAACAGGGCTTCCATCGGTCATTTCTCCTTTCCGTCGGTTTGTTCCCGCTTGAAGCTGTCGATCAGCTTCTGCAGCTCCTCCGCCTCCTCCGGGCTGATGCCCTTGCCGCCATAGAAGGAAACCAGGAAGCCGGGCAGGGAGCCGGAAAAGGTCTGGTCCACAAAGCTGCGGCTCTCCTGCCGCTGGATCTCCTCCCTGGGGACCAGGCTGCGCACCGTGGCGTTCTCATTGACCGCCAGCCCCTTTTCCGACATCTTCTTCACCATGGTATAGACGGTGGATTTCTTCCAGCCCAGCTCGGAGGCGCAGATGCGCACCAGCTCCGTGGAATTCACGGGCTCATGATCCCAGATCAGGGACATAAAACGGAAATCACTTTCGCAGAGACGATGATAAGACATGGGCTCCCCTCCTCAGTCTGTGACTATAGACCTTTTAGGTCAGTCTATACCAGCAGACCTGCACTGTCAAGAGGGATTTCCCGGAGACGGAAAAGGACGCGCCGCAGCATGCAGCGCGCCCGGTGAAATCCCCGGTCCGCGGGCCGGAATACCGCCTGATGCGGCGGGAAACGGCGCCGTTATAATTCCTTCCGTCTCAGCGCCAGCGCGCAGCAGCCCAGGCTCAGGAGCAGGGCGGGAAGGGGCCAGAGGGCGGCGAGGCCGGGGCCTTGGGCGGCCGCCGGCAGCCAGAGGTCCAAATGGCTTCCCAAGAGCCGCCAGAGCAGCAGCCCATAGAGGAACACCAGAGCGCGGCCATAGAGGTTTTCCCCGGCGAAGGCGGCGACGGCGGCACAGGGGGCCGCCATCCCCAGGTCCAGCAGCAGCCGCAGCGCGAAAAAGCCCGGGAGCCAGGCCGCGGGGAGCGCCCGGAGAAGGTAGAGGACGGGAAGGAGGGAGAAAACCTGCGCCAGCAGGGAGATCACGGCGCAGCCCGAAAAAAAGAGCAGGAGCGCGCCGCCGAAAACGGCAAAGCGGCCATAGCCCCGGCTGAGAGGCAGGGCGGCGCACCGGGCGTCGAACACCGCGCCGAAATATGCCGCTGCCCAGGCCGCCCCCGCCAGGGGGACGAAGTGCCGCATATCCAGCGCAAGGGCCAGGGCGGCGGCAGGCTCCGGGGTCCCCCAGCGGGCGGCATAGCTTCTGAGCGCCGCGGCGGCCTCCCAACCCAGGAGAAGACCAAGGGCCGGGGGAAGCAGGAACAGCCGCCAAAGAGAAAAAAGCGCCCGGAGCTGGAAGCGCAGGCAGCGCTTCATTCTTCCCGCCGCCCCAAAAGGCTGCCCTCCCGGGCCAGGGCAGCGCGCTCCAGCTCCAGGAAATAGGCCTCCGCGTCCTTCAGCTTCCGCTGCTCCAGCCGCATTTCCAGTTCCCCTGCGGACAGGGTCTCCAGCACCCGTCCGAAACGGAGGAAGATATAGTCCGTGGCGATCTTGTGCAGCTCCCCCAGGAGGTGGCTGGAAATCAGCATGGTCAGGCCCTTCTCCCGGTTCAGGCGCGTCAGCAGCTCCCGCATTTCCACTGCGCCGCCGGGGTCCAGGGCGTTCATGGGCTCGTCCAGCAGCAGCAATTCCGGGCTTCCCAACAAAGCGGAGGCCAGGCCGTAGCGCTGCTTTTGTCCGGCGGAGCACTGCCGCAGCGTTCGCCGGCGGCTCTTTTCATCCAGCCCCACCAGGCCGCAGAGTGCCTCCGGATCCGACTTCTCCGCCGCGGGAAGCAGCAGCGCCTGGGCCCGGAGGTTCTGCCGCAGACTCAGGTCCTCGTAGCCCGAGGGCTCCGCAATGAGGGAGCCCATGCGCAGCCGCGCCCGCGCCAGGCCCTTTTCATCTTCGGCTCCGAAGAGGGTCATGCGCCCCGCCGTGGGGAAGCACAGCCCCGCCATGAGGCGCAGAAGGGTGGTCTTTCCCGCGCCGTTATTGCCCACCAGGCCGTAGATATGCCCTTCCTCCAGCCGAAGGTCCACATTCTCCAGCGCGGTCAAAGCCCGTTTTCCCCGCCCGTAAACCTTGCACAAGCCCCGGGCTTCAAACACCGTCATCCCGTCTCCTCCCTTCAGGGCAGATTTTTCCTTGCCGCGGCCCGTGCAGCCGCGGAACGCTTTACTTCAGGTCCCGGCGCCGGAACAGATAAACGGACAGCGCCGGGCAGATCACGATATAGGCCGCGCAGACGGCGCAGTAGCCCAGCAGTTTCCCCGGCGGGCAGCCTTCCGCCACCAGGCTCGCAGTGTCCCGAAAGGCATCCGCATTGTAATATGGGAGCAGAATGAAGGGATAGAACACATACAGGCCCGGCACGATGCGGTGCAGCAGGGCCTCCGCCAGCAGCATGGCCGGGGCGGCCAGCCAGGTCTTCCGCAGCAGCACATAGACGAAATAGACGTAGGCGACCCCGGAGAGGATGCAGAGCTCCAAAATCAGCCAGTTCCGCAGGAGAAGCCCCGGAGGCGAGGACCGCCAGTCCGTGTAATATCCCAGAAAGGCCAGATACATCCCCGTGGACAGCAGGAGGCAGAAGACGGCGCTGAGGAGCATGCGGCTGAGAAGGGGCTTCACCCGGCCGCAGCGCCGCAGCTCTTCCCGGATGCCCAGCGTTTTGGTCAGCCCCGGAGCCAGGGTAACGCCGGGCAGCAGGAACAGCAGCAGGAGCATGCCCCCGGCGGCCACCGCCGGCGCGGCAATCACCTGCCGGGCGCGGAGCAGGGCAAGCACCTCCTCCGTGCTTTCCGCCTCCTCCGCCCGCTTCAGCCGCCGCATACCCTCAAAGCCCATATGCTCCGTGATCTCCTCCAGCTCCCGGGCGGAGCCCACCACGTCGCCGTTGTCGAAAAACAGCGCGGCGCTGAGGAGCAGCGCCGCTGCCAGAAACAGCATGCAGAAGCGGCTGTGCAGCATGACATATAGCTGAACGCCCATAAGTCTGCGCATGGGATCCATCCTCCTTTCTATGAAAACACCAGGCCCAGCAGCAGAACGGCCCCCAGGGTGCCGAGAAGCCATCCCACGGAGGGAAAGCCCCGGAGCCCCGCGTCCAGGAGCAGCAGGGCCTTGTCCAGACCCCAGGCCAGCGCCAGCCCCGCCGTGACCCAGGCCCGACGGGTGCTCTCCCGCCGGAAGCGCCAGCGCAGAAAGAGGAAGCATGGCAGCGTCTGCCCCGCGAAGAGGACGGACGAAGCAAAGAGCCGCCACCGCGGGTCCCCGGCAACGCGCAGGATGCGCCGTGCTCCTGCAGGCGCATCGGCTGCGGCGCCGAACCATTCCAGAAAGAAGGTCCCCAGCAGCCTCCCCGCCGCGGCCAGGCAGCAGCCCAGCATGAGCCGCCCCAGGTCCCGCCGCCAGCGCTCCGGCTGCCTGCGCCAGGCCTCCCGGAATTCCTCCCGCAGCCGTTCCGGACTCCCCAGCTTCTCCATGGCCCGCTCCTCGGCTTCCGTTTCGCCGCAGCCCCGGGCAAGATAACCTTCCGTCAAATCCGCAAGGTGCCCTTCCAGCTCCTCCCGCAGCCGAAGGCGGTATCTGCTGCGGGGCACCCCGGACAGGCAGCGCTCCAGATACTCCGTCAGCCGGTCCGGCATTCCGCCCGCCCCTGCAGAACGCTTTCCACAGCCCCGACGAAATCCCGCCATTTCTGCTCTTTCTCCGCCAGAGCCTTATGTCCCTTTTCCGTCAGGTGATACAATACCCGGCTGCGCCCGCCCGCCTCTTCCCGGTAGGCGGTGAGGAGCCCCCGGGTCTCCAGCCGGTGGAGAAAGGGATAGAGACTGCCCTGGCTCATTTCAAAGGCATGGTCGGACAGAAGGGCCATTTCCTGGATGATCTGATAGCCGTATTTGTCTCCCCGGCTCAGCAGCTTCAGAAGGATGAGCTCGTGGCTTCCCTTGGAGAGTTCCTTATCGACGCGCATGATAATACCTCCTGTTCAGAGGCATTATATACCTCTGAACAGGAGGTGTCAAGAGCGGGACCTGCGGGAACATATGCGCCAGCCGCCCGGTGGTTCCGGGCGGCTGGCGGTCATCTGTCCTTCACATCGGGGCAAGCCGTCATGGCCGGCGTCCCTCTATGCTTTTTACTGCGTGGGGGGCGGCATGCGCCCTGCTCACTTCTTCCCGATATCCAGGGCCTCGAAGTAGGCTGCGTTGGTGGCCTGGTAGACCGTGGCGGGGATCACGCAGTCCCCCAGCACATGGTATTCCGGCGCGCAGAGGGTAAGGGCAGCGGCTTCGTCCCGGTTGGGCTTCATGCCCAGGGCGCAGACCACCGTGTCCGCCGGGAAGAACTCCTCCCCCTTCTCCCCTTCGCCGGTGACGCCCTCCGGCGTGATCCCCGTGACCTTCGTATTCAGATGCACGTCCACCTTCAAGCGCTTCAGCTCGATGTTAATGGAGGAGCCCTGGAGCAGGTTGGTGCCGCTGTTGAGGGAGGGGGCCATTTCCAGGATGGTCACTTCCCTGCCCAGGCCCGCCATGAAGATGGCCAGCTCGCAGCCCACCAGGCCGCCGCCCAGGATCACCAGCTTCTTCCCCACCTTTTCCGGCTCCATGTAGACCTTTTCCGCGACGGTGACGTTGGGGCCGTCGATGCCGGGGATGGGCGGGATGGCGGGGCGGGCGCCCAGGGCCGCCACGATCACGTCCGGCTGCAGTTCCCTGGCCAGAGCCGGGGTGACCTCCGTGTTCAGACGCACCTCGATGTTCTTTTCACGGGAGATCATCAGGGCCTGATGTTGGAGGTACTCCCCCAGGTGCTTTTTGAAGGGCACCTTTTCCTCGCACAGCAGCACGCCGCCCAGCTGGCCGGTCTTCTCGCAGAGGATGACCTTGTGGCCCCGGGCTGCGGCGGTGAGGGCTGCCTGCATGCCGCCGATGCCGCCCCCGGCCACCAGCACGGTCTTCTTCTCCGGGATGGGCTTTTCGAACTTCACGTCAGCCTCGTTGCAGATCTCCGGGTTCAGGGCGCAGCAGATCTGGCCCCTAGTCATTAGGCTGGAGAAGCAGGTGAAGCAGCGCATGCACTTCACGATCTCCTCCTGCCGCCCTTCCCTGGCCTTTCTCGGCAGGTCCGGGTCGCAGATGAGGCCCCGGGCCAGCTCCACCACGTCCGCCTTGCCAGAGGCGATGATCTCCTCCAGCAGCTCCGGGTCGGAGAGGGCGCCTACGGTGGCCACGGGGGTGGACACGTGCTTCTTGATCTCGGCGGCGTACTTCACGTTGACCCCGTCCTCCAGGAACATGCTGGGGTGGGTCACGGTGAAGACCTCGGCCACCTCATGGCTGCCGGCGGAAATGTGGAGCAGGTCCACCTTCCCGTCCAGGGCCTGGGCGATGCGGATGCCGTATTCCACGTCGTAGCCGCCCTCGAAAACCTCGCTGCCGCTGAGGCGGATCTCGATGGGGAAAGCGCTTCCCACCGCGTCACGGATGGCCTGGATCACCGCCAGGGGGAAACGCATCCGCTTTTCAAAGCTGCCGCCCCACTCGTCGGTGCGGGTGTTGGTGATGGGGGACATGAACTGATGGAGCAGCCAGCCGTGGCCCCCGTGGAGGGTGATCATGCCGAAGCCGCAGGCTTTGGCAAAGGCGGCGGCTTCCGCGTGCTTGCGGATGGTGCGCCGAATGATCTCGTCGTCCATGGCATAGGCGTGGATGGGCTGGCCGAAAGCGCCGGGAGACTCGCTTTCTACCGGACCGTAGATCTTATGGCCCTGGCCGTAGGAAATCCTCGCGGCGTTGCCGCCGTGGGACATCTCCATGCTGGCCACCGCTCCGTGGCGGCGGATGGCCTCGCTGAGCTTGTTCAGATGGGGGCGGCCTGTGGTGTCGTCCAGGAGGATATGATTGCCGTTGGCAAGGGCGATCTCGCTGTCCACCATGGCGTCGCCGATGCAGACGGAGGCAGCCCCGCCGATGGCCTTGCGCTCATAATAATTGATGGTCTCGTTGATGGGATGGTTGCCGTAATGATTGTGCTGCAGGCCCGTGGGGGAGGCGAAGATGCGGTTTTTGAAAAGCTGGCCCGCCAGCACGATGGGGGTGAACAGATGGGGATACGGACACTCGTACATGGTTCTCCCTGCCTTTGCTTTTTTATTTCAGCATACCATAGCGGGCGGCCGATGGCAAGCCGGGAAAAACGCCGGGCACTTTCATAGATGCAAAACGGGACCGGCTTCCGCTGGTCCCGCTGTCGTTTCCTGTTCTCAATCCTCGTCCTTGACGATACGCACGGCGATCCTTTCCTCCGGATCGTCGATGTCGTTTTCCGTGAGGGCCTTGCTGCAATTCTCGATGAGGTCGAAGTAAACGTCCCAATACTTCCCGGTCACACACCAGGTACGCACATAGAAGATATACGTATCGTCATCCACGGCGCCCATGCGGGCAAAGGGGGCGGGGTCGTCCAGGACGCCCTCCGTCTCCCGGGCCGCGGTCAGCAGAACCCGCTTCACCAGCTCCGCGTCGATATCGTTGGTGATCTTGAATTCCAGGTCGATACGGCGCTGGGGCGCCGCCGTGTAATTGGTGATGCTGGCGTTCATCAGTTCCCCGTTGGGCACGAAAATCTGCTTGTTATCCAGAGTCATGACGGTGGTATAAAAGATGCTGATATCCGTCACCACGCCCTCTGAGCCCCCCGTTTCGATATAGTCCCCGATCTTGAAGGGGCGGAACAGGAGGATCATCAGACCGCCGGCCAGGTTGCCCAGGGAACCCTGCAGCGCCAGGCCCACCGCCAGACCGCAGGAGGCTAGGATGGCGACGACGCTGGACATGGACACGCCCAGGATCTCCACAACGCTGATGACCAAAATGATGTAGAGCATCAGCCGCAGGAACTTCTTGAGGACCTGCTTCAGGGTCTCGTCCAGCTTCAGCTTGTCGATGGCCTTGATGATGGCTTTCATCAGCAGCTTGACGACGAAGCAGCCCACGACGAAGACCAGGATGGCGATGATCACCCTCCCGCCATAGGTGCTGATGAAGTCAATGCCGCTTTTAATGAATTCCTGCATGTCCCGTTCCCCCTTCGTGCCGCCGGCGCCGCGCCCGGCCTGTCTCCTCAAAAATACGCCCCTGGATTTTCTCCGTGCCCTCCGCAACGGTGCTGCGGAAACAGGCGGCATGCTTCCGGAATTCCCCATCCCGTTTAGTGCCCAGGATCACATTTGGGCAAATCCAACATAACACACGGGACGGCTTTTGCCAAGATATCGCGGTGGATTTTGCCTGTTTTACATCTGTTTTTGGGAACATGAGGCGTGATGCCGCTTGCTTTGCGCACGGTGATCCTGCCGTTAATCTGTTTTCTGCTGCACCATTCGTTTACAAGCCGGGAGTCAGCCCTTGTCCGATTTCTTCAGGGCGTCGTATGTTTCCGAAAGCCACGCATTATAGTGATCGTAGGGGCTCTCTGTCCACCAGTCCAGCAGCTTGTTTAAAGACTTGGCGTCTTCTGTGACATCGGTGCTCTTATACTGCTCCGGGTCGCGGTTGACCGTCACGACATGCTTATTATCCTCTTTGAAGTCGATCCGGTAAATACAGTGTCCCGTCCAGCTTCGGTGTGCCCAAAGGGTCGGGCCCTCCATAAACCAGAACCATTTATCCTCCATAGCCTGCGGGACATTGCCGCAGCGGAGCGCAGCCATCTCCTTTTCGCTGAACGACCTGCTCAGTATGAAAGTCTCATGCTGTTTCGGCATGGGTTTTGTTTTCCAGTCATTGCGATGGGCAATTCTTATTTTGTTTTTATGATCTCCTGTCATATGCTCCTCCCCATTCGACTCCTGACTTGCGGTCCAGTCATTTCCCGTTTGCCCCGGGGCCGTGGTGTTGGATCCTTTAGCGCACCGCATGTCTACAGGACATATCATACTATTCACCAATAAAACCCTATTATCTGTATTACCGAGGATTTTTGGGCGATATGACGGAACATTATGCAAGCAAGATGCGTGCCAGAATCGTGCGGTGTTGCCTTAAAGCGTTTTATCGGTGAATAGTATCACTCTCAGATTATACATCATGTTCCTTGGCAGCGGAATACATCGTTCAAAAAACAGCAATTTGCCCGAAAGACAAATTGCTGTTCTTCATTTTCGGTAGGCAAAACTCTTTGTACGTCCCCGTCCGAATCGGAGCCCAGCAGAGCGGGTCCGATTCGGAAAGGAGGAAGGAGTCAACGGATATGGAGTTTTCGCGGCCCTTACGGTAACCGCGGAAATGGAATGCGGTTGACTTCTTCCGATGTGGTGGTGGAGGCGGGGGGTGTCGAACCCCCGTCCGAAAACGTGTCAGAAGGAACTTCTCCGTGCGCAGACGGTTATTGCGGCCCGAAGGCCCTTTCCCCTCCCGGCTGGCAAGCCGTCACGCCCTGCCGGTCAGGTAGCTTCATGATGCATGGTGCGCGCAAAGCTTAGCGCACGCACGTTCGCCACTGAGTGACGCCCGACATCCGGGCCGTGGCCCTCCCGGAGCGGACGCGCAGCCTTAGGCGGCTACGAGTTCGTAAGAATCGTTGTTATTTGATTTATAAGTGCCCGTTTTATGGATGCCGGGCGCATCCGCACGCTATTCCAACCTCTGCGCCCCCGTCGAAACCAATACGCCCCCATGTCAGCGAGTTGAATACTTATCAACTCGCATACAACGATTCAGAGCTTTTCGGGTTCGGGATAGCTTTCGCCGAAGGTGTCCACGGTGACCTTCTTCATCACCTGCTTCTTGACGGGGCGGTCATTGTAGATATCCGTCTTGGTCTCGGCGATGCGGTCAACCGCCTCCATGCCGCTGAGCACCTTGCCGAAGGCGGCGTAATTGCCGTCCAGATGGGGCGCGTCGTCGTGCATGATGAAGAACTGGCTGCCGGCAGAATCGGGCAGAGAGGAGCGGGCCATGCTGAGGACGCCCCGGGTGTGCTTCAGATCGTTCTGGAACCCGTTGGCGGCGAATTCGCCGCGGATGCTCCAGCCGGGGCCGCCGGTCCCCTTGCCGAAGGGGCAGCCGCCCTGGATCATAAAGCCGGGGATGACCCGGTGGAAAATGAGCCCGTCGTAAAACCCGTCCTGCACCAGGTGGACGAAGTTATACACCGACTGAGGCGCGATCTCCGGATACAGCTCGGCAGTGATGATATCGCCGTTCTCCATTTCGATGGTCACGATGGGATTCTTAGCCATTTGTATTTCTCTCCTTTATTGCTCTGTCGATCTCTCGTTTCGCGCTGCGCTGGGCTTCCGCGTCCCGCTTGTCATGGAGCTTTTTGCCCTTGCAGAGGCCCACCTCCACCTTGACGTAAGGCCCCAGGAAATAGAGGGAAAGGGGTACCAGCGCATAACCGTCCTGCACCACCTTGGCCCCAAGGCGGCGGATCTCCCGCTTGTGCATCAGCAGCCGCCGGGTCCGCAGTGGGTCCTTGTTGAAGATGTTGCCTTTTTCATAGGGGCTGATGCGCAGTCCCCGCACCAGCAGTTCCCCATCCTTCACGGTGCAAAAGGCGTCCTTCAGGTTCACCCCGCCCTGGCGGATGGACTTGACCTCTGTTCCGGCCAGAGAGATCCCGGCTTCGTATTTGTCTTCCACGAAATAATCGTGGTAGGCTTTCTTGTTGCTGGCAATGGGTCGTTTCTCCCGGGAAGCCACAGTCTCCCCCCCTTTCATACTGCACATTATTA
>JAEEGK010033232.1_pt1 | contig 10042 bp, 6 predicted proteins | sample 8958771 | NCBI WGS metagenome assembly JAEEGK01 (sample SAMN16246547, study PRJNA631951) | gut metagenome | biome: gut microbiome; feature: rumen; material: SC-attached | host: Bos | place: Iran: Karaj | collected 2018-10 | reverse complement strand
ATTGTTGTAATTAAATAAAAAATATATAAATGGGGATGGGGATTGGGGATTGGGGATTGGGGATTGGGCCCAATCCCCAATCCCCAATCCCCATGTGCTTAAAATGTTTTATTGTTATTTATAATTATATAATTTATTTAATTAAAATAATTTAGATTATTATATCTATAAATAGATTAAAGAAAAAACAATGATAAATGTAAAAAAAAGTGAATTTAGAAATATAAAAGAAGACAAAAATTTATAAATGGAATATGATTTTTATACATGTTGTCCAATTCAAGGATGTGAAAATGCAAATAAACCAATTAGATGGAAACACTATAATTGTGGTGGATATACTAAAATTAATGACAAAGGTTATATTAGATGTTCTAAATGCAATGTTAAAGGAAAAGTTGTTGATTGGAAATTTAGTTGTAAATCACATGATTTTCAAGAACCTAATTTTCAAAAATTAATTTTAATGTTAACTACTTTACAACAATTAATGAAAATTAATAATGATGATTTTATTTTAGAGCTTTCTACAAAAATTAAAAACCAATATAAACAAAAAAAGAATAAATTTCAACAAGAAAATAAACTTCCTTCAGATTTTGAAGATGAAAGTTATGAATCAGATAATTATGATTCAGATGAAAGTAATTCTTCAAAAGATGATGGCTCAGAAAATAATTCTTCGAATGATGATGAATCAGATAATAATAATTCAGATGAAAATTCTGATTTAAATGATGATGATGATGATAATAATGATAATATTTCAGATGATGATTCAAATAATTCATACGATAATAATAATTCAGATGATAATTATGAATCAGAGGAATATGATAGTGATTATAGATAATTAATTCAATTATAAAAATCAATTTTTATTTATAATTAATTTAAAATAGATAAATATAATTAGAAAGACAATCTTTTAATAAGCTCATAATTGGAATAATCCCTTTTGTTCCTTGTATATTTCTAAGAATATAAGAGTTTGTTCCACTAATTTCATTTTGAATTTCCTTACATTTCCCAAATTTAGATAAAAATTCTTCACTTAATTGTTTGAATTTCACAATTAAATCATTTATTTCAACAACAAGCTCATTTTCATTTAAATTTGGAGGTATACTCTTCATAAATGTCAATGTTATATTTTCAGTAATATATAAATAATATTCACTTTTCATCTTAATATAAAAAATGGTGTTTAATATTTCATTTTTCTTTTCTTCCATCATCTTATTTTCATTAATATTATTATCATGAGTGTTCTTTTGTTCATCGTCATCAATTAACATTTCACTATCTCCATAATTATTAGTATTATTAGATTGATTATTATCAAAAGCATTATTAAATTCTGTATTTTTTTCAAGTTTATCAAAATGTTTTTTTCCTTTAATTAAATCTTCATCTTGAGTATAATCACCATTTAAAATAACATTAATATTAGTATCACCTCTTAAAGCAGCTTCCCTAACTTTTTTTCTTAAATTTTCTGCTTTTTCTTGAACATAAGGTAAATTTTTTGCTAATTGTTTAGCTACCTCACCATCTTTATTAACTTTATTTTGATTCAATGTTCTGATTTCACTTCTATAAGAAACTTTATTATAATGTCCATTAATTAAATCTAATATTCCATCATAATATTTTGCTTCACTTTTTATTTCTGAATTTTCTTGATTTTCTAATTGAATTTTCCAATTTTCAATTATATCTTTTATTCTTGATTGAGGTAAATTATTTGGAAAATCATATTTTTCATAATTATTATAATAATCTTCCATTGAAGATTTAAATAATTCAATTTGATGAAGAAATTGTTTTTTTAATTTTTCATTATCTTTTCTATTTCCAGAATTTAAAGCATTATAATAACCAAATAATTCTTTTACATTTTTAATATTCATTAATCTATTATAATAACATTCTGCAGTTGATAACAATCTACATAATATTTCATTACTATATGCTTGTTCTTCTATTTTTATTGTGTCTTGAATTTGAGCATTAATTTTAGTCTTTCCATATTCTGAATAATTTCTTTGATTTCCAAAGTAATTATAAGAATCTATCATTTTTGGTTTTTTAAATTTTTGTAGATTTTATATGATATATAGGGAATTCTCTTTTTATGAAATCTATTTTAGATGAACTTTAAAAAGAAGGTAACTAAAAAAAGATTTTTTTGATTTTAATTAATCTTTTTTTAGATAAATAAATTTAAATTAATATTATATAATTTAAATTAAACTTTCAAATAATAAATGAAAATTAAGGGGAATTATTTATGAAAAAATATAATTATAATTGGAATGACAAAAAAACTTAAATAATTCTAATTTTTAATTCAATTTAAAATATTTTCTTGGAAAATTGATTTCCATTAATATTTGGTATAATTTTTAAAATAAATTTTAATGTTTTTAAGAATTTATTCATTTCATTGGAAACAATATATTTTTCATAATAATTTCTTTATTTTTATTAATAATTTTTATTGGTTCTTTTGAATCTAGAATCATATTCATTATTTCGATGAGGTAAATAACTTTCTTTTTTTTGATATTTATAACCAGTTTGATTCCATTTATTCAAATTATTAAAACTTTTTTTCATTTCTAACTTTTCATCATCAATGTCCCTGTGATTATTTTTAATATTAATACAGGAATTGTTTTTATAACGAGTATCATAAAGATTTTTATATTTTTGATGTTGAGTGAATAATTCATCATCTTTATAATGACCATTTAAAACAACATTAATATCAAATTTTCCTCTCAAAGCATTTTCTTTAATATTCTGAGAAATTCTTTCTGCTTTTTCTTGAATATAATTATTCATTAATTGATATGCAACATCTCCATTTTTATTAACTTTCCCTTTATTCATTGCTTTAATTTCACTTCTATAATCAATTTGATCAAAATTATATTTTAAAAGTTCTAAAATAGATTGATAATATTTTGATTCACTTCTAATTCTAGGCTCCTTTTCAATATTATTTTTCCATTGTTTAACAATATTTATAACTTCTTTTTCAGATAAATTATTTGGAAAATCATATTTTTTATAATTATTATAATAATCTTCCATTGAAGATTTAAATAATTCAATTTGATGAAGAAATTGTTTTTTTAATTTTTCATTATCTTTTCTATTTCCAGAATTTAAAGCATTATAATAACCAAATAATTCTTTTACATTTTTAATATTCATTAATCTATTATAATAACATTCTGCAGTTGATAACAATCTACATAATATTTCATTACTATATGCTTGTTCTTCTATTTTTATTGTGTCTTGAATTTGAACCCTTTGATTATAATATGGATTATATGAATGTCTTAGATTCATTGTATCAAAATTCCTTTCTTTCATTGAATTATCATCAAAGTAATTAGCATTATAATAATTTTGGTTATATCTATACATTTTTATTTCTTTTTTCTTTTGAAGATTCTTTTATATTGTTCTATCCCTTTTTTTTTGCTTGATATCTATTTTAGATAATAGTAAGAATTCAAACAAGACTTTTTTCAATTATGAAAATAAATTATTTAAAAAAATTAAATTAATTTATTATTTTTATCATTCTATTTATTTAGCAATAATCTACTACTTTTTAATTACTTATCAAAAGACTTTGTGCTTTTTTCAATAATATATTTCAATATTTATATAATTTGCTATTAATATTTATAATCTAGTAATTTAAAATAATTAATCTTAAATAATAATGAAATAATGATAAAATAGAAATAAAATTATTAAAAATAATTTTAGATTGAAATGATGGATATATTATTAAGAATCAATTTATATTCAATTAATAATATTTATTTTAGATTAAGTAAAATTATCTTTTTTTGAAACAGATATAATAAATTAAAGGTAAAGTTATGATAGAATTTGTTATAAAGACTAAAGGATAAAATTTATTACCAATAGAATAAATTTTTGATTTTGTGATTTTTTTAATCAAAGATTTTGAAATTTTATTATAATTCTCAGAACATATTTTATAATATTTATTATTAGTAATAATATTAATATTTTCATCTCCTTTTTTTTTATTAATTTTTTCATATTCTTCAATAATAAATTTTTCTAAATATATTTCCTTATTCATTAAAGGATAATAAACCTCAAATTTCATTTCACCTTCACAAAATTCTTTTTTTAAATCATCAAAAGAAAAAGAATTAAAAAAGTCTTCAACTTTTAAAATATAATCATCAAAATCAATTTTATCAAATTCAATTTGTTGAAAATGAACATAAAAATCAGAAATATTTAATTCTTCAATATTTTCTTTTTCATCATGAGTGGATAAATAATTTGTAACTTTTGAATTAGTTAATTTAGTTAAATATTTAGTTTTTAATTTAGTTATTTCATCGACAAGAAAATAAGAAGTTAATACAAAAATTGATAAAGGATGACTAACTATTAAATAATCAATTAATCTCATTTGAAGAAAAATATTTTGAATATTATGAGTAAAATAAGAAATAATATAAGATAAGACATATGTACATTCTCCATTTGCAAATTTGTTAATATCATTAAGAGTAATTTTATTAACTTTTGAAAGAATAAATGTAAATAATTTTAAAGCATTATTAAATGAATATCCAATATTTCCATTTTTATCTTGTAATATTAAATTTTCTTTTAAAAAAAATTCACTGAATCTTTGATATAGTAAAGTATATAAATAAAAATCATTAGGATATAAATAAAAAAATATCATTAAAATATCATGATAACCTTGATAATAATGGAATTCTCCTTTATTAAATGATATTAAATAATTTAAACATTTTTCTAAATTTTCTTTTACTTTTTTATTTATTTCAGGATATAATTCTGAAGGGAAAAGAAAATTAATATTACTTCTTTCAATATCAACTTTAATTACTGATCTATCTTTATTATGATTTAAAAATTGAAATAAAAATTCATTTCTATTATATAATGTTAATTTATTTTTATTTATCCATATTGTATTATAATATTTCTTTGTTGTTAATATATCTTGATTGTAACATAATATTTTCTTATATAATTCTCTTCTATTTTCCATTGTCATAAACCCTCCTTTTGATATTGCTAACTTTCTTATTTTATTAAAATCATTTTGAGATAAATTATAATTTTTTATATTTTTTTCTTTGTCTCTTTCTTTTTGAAAATCATCAAAAAAATTTTTTATTAATAATAACTTTTCATTTATTTCGTTTATATTATATTTATCATCATATTTATTCTCATTTATATAAACTTTTTCTTTTTTTTCTAAAGTAAATTTAATAAAATTATATATATCATCCATATATGATTTTCCTTATAATAAATAAATAACATTTAATTTAAATATTAAAAAATTGACTTTTATAGATTGAAATCAATATCTGAATTCAAATAAATAAAAATTTATTTATCATTGAACTTTTCATTAAATATGTATAATATATATTGTTTATAAAATAACTTTTTCAAATTTACATTTGTTACTTTTAAAAAAGGTATTTTTATCTTTTTAAAAAATTAAAAAATAATTATTACTTTATAATAACAATGATTTTTTAAACAAATAAAAAATGTCTTACCAAAATAATGCACCATCAATATATTATCACTCAGAATTTTCTGCTTTAAATCAAGAAATTGAACAAAATGATTTGATAATTGATTATTATTATTATGACACTCCAAATCCGGATTTTATGGAAAAAAATAATTATAATTCAAATCGAAATGATTATAATGGAGAATATTTTCTGACAAATATTAAACAAAATTTTGAAAAAAATTTCGATTACGACAAAGAAGATTTAAGCATATTTCAAAAAGATATAAATGAAAATAATTCAGTTCCTTTACCATATAATTCAATAGATAAAGAGCAAGCTCCAAAAATAGATAATCTTAATAATTCTTTTTCTCAAAAGACAAATGAAATAAATGAAATTAATATGGGATGTCCTCAAAATGTAACAATTAATAATCACAAAGAAGAAAATAATAATACTATTAATAAAGACAAAAATTATGATTATTTATATATAGAAACGCCTGGTAATATTAATATTGAAGAGCAAAAAGAAAGAGAAAAATGTATATTCGAAGATGAAATTACTCCTACAATTGATTCTAAAAATGAGAATGATATTATTACTTTAAATGGTAATTTATTAAAAGAAAGTTCAATTGAAGTTAAAAATGAAAAAGAAATTGCTTCAATGATAAATAATATTTTAAATTCTTCTCAAGCTGCTCCATTAACAATTGAGAAAAATAATGTTGATAATAATTTTGATACTTATTCTTCAACAATTAATACTACAGAAAATTATGGTTTTGGTATTGAAAATATAATAAAAGAAGAAAATATATTTATTGATGAAGAAAAAAAAAAAAAACTTAAAAAAATAAGAAAGTATAAACCAGATGGAATTAGAAAAAAAATAAAGGCAAGAACACATAAAAATATAAAAAAAATATTAAATTCTAATTTATGCAAATATAATAGTAAAATGCTATTTGATTATTTACCTCAAGTGTTTATATGTGATGTAACAATTAAACCAAATAAAAAAATATTAAACTTAACTTTAGAACAATTATATTTATATGATTTTGGAGGGAAACATCAAGATAAAGAAAAGTTAGAAACAAATAGAAAAGTAATTAATTATTTAAAGAATAATCCTATTATTTGTGAAAAAAGTGGAGTTAAAATTTTATTAATGTGTTCCTATCGGAAAATATTAAATGATTATTTTAAAAGTAATATGCTTGAAAAAGATTTAGAAAATTTAAGAGAAGAAGGAGAAGATGATTTATATATTGAATTATATAAATATTATGCTTTGAATTTTGTTTCTTTTTATGAAAACGACGGAAAAATTATTTCTTAATTTTAAATTAGTTTATGATAATCATATTATTTTTTTATTTATTATTTGAGTTTTATTATTAATTATTTATATTATTTTTATTCGATAAATTTTATTTTCATTCATTTAAAAATTCTTTTTCAAATTAAAAACATTTTTAATTAAGAATTTAATTTAAATATAAAGTAAATCTAGATAATAATAAAAGAAATATATACTAATATATCAAAAATACACAAAAAAAACAATAAATAATATAACAATAACAAACTTATCAATATAGTAAAAAAATAAAATAAAATAGAAAAAAATGGAAAAAAGGAAAAAAAATTTTCTCAATTATTAAAATCTCTATAAGTCATCATTTGCCAAGGAGTTAATCCATTATTATTAATTAATCTTTCATTAGCTCCATTTTTTAATAAAATATCAGCAAAATTAAAATTATTATGAGATAAAGCATAATGTAAAGCAGTATTTAATTCAAAATCTTGAGCATTAATATTAGCTCCTTTTTCTAATAAATATTTAACAAAAATATCATAACCACATTGAACTGCAAAAATTAAAAATGTACTTCCTTTATTATTTCTTGATTCTAAACTAATATGAAACCTTTCTAATATATCTGAAAATTCTCTAAAATTATTTTCTTTAATTAAAAAGAATAATATTTCTTCAACTGATTTTAAATTTTTTTTCATTTCTGCTTTTATTTCCTCTGTTCTAAATATTAATCCTTCTTTTGTCATATTTTTATTCTTTGATATTGCATCTCTTGGATCTTCTATGTTAAATTTTATGTTTTGTACTTTTATTGAAGGTCTTAATTTTAAATTCCTAACATATGTTTTTTGATGATTTAAACTTCTTTCTCCTTTTCTATTAAAATAAAATGTTTTTAAAATCATATTTGAATTATGATTATCATTTATTTTTCTTTTTGTTAAAGGTCTTTTTAATAAATCCATTTTTAAAGTAATATTCTTTGTTATTGCTAAACTTTTTAATAATGTTCTTCTTCTTACTGTTGTTTGTCTTCTTGGATAATTTAATGTTTTAAATACTTTATTACTATTATTTTTATTTAATACACTTACTCTTTTATTTGTTTTTGTTATTCTTAATGTTCCATCTTGAATATCATTCATTATAAATTTAAATGACATATATATATAATTAGCATTTTTTGAAATGAATATTTTATAATTATTTAATATTTTTTCTAATTTCATTAAATTTTTAAACTTTTTTATTAATGGTTTAATTGTATTTGGAGTTTCTTGCATATAATTTTCTTTTAAGAAATTATATGTTTCTTTTTCCATATATTTCTTTATCAATTCTTTTCCTGCGTTTTTGTCAAGGGAAAATTTTTGTTTAAATAACATTAAATCTAAATTAAATACATGTGATAAATAATATCTTTCTACTTTTATTTTATTATTTTCACCACTGTTTAAAACATATAATTTCTTTTCATTTAAATATTGTGGTAAATCAATTTTTTCTATTGTAAAATTATGTTGTAATTGATTTTTTATTTCATCATTTATTTTTTTATATTTTTCATTAAAAATATTGTTAATATATATATTTTTTTTTTCTAATAAATCACATTGAAATTTTTCATTATCAATAATACCAAAATTTTTATTTAATTTATCTTCTAATTTTCTTCTTTCTTCTTCAATTAAATTATTATCAGTTAAATCAGAAAATAAAGAATTTTTTTTTGAAAAAATTTTTTCACTTTCTGTTTTACCAGAACTTAAAGAATGAAGAGTTAAAATTTTAGTTTCATTTAAATTATTTATATTTTTATTTTGTTTTTCAGTAAGAAATCTTTTAATATTATATTCTTTATCACTATAATTATTATAAATTTCTTCTTTTTCATTAATATTATTTTCATTAGTATTTAATTGAATTTCTAACATAATTTTCTTTTTTGTATTTTCATTTAATTTAATATTTTCAAAAGTATATTTCCTATGTAATTGTTTTTTTGGCTTTTTATCTTTACTTTTTTTCTTTATCGTTTTTAATCTTTGAAACATATGCATATTTAAAGTAAGCATTTTTTTACTTTTTTTATTAACTGGAGAATAAAGAGTATTATTTCTTTGAAGAAAAAAAGAAGAGCTTGAATTATTATTAAGATTATTTTTAGAAATCATAGGATTAAAAAAATATATATTAGGAGTATTATTTACTGAAGTATTAAAAATATTTATTATAGTACTACTATTATTTTTTTTTTCTTTAAACTTTTTCAAATTATCCTTTTTACCAAAAGTTATTTTTTTTTTAGAAGAATTAGAATTACTTAAACTTCGACTACTTTTACTTAGTATTAATTCCTTAGAATTATTATTTAAATTATCAGAAGTATTTATTGTAGAAAATATTTTATATTTTCCTCTATCATCATTTTCACTGTTATGAAAAGTTAATTGTTCTTTTGAATCAATTGGAGATAAAGTTGGATTTGTTAAAATTTGTCTTCTTATATTTCTATGTTTATATAAATAATCATTTACTGAATGAAAATTATATGTTTCATTATCTGATAAACTTATATTACGAGATGTTAAAAAGTTATTTCTTTTTTTATTATTTTTTCTCATTAATGTTGTAAATAATTCACTTTTTATTTTTGGTAAATTAAAAAATTTTGTTTTAAGTTTTAAATTATCTTTTATTGGAAGTAATTTTTTATCTCTTGTCTTTATTATATTTTTCATTGATTGAATATTACGAGATTTATATAAAAGTTTCTTATCCATTTTTTAATAATTAGAAATAATTCTAATTACTTTTTTTTTAAATTTTAAAATATTTTTTTATTATATATAAAAAATGGAAAAGCACAATGAAAATAATTCAGAAGCTCCAGATCCATTTTCAACATCCAACAAAAACAATTTTTTTGTTGATAATAAAGAAATTAAAATAGAAAATAAAAATGATATTAAAAATGAAAATAATAAAGAAAATAAAATAACTAATATATCACAAGAAATATTTATATTTACAAGTGAAAAATTTGGTTATCAATATTTACAAGGACTTTTAAATATCATATTTTATTTTAAACAAATTTTTAATTACGAAGATTCAATAAA
>JAEEGK010033231.1_pt1 | contig 10042 bp, 10 predicted proteins | sample 8958771 | NCBI WGS metagenome assembly JAEEGK01 (sample SAMN16246547, study PRJNA631951) | gut metagenome | biome: gut microbiome; feature: rumen; material: SC-attached | host: Bos | place: Iran: Karaj | collected 2018-10 | reverse complement strand
ATGGTGGCCGCAGTCGTCTCGCACACCGCCGCCAAAATTCTTTCGACAGGTGCAATCGTGTTCGCCGTCGTGATTCTCCATAACCTGCTTGGCTATGGCTGCGGTTTTGGCCTCGGGAAGCTGCTGAAATTCTCGACACCCAAGACGAAGGCGCTTTCCATCGAAATCGGCATGCAGAATTCTGGACTTGCCACGAGCCTTGCAAGCACTGCATTCTCGTCGCTTGCCATGGCGACCGTCCCCGGCGCCATCTTCTCCGTATGGCACAACATTTCGGGTGCGATTTTGGCGAACGTTTACCGCCGGTGGGAAAAGTAAGACATGAGCATCGAATACAAAGACATCCACGATTTTTCTGAACAAGATTTAAAGGACCTCTTCCTCTCCGTTGAATGGTCCTCGGGGCATTTCCCCGACAAGCTCGTTGTCGCGATGAAGAATTTCAAGACCGTCATCTCGGCCTGGGACGGCGACAAACTCGTCGGCATGATTTGCGCGATGGACGACGGTATCATGAACGCCTATGTGCATTATCTGCTCGTGCGCCCCGAATATCAGGGCAAGGGTATCGGCAAAGTTCTCGTCGACAAGGTCCATGAAATATACAAGGATTACCTCCGCATCGTCGTGGTCGCCTACAACGAAGAGCTCGCCTTCTACGAGCATTGCGGCTTCAAGAAAGCTGAAGATGCGAGTCCTATGTTTATTACCAGTTTGTGGACGTAGGTTCCTTTTTTACCCAATAGCCGCCAGTCTTTTTAGAACCACGACGTTCAATAATCTTCTTTTCAAACAAAGAGCGAATGATTTTATTGAAGGTATCTCTTGGCATGTCAAGGACTCCTGTGATTTCCTTTCCCATACAGCCAGGATTTCTCATAATAAAATCAAAGACCTTTGATTGAGATGCGTTAAGCGATTCTTTTATATTCTTGATTAATGTGCCGTTTAATGTGCCATTTAATGTGCCGTTTAATGTGCCATTTACAGGGACATTTAATCCGCCACTTAATCCGCCATTTAATCCGCCACTCTTTTCTCCTTCTGGCACATGATCAAGAGGCCGTTTCTTCGTTTTTCGAGCAAAAGACCCAAATTGAATATTTACATCAGGATACAACCTAAAGAAACCTCGACAATCGAGTTCACCAATATTTTCCAGCAAATTATCCCTGCTATATCTCGCTGTTACAACATCTTTGGGGTCCAAATCTACCGAATTTTGCATAAATTCAGAAAAAACTTCATTTATTGTTTTAGCCATATATCCTCCCTACCATAATTTCCCTCATGAAGCTATTGACTTCAGCACAAAAATATTGTATATTATGGTCAAGTTCAGCAATGAACTTTGCCGGGGCTATATGCTCGGGCAGCCAGGGTTTTCCACGTTTTTGTGCCGAAAAAACGTGGATTTTTTTATATCTCGTCAAAATCAAACCTCCTTACATCCGAGCCAATAATAACAAAAAGGGTTCCGACCTTCTTGTTTTTGACATGTTTTTTTATTTTGCCCAATACGCGGGAAACATTCCTTTCATCAAGCAGTCTCAAAACCACATTATTCGCCTGCTTAAGAGCCTCTACAAAGCGCTGCTCCACCTTCGAAAGCTTAACTTGTTTAAAATCATATATCAATCCATCAATGATTGCATCGGGATTCTTGCCCACAGCATTGTTTTCAGGCAACATCCAAACGAAATGTCCCGCAGCAGCCAACATTGATGCAATCTCCATTTCTTTTTCAAGAACGTCCTTTGCATTCTTGCTCTTTTCAGATTGTATTTTTCGGGTCTTAGAGAGTCGCACCCCATTTACGCGAATCCAATCCTCTTCGGGAAATTTTGTCAAAGCCAAATTTTTTGCGGCAAGTTCGTACGCCGACTTTAGCGAAGCGTCCAACTTCGCCATTCTGCGTTTCTGCGAACTTCTTTTTGTTTTCACTTTTTTGGTCAAAACAATCTCCGATTGCCAACATTCTTAAACGTATCGAATTCGCTACGTTTAAGAAATCTTTTAGTGCCTTGATGATATTTTATTTTCACCTCCTTTCACCCTCTCGGGTAACGTAATTTCGCACCACATTTAGGGCAACGCAGAATCAGTTCCTTAAGCCGTTTGATTTCGGCATCTTTGTCTTCTAGTACCTTGGCAAAATCCCCGATGGCGTTGTTAGCACTGCGATTCGGGCCTCCGTTGAATTTTCCGAAAATTTCATCGAACATGACATCTCCTTAAAAAATGATTTAACAACACGCAAAAAATGCGTATTGAGCAGTTGTCGCATTTTTTGCGACAACTATGGCATTGTTTTCTTTTTTATGGGATGATCTTGCAATCCTGTTGGCGGGGGCTTTCCCCGGCGTTACTTGGCATGGCTTCCGCCACACACTCGAGCAGGCTGTTTCTCCTGCCAGCTATCCAACAGCATCAACAAGAAGGTGAATGCGCCCCGCCGCGAATGCACGTACGGACCCGAAGGTCTATGTCGACTGTCACGGGGATTATCGAATATCGACTACAATATACACAAATAGGTTGTCGAAGTCAAGGGATATCTTAACGCTGTTTTTTTTGATAAAAAGTGGATCATTGGACTAGTTTTCCCCTCAAATTGTCATGCCGAGCTTGACTTGTTAACTCCTTTTTCCCTGTCATCCCCGCGTAGGCGGGGATCTCCCTCTCGCATATTTATATATATTTTCCACTGACATAGCCCCGTACCGAATGGTTCGGAGTGACCGAAATTTTTGAGATTCGTCTCTTATTCTCATTGCTGAAACTACCACTTTCAAACCATACGAGAGTAAGACAGACGCTCACGTCCCATTAGGTGCGTGGGTCGTTTGTGCTTATTGTATGGTAGGGTGTGGTAGCCCGCAGCAATGGTAAGTGCATACGACACCACGCTTTTTTGTTCCTAAAATAATGTGTGGCAAGCTGCCGAATAAGGGCCGACTCCCTGTTCACAACTATAAGCCAGTTGTGAATATGGAAAACATGGCTTAAAAAGGATGATTTATGAAAATCATGAATCTATACGAACTTGCTCTCTTGTTGAGAGCTAAACTAAAAATGGCGAAATGGCCATTTAACCGATACGGTTTTCCCGTATTTCCTAGGGAGGTTATTCTTGAAGAACCGCCTACACTCATCGAACCCATTCAAAGGATTCGTTGTTGCAAAAATCCGAAAGAGACCTTGCTCTGTTCTTTTGCTGATGATAAATTCATTCGGCGACGGTTGCAAAATCTATTTGATGAAATTGGTCTGTATCGGAATTATTATGGCTTTGGTGGTTTTGACTTGAGTCCACGGATTAATTGGCCCCTTCAAAAGCAAAAATTCAACATTTGGCTTTCGCAGTTGGCTACAGCTTTTGTTGCTCTGTCAGGACAAAAGATTCTTCCGAATTTTCGGGTAGGCGGTTTGCAGACTTTGTATGCACTTGAATCTTATCCGAAAAATATTCCTTATATTGTTGGTACGTTAGGTTGTGCTAAACGCTATAATCCTTTGCATGACTACATTTTTAAAGCGAAAATGTTAATTGCGAGACCGTCTTTTTTGATGATTTATGGAAGATTGAGGGGCGAATATGAAGAAATGCTTGAAAAATTAGACGTTCCTTACATAGTGGTTTCAGATTATAGAACTCGCTGTTACAAAGAATCTTTAGAAAGGAGGGCCGCATAATGGATTCCAAAGATACATACTCTAAATCTGTTCAAGAGCAAAAAGATCTTGCTCGGACAAATGCTGATTTAATGAAGAATATTGTGCAAGGCAAGAACAGAAGTCTCGAGCATTCTGAAAAATGGATGTCTGTAAATATTAATGATATCGTAGATCAGTTTGCGCCTGGAGCACAGGCGGAAGTTCAAGGCAATAAAGTTGAATGGCACGACAAAGAAGGTAAAGTCTCCATTGTGGCTGATATTGGAGGCGGGTATTTGCGTATTCAAGATTTATCGAAACCCTTTAGAGCGTATTTTGACTTGAAGGGCGAGAGTGTCAATAACTATATTGATGAAAAAGGAAAGCAACATGGACGTCCTAAGGCGGAACGAGAGGCTCTGACCCACTTTAGGATAAAATACAGGAGCGAAATGTAATGGAACAGCATGAAATAATCCTTGTCCCCAAGCGGAATTTTGACGAGAATACGGACTGCTGGCAATCTTACGCTAATAGCGGAGAGTTTGACGATTTCGTTCAGTGGTGGCTAAAACTCCCGGAAAATGAAACTTTGTGGGATGTCTATATGGCTTTTAACGAAACGTTGGACTTGCTCATTGATCACTATGAGGATGAGGAGATTCCTGCCGAAAAAGTGGATGCTGCAATAAACATTGCAGATACATTTCGGGAAAAGAAAACAGGTGAATTGGAAAAAATGGCTTTTGACAAGTTGATGCAGGCTTTAACAAAAGCTAAAGAACTCGGTCAACCAGTCTATTTCTGGTTCTAATCGCCTTATTCTTTGTTTTTTTTACTATCATTTTCCGTGACATAGCCCCGTACTGAATGGTGCGGAGCGACCGGAATTTTTGAGATTCGTCTCTTATTCTCGCAACTGAAACTACCACTTTCAAACCGTATGAGGATAAGACGAACGCTCACGTCCCGATTGGGGCGTGGGTCGTTTTGTGCTTATTATACGGAAGGGTGTGGTAGCCCGCAGTTGCGATAAGCACGCGAAGCGACTCCACGCCTTTTTTGTTTTTCCAACGATTTTGGCCAGAGTTCCCTTTGAGCACTTGAACAAGAGCGGATTCAAACAACTCTTGATAAGGAACAAAATATGGTGGAACTAGAAACTAATGCCCTCAAGTCTAAGGTAGAAGAACTCCTCTCTTCTGTTCCTGAATTCGTTGACAGTGAAAAACACCTCAAAGTCAATGTGATAAAGGATTATGCCGAACGCGGCGATGTGAAGCTTATTGAGCTGCTCCTCAAAAACAAACAGACTAAAAAAACTTTCTTCACACCCATCTTGGATAGTTTTGTCTTTAATACCGCTCAATTTAAGGAATTTTTGGAATACAACTCAGGATGTAATTCTTACTCAAAGTATCTCGGTCAAATTGGTTTGTACTCTGGGGATATATCCCTTATTGATCGGGACGAAGTGGTGCTCAATTTTCCGTTTAAAGATTGTGTGTTAGAAGGCGGACAGCGCAAAGAAGATGGAGACGATACTTATTACGAGTTCGATGAAAAAAATGATAAATACATTGAGAGACAGGGCAAACGTCGTGAAGTTTTTTTCAACGAAGTTCTTGCACGTGACGAAATTGATAATCTTTTTTCACCCAAAGCATTTTGTAATGCAAAGCGTTTTGAACTAGGAAAAAATAAAAAAGCAAAAGAATCAGAATTTAATTCGTTTAACCGTGATGCAGAAGTAAACAAGAACCGCGGTCTTGCCGAGGATACGATTACAGATAATTTGATTGTTAAGGGCAACAATCTGCTAGCCTTACATTCACTCAAAGAAGAATTTGCAGGGAAGGTGAAGTTGATTTACATAGATCCTCCTTATAATACTGGAACAGATTCATTTTCATATAATGATAATTTCAACCGAAGTTCTTGGCTTACATTTATGAAAAATCGTCTTGAAGTTGCCAAAGACTTTCTTGCGCCTGACGGTGCCATTTACGTTCAGTTGGATTACCATCAAATTCATTATGCGAAAGTTTTAATGGACAACATCTTTGGAGAGAAAAACTTTCAACGAGAAATTATATGGCGAATAGGTTGGTTGTCCGGTTATAAAACAAAAGACAACAATTGGATCCGTAATCATGACACAATTCTTTTCTATTCGAAAAATAGCGAACGGCTAAATTTTCACAAGCATTACATTCCGAAAGAGGAATTTAAAGAAATTGCAAATTCCGCCGCAGAACGTTATCCCATAGAAGATGTTTGGAATGGTAACGAGTATGATGATTTAAATAGCATTGCTATAGTTTCTTTTGCAGGTGAAACCGTATCAAAAATGTTGAATAAGGATGATGAGGTTAAAGGACAGAAATCGGAAAAGCTTTTAGAAAGAATAATCAAAGCTCATACAGATGAAAATGACATTGTTCTAGATTTTTTTGGGGGGACAGGAACAACTGCCGCAGTATGTTTAAAAATGAACCGACAATTTTTGTTGTGTGAGCAAATAGACAAGCATATCGACATTTCAATTAGACGAATGTCAAAAGTTATAGAGGGAGAACAAAGCGGGATATCAAAAAGGCAACATTGGCAAGGTGGAGGATCCTTTGTCTATCTTGAACTCGCCAAGAAAAACGAAATGGCGATGGAACAAATTTCCGCTTGCAAATCTTATGAAGAATTGGTAAAGCTTTTCAAGGCGCTCTGCACCAAATATTTCTTGCACTACAATGTCCGCGTAAAAGAATTCTGTAAAGAAATCGAAAGTGTCCATTTCCAAAAGCAACCGCTCAAGAAGCAGAAAGAGATGTTTGCGCGGATGTTAGATTTAAACCAACTCTATGTGAATGTTGATGATCGCAAAGACAAAAGCAACGGTCTTTCCGAGAACGATATTGCTGTTACAGAGGATTTTTACCAACTGAAAAAAGGCGGTAAATAATGCTGCTTGAAGACATTGAAAGTAAAAAAGAAATTCTTGACGAGGACCAATACAGTATACCTTCGTATATAACAGAAAATCTTCGTTATCCACTCTATGAATGGCAACGAAAGGCTCTTGAGAATTTCCTGGTAAACGAAATTACTCGCGAAAAGAAAAAGAACAAGGGCGAAAAACAGAATCCGAATCACCTGATGTTCAATATGGCAACCGGCAGTGGCAAGACACTTGTTATGGCCGCTTTAATCCTGTATTATTACAAACAGGGATTTAGTAATTTCATCTTTTTCGTGAACCAAAACGCAATTCTCGGAAAAACCCAGGCAAATTTCATCAACAGTAGCCACAATAAATACTTGTTTAAGGAAAACATTGTAATTGATGGCAAAAGAATATGCATTCGCGAAGTTGACGTATTCTCAAATTCAAGCGACGACATTCAGATTAAATTTACCACCATTCAAAAATTACACAACGATATTTACAAAGAAAGCGAAAATGCTTTACTTCTTTCGGACCTTCAAAAAAGAGACTTGATCCTTATTGGGGATGAAGCCCATCATCTTAACGCCAGCACCGCAAAGAAAAAGAAGGAACAAACAGAAATTGAGACGCCATCCTTTATAGGTGAACTAAAAGACAGTGCCAAAGATGATGATATCGAAAAATCATGGGAAACAACCATCTGCAACTATATATTGGGAAAGAAAGGCAAAGATGGAGTTTCTTACGCTGCCGAGCAGAATAGGAACGCTCTTCTAGAATTTACCGCAACGATACCAAGAAATGATCTAATTCAAGAAAAATATGAAGACAAGATAATTACAAAGTTCGAGCTGAAAGATTTTGTGGAAGCCAAATGCACAAAGCATATTCGACTAGTTCGCTCAAATCTTGAACAAAAAGAACGTGTTCTTCAAGCCCTTCTTTTGAATTGGTACAGGTATCAAATAGGTGTTGATTATGGTATTCCGAATTTTAAGCCCGTCATTCTATTCCGCAGTAAAGAAATTGAAAGTTCTAAAAAAGACCATCAATGGTTTCTCGACTTATGCAAAAATGTAAAGGCGTCTGATTTTGGGTTTGTGAAAAAGCTTTCAAAAATAAAAAATGATAGTGACGATCAAGCCGATAAAACATATTCATTTGATGGCCGAATTTTTGAGAGAATTCGTCTCTATATGGAAGCGCGGAAAATCTCTTTTGAAAACGTAGTTGCTTATATTCGTGAGAGTTTTCAGGAACGAAATATAGTTATAACAAACTCAAAAACGAATAAAACGCAAAAAGAAAAAACAGATGGGGAAATAGATTATTTGCTGAATAGCCTAGAAGATAGTTCAAATCACATTCGCGCAATATTTACTGTTCAGCGATTAACTGAAGGATGGGATGTTCTAAACCTATACGACATTGTTCGTTTATACACTGGTCGCGATACCGATTACAAAAATAAGAAGGTCGGGTCACACACAACTAGCGAGGTTCAGTTGATTGGCCGTGGCGTTCGTTATTATCCATTCGCATATAAGGACAAAGAAAAAGGTCGTAGGAAATTTGATGATGATCTACAAAATGAATTGAGAATTTTGGAGGAATTTTACTTCCATTCCGAAGACGAGGAAAAATACATTTCCGACCTTTCTAATGAATTGAAAAATCGCGGTCTTATGCAAGATAAGCGAACGCAAAAAACCTTCAATGTCAAAGAAAAATATCAGAGCCTCTTAAAGGGAATGTATTTCTTTGTCAACGAAAAAAAAGAAAATCCCAATAGGCGCTTAAAGACTTTGCCAAAGGATTTCAAAAATCTCCCTGCATTTGAATGGAGTATAAAGGGATTATATTCTGAGGTGCAAGCAGTAAATCTATCTCAAAAAGAAGATACATTGTACATTAGTGACTCTGCGCCAACAAAAACAAAGGCTATCTCTTTTGCAGAAATTCCGCGACATATCAAGTACAAAGTCATTCATCGATTGAATGCAAATTCATCATCTTATTTCAACTATGAGAATGTTTGCAAAAGATTCAATGTTGATAGTATGGATGATTTTTTGAATTTTGTAAAGGATGTGAAAATCTGTATTTCGGCACCGATGAAATTTGAAGACATCCCAAATGCAGATCTTCTGAAGATGTGCGAAGGATTTATGTTGTATTTGCAACGTGAATTAGAATCTTATGATAAACCCTATATTGGCTCTGATTTTAAGTTGGTAAAATTTTCCGACGTATTCTCTTTTGATGACGAGAAAGGAAAAATTGGTTTCAAAAAAGAGAAGATGATTCTTGTTGATGACGAAAATGAGGATGCGAAAGAAAATAAACGGCTTGAAAAGGAGCTGAAAAATGAAGACTGGTATATGCTTGATTCCTTCTGGGGCACAGAAGAGGAGCGAAAGCTGATTGAATTCATTAAGTCTCGCAAATCAAATTTAGAAGACAAATACAAGTCTTTCCAACTTTTACGAAACGAAGAAGTCTATAAGATTTTTGATTTTGAAACTGGACAAGGTTTTCAACCTGATTTCCTGTTGTTGTTACAGGGAAAGAACGGCAATAACAATGCGTATTATCAAGTGTTTGTTGAACCCAAGGGCAAACATCTTGCAGGCGAAGAAAATGATGGTTGGAAAGAAAAGTTTCTGCTGGAAATTTCAAAACGCTACGGATTGAACAACATCGTTGTTGAAAAGTCTAAGGAATATATCCTCATCGGTCTTCCGTTCTTTAACGACACGGATAAAGAAATGAAGGAACGATTTGATGCTGAATTTAAGCAAACCTTAAAGATTTCTTGTTAATTATCAATTAGTTCTATTTTGCTGGGGTTGCTAAACAGCCCCATTTCTCACCCCTTCAGCACAACAAGCGGCAGCTTCCTTCAGTAAGCCTAGGGTGTTGCGGGCGCGGCGACTGAGCGCCCGCTAGAAGGGGTAGCGAGCAACGTAGTGCGAGCGAGGGGAAAGCTTTCCCCCACCAATTTATAAAAATCACTCCAAAAACATTGCCATGTAGTACGGCAATGTAACCATCTTGCCTGCAACACCGATGTTGTTTTCGGAAAGTTTGTAGCAAACCTTGGCGGCGTAGTTATCGTTATTTAAAACGGTCTTTGCCGACTTGGAACGTCCCGTTGTAGCCTTGACTTCAATAATGGCAAGTTCGCCGCCGACATTTTCTACAAAGTCAATTTCTAGCCCGGATTCTTTGCGGAAGTAGAATAGTTTGCGGCCTTGTTTAGAGAAACAATCTGCGATGATGTTCTCGTAGATGGCGCCTTTATAGAATCCCAAATCACCGCTTAGAATCTTGGCCGCGGTGCCGCGTTCCAGCATGGCGACAAACAGGCCGGAATCCTGCACATAAATCTTAAACGTATTCTCGATCTTGTAGCCTTCAAGGGGTTCTGCGATGTTGGTC
>JAEEGK010033229.1_pt1 | contig 10043 bp, 8 predicted proteins | sample 8958771 | NCBI WGS metagenome assembly JAEEGK01 (sample SAMN16246547, study PRJNA631951) | gut metagenome | biome: gut microbiome; feature: rumen; material: SC-attached | host: Bos | place: Iran: Karaj | collected 2018-10 | reverse complement strand
ATGCAACAAGAGCAAGAAGTGTTGGTGCAACAGAGAACAGTATAGGACAAATAGACACAACAGAAAATCCATTGACATTCGCCGCAGCAAGGGAACAAAAACTACCATATCATGATGAGTATTATACAAGTGATATGACGATAATTAAAAATAATCCTACGTTTACTCAGGCTGGTGTCGTATGGGTGGCAGGTAGAGCTCTGACCATTTCTTCAAATGACCATGTTAGGTTCTCTGTGCGTGACCTTGATGGAAATGCTAATTTTGGCGGTAGTTTACTATATACTGCCTATTCTGATGGAACTTCTAATAGTAATTCGTCAATTATGTATGGTTTCCGCCCAGTAATAACCCTACGAGAAGATATGGAAATAGTCGGCGGAAGTGGATTACAATCCGATCCATATAGAATAGCTGTACCAAAAGAGAAGGTAGCAGTCGGAAGTTATGTACAATATAGTGCCGGAGACTACAACGGTGACTGGGTAGTATTAAGAAACAAAGCCGGACAGCTAGAAATAATAAGTAAAGAAAGCGTAGGAGATGTAACTTTAGGAAGCGATTCTGATGTAAATAAAGCAAAGAGTGACTACGCAAATGCAATAAATATACTAAATACTAAAGCAAGAGAATATGTAAATACAAACTATGCAGTAAATGCAAGAAGTGTCGGTGCAACAGAAAACAGTATAGGATTTATAGACACGACTAAGTACCCAATAACCTATTCGGCTGCAAGTGCGACAGGACAAACACTACCATATAATGATAAATATTGTTTAGGTGATCAAGCAATAATAAGTGGAAACGATAATTTGAAGCACACAAGTGGATATATATGGCTTGCTTCACGTTATTTGGATATCTACAGTGGTGGCACCGGTTTCTGTGTGAACGGTTTGGAGGCAAATGGTAGCTTCTACATCAACTATTTGTTCTATCAGGTATCGGATAGTGGCACTGGTTACATGTCGTGTACATATGGCTTCCGCCCAGTAGTAACCTTACGTAGTGATATAGAAATCATTGGCGGAAGTGGAACTCAAGCAGATCCATATATACTTGGAACACAACACAAATCGTTACCAGTAGGAAGCTATGTAAGTTATAGTGGAGGAGACTATGCAGGAAACTGGGTAGTATTAAGAGACACAGATGTAGGTCTTGAGCTAATAAGTAAGGAAAGCGTAGGAGACTTGACTCTAGGTGGAGCATATGGATATGCAAATGCAGTAAGAATACTAAACAATAAAGCAAAACAATATGTAAATAGTACATCTGCGGTAGCGGGTCGTAGTGTTGGCGCAACAGCAAATAGTGTGCAAGAAATAAATACAACTACAAATCCATTGACATATGAAGCTACAAGGACATCAAATCTAGCACCATATGGCAATGCATATGCTCCAGATGATCAGACGATAATAGCAGGTAACGAAAACTTGAAACACAGTAATAGTGGAAATGCGAGTGTATGGCTTGCTTCAAGGCATATGCAAGCCTACGACGACCGCTCTAATTTCCGTGTATGGTTCTTGAACACGAATGGAAGTGCTGGCACCAATAACTTGTTCATTGCATACTCTGATAGTAGTACAGCCACTTACTCAGGTTTGTTAGGTGTTCGTCCTGTAATAACCTTACGCGGATACACAAAGACAACAGGTGGAAGTGGAACCTCGGGTTCACCGTATACATTAGGATTCTAGATAAATCCATTATGGATGAAAATTTAGATAAAACACCCAAAAAATCGGCAGTGATGAAAATTCACTTGCCGATTTTTTGTTTTATATAACTAATGCTTTATTTATATCTATAATATCTGGGTTTTCTATATTATTCATTTCAATTATATGGTCTATTGTTGTATGGAATTTTTTTGCTATTTTCCACAACGTATCGCCTGGTTTTACGAAGTAAACTGTTATACCTGTATTTTTTTGAGGTGGAGTTTCTAGTTCTACGATGTTTCTAAGAATCGAAATTTCTCCTTTTTTATTTTCTCGACCTGTGGCGGTTAGAGTTATTTTTACGTCGTATTTTTCACTTCCGACATTTGTTACTTCTATATCTTCTATTTTTAAATTTCCTAAAGTTTGAATTTTTTGAGTTAGAATATGTTCCATTGGCATATCTAATGATACGCTGTTTATTTTACCAGTTGAAGGAACTAGGTAGATTACTGTTACATCGAGTATTCCGTTTAAGATAGTATTATTATCTTCATTAGATATATCTACAGTTTTTATTCTTCCGAGTGGAGTGAGTATTTGTATACTTTCGTCTTCTGGTATAGATATCGTGCCTCGTAGGGTTATATCTTCAGATAGGGTAGGAGTATTTATTTCATAAGTTATATCTTCTCGCTCTGGCATTAGGTCAGATTCGGTTGAATAGGTATCTTCTATTAAATTGATTTCTTCATTTCTGAATACTTTTAGTGAGTTATCTATTTCTGAGTCAAATTCTACTATTCGCATTAAGTCGTCTGAGTCGGGTAGCAGTTTTATTGACATATTTTTTACTGTGTTGTTTAATTCGCATGTATCGGTATCTTTTAAATCTTTTATGTCTATGAAGTTGGAAAATGGTAGAGAGGTTTCGAATATATGTATTTCGTTGGTGTCTTCTGATGTGTAATATATCCGAATACATAGTTCTGCTTTTAATAGTATTTTTCCATCAGATATTGTGGTTTCTTCTTTTTCAATACAGTTGTCGTATTTTAGTATGTCTTTTATGGTTGGCTTAGAGGTTTCAAGCATTGCGGTATCTTTTACTGCTGTTGTTGTTTTTGTTACATTTTTTAGTGTTGGTAAGGTAGTAGTAGATTTTTGCTGCATTATTGAGTCGTTTTCTTCAATTTCATTTACGAAGGTTATAGTTTCTTTGTCAGATATTTTTATATTGGTTTGTAGTTCGGCAGATACACTTATTTTTCTTCCGTTTAGTATTAGTGAAGATATTTTTGTTGGGGTTATACTTATTTCTACAAATGATTCTGGTAGTAAGTTTTCTACTGCAAATGAGTTTTTAAATGGTATTGATGTTGAGATTCGTATTATTTCGTTTGGTAGTTTGTCAGATACGTATAGGATATTAAATTCACAGTTTCCAGATACGGTGATTTGTCCTGAGTTTACTACATAGTTATCTATTACTGGGAAGGCATCTACGTATATTATTGTTTCTACGTCTGGTTTTATGTCGGGGATAATTACGTCTCCTTCTATGAAGAAGGTGTCATGAAATTCGGGAAAGGTTTTGTTTAATATAAGTGAGTTTTGCGTTAGATTTATCATAGGTCATCTCCATTCTGCCGGGCGGCCGGCTTGTTTTTTCTATTGGCAATATATGTGGGGAGGGTTTAAAATATTCCTTTTTTTGTTGAATTTAGAAGGGAATTTTTGGAGGAACTAGAATATAAACAGTAACGAAATGATTTTGTGTTTCGACAAAGGATAAGCCTTCTTTTTGCTCGAATTAGTGGGGCGAAAGGAGGAAGTTAAATGGTTAGTATTGATTTTATTAAGGATAGAAGGGCTATTGTCGTAAAGATAAATGAAGAGATTGACCATCATACTTGTGAGAAGATAAAAGGAAAGATTGATCTTGCTATTGAGTTTAGGAAAGCTCGTTTTTTGATTTTTGATTTTGATGGTGTAAGCTTTATGGATAGCTCGGGTATTGGTCTTATTATGGGACGATATAGGTTGATTAATAAGAATGGTGGAGAGGCTTTTGTTGTTAATTTAAAGCCTTCTGTTAGAAAGATTTTTCAGATGTCTGGTATTTTTAAGATATTAAATGAGGATAAAGATGTGAGTAGTGTTTTACAAAAGATAAAGGTGGGGGTGTAAGCTGATGAGTTATGATAATATTATGAAAGTTGAGTTTTTGAGTAAATCTACTAACGAAGGTTTTGCTAGAGTGGCTGTTGCTGCGTTTGTTTCTCAACTTGATCCTACTATAGAGGAATTGTCTGAAATTAAGACTGCGGTTTCTGAGGCGGTTACTAATTCTATTGTTCATGCGTATGATGATGAACTTGGTATGATTAGTATTTCTGCTCAGATTAAAGATGATGTTGTTACTATTCAAGTTAAAGATAAAGGGAGAGGTATTGAAAATATAGCTAAGGCGAAGGAACCTTTATTTACTACTAAACCTGATTTAGAGCGCTCTGGAATGGGCTTTACGATTATGGAGAATTTTATGGATAAACTTGTTGTTAAGTCTGAAGTGGGTAAGGGTACTACCGTTACTATGAGTAAGAGAATTAAAAAAAATTTGATGGTGAGTCCTCATAAAGAGAGGGCTTTGGCTAATTAATTGTGTTTTGTTACTAATGAGAAAGGATAAGCTATGGAAGTTACGAATGAGGAATTATTGAAACAGGCTAACTCTGGTTCAAAAGAGGCATTTGATTTGCTTGTTGAAAGAAATTCAGGGTTGGTTTGGAGTATTGTTAAGCGTTTTTTGAATAGAGGGTATGAGAAGGATGATCTTTTTCAGATTGGTTGTATAGGTCTTATTAAGGCAATCCGCAAGTATGATGATACATATAATACACAATTTTCTACTTATGCAGTTCCTCTTGTTATGGGGGAGATAAAGAGATTTTTACGTGATGATGGTATTGTTAAGGTTAGTCGTGCTATTAAGGAGAATGCTATTAAGATTAAACTTGCGATTGATTTTTATTTTGCAAAGAATGGGGTTGAACCTACTGTTCGTGAAATTTCTGAGCATTTAAAGATTTCAGAGGATGATGTTGTTTTGGCTCTTGAAACTTTGACTCCGACAGAGTCATTAAATGCTGTTATTAGCGAGGAGGATAAAAATCCTATTTATTTGATAGATAAGTTGGCAGATTCTTATAATACAGATGATAAGGGTTTTGATAAGATACTTTTGAAGGAAGTTATGTCGAATCTTGGACCGAAGGAGAAGCAGATTATTGCTATGAGGTATTTTAAAGGCGCTACTCAATCTAGGGTTGCGAGTATGCTTGGTATTTCTCAGGTTCAGGTTTCGAGAATGGAGAAAAAGATTTTAGAGAATATGCGAAGTAAGATTGTGGAGTAGTGGATATGGGTAAAGTTGTTATTATTGGAGCAGGAGCTGCTGGACTATTTGCAGCTTGTAATGTAGATAAGGGGTTAGATATTGTAGTTATTGAGAAGAATGATAGGCCTGGTAGAAAGCTTGCTATTACAGGGAAGGGTAGATGTAATATTACTAATTCGGCAGATATTAGTGATTTTATAAAGAACGTTCCTGGTAATGGTAAGTTTTTGTACAGTGCCTTTTTTTCATATACAAACGAAGATATTATTAATTTTTTTGAAACTCATGGCGTAAAGACGAAGGCTGAACGCGGGGGGAGAGTTTTCCCTGTTTCAGATTCTGCAAAAGATGTTGTTGATGCGTTATATAGAACAGCGGTTAATAATGGGGCAAAGTTTAAGTTTAATTCTTCGGTTAAGGATATTATAGTTAAAGAGGGTAAGATAAGTGGTGTTAAGTTAAGTAGTGGAGAGGTTATAGATTGTGAAAAAGTTATTTTGGCAACTGGTGGTATGAGTTATCCGGTAACTGGTTCTACTGGAGATGGATATGGTTTAGTAAGTCGTTTGGGGCATACTATTATTTCACCTAAGCCGTCTTTAGTTGGGCTTGTTTCGGATACTTCATATATCCCTGGTTTACAGGGATTATCCCTTAAGAATGTTGGTTTTTATCTTAAGGATAGTAAGGGAAAAAATATTTACGAGTCATTTGGCGAGATGTTATTTACTCATTTTGGGGTGTCTGGTCCTATTGTTTTAAGTGGTAGCCGGGTTGTTCATAAGTATATGGACGAAAGGTTAAAAGTTAGTGGAGTTACGGGTTGTATTGATTTGAAACCTGCTTTGGATTTTGATAAGTTAGATTTGAGGGTTCAAAGGGATTTTACAAAGTATAGTAATAAACAAATAAAGAATGCTTTGTTTGATTTGCTTCCTGAAAGGTTAATCCCTGTTGTTATAAAGCTTTCAAATATTGATGAGAATAAAGTTGTTAATGTTATTACTAGGGAAGAAAGGCTTAATTTAGTGCGTACGTTAAAAGGGTTAGTTTTTAATGTTTCTGGAATAAGACCAATTGAAGAGGCAATTATTACTGCTGGTGGAGTTAAGATTAGTGAGATTAATTCTTCGACTATGGAGTCGAAATTTGTAGAAGGATTGTTTTTTTGCGGAGAGGTTATTGATGTTGATGCATTTACTGGTGGATTTAATTTGCAGATAGCTTTTTCTACTGCATATCTAGCTGCAAAGAGTTTAAATAGCTAATTGAAAAACTGGTTATAATATGGTAAAATATGCAAGAATATACTTATGATTTTGCAAAGCACTTGAAAGTATACTTATAATATTGCAAAACGAATAAAGTAGCTTTAGGAGTTGATAAGATGATTGAGTTTGATGAGTATAAGATTCAGATTGAGGAGCTAAAAGAGTTATCTAAAGAATTGGGTGTTTCTCTTTGACATATCTAATAAAGAGAAAGAGATTAGTGAGTTAGATGAGATAATTGCTAAAGAAGGCTTTTGGGATGATTTAGATAATTCTCAGAAGATTCTTCAGAAGAGTAAGGGGTTAAAATCTAGTGTTGAAAAGTATAAGGCTCTAGTTAGTGAAATAGATGATTTAGAGACTTTGAATATATTGGGAATGGAAGAGGACGATGCTTCCGTTATTGAGGAAATTGGTAAGGGTATTTATAAGGTTAGAAAGACTATTGAAAAGTTTAGATTGGCCACGTTACTTACGGGTCAATATGATAAAAATAATGCTATTTTGACTTTACATTCTGGGGCAGGTGGAACAGAGGCTCAAGATTGGGTTGAGATGCTTTATAGGATGTATTTAAGATGGGCTGAGAGAAATGGGTTTTATGCTCGTGAGTTAGATTGTCTTCCAGGCGATGATGCTGGGATAAAGAGTGTTACGTTTATGGTTGAGGGTGAGAATGCTTATGGATATTTGTCTTGTGAGAAGGGTGTTCATAGGCTAGTTAGGATTTCTCCGTTTGATGCTAATTCTAGACGTCATACGTCGTTTGCGTCTTTAGATGTTATGCCGGAGATTTCTGATGATATTAATATAGATATTAATCCTGCAGATTTAAGGGTTGATACATATCGTGCTAGTGGTGCTGGTGGGCAGCATATTAATAAGACGGAGTCTGCGGTTAGAATTACACATATTCCGACTGGGGTAGTTGTTTCTTGCCAGACAGAGAGGTCTCAAATTCAAAACAGAGATACGGCTATGAAGATGTTAAAGTCGAAGTTGTTTGAGATTAAAGAGCGTGAGCATTTAGATAAAATTGAGGATTTAAAGGGCGATATGAAGGAGATTGCTTGGGGTAGTCAAATTAGGTCGTACGTTTTTCATCCCTATACAATGGCGAAGGATCATAGGACTAATTTTGAAGTTGGGAATATTCAGGCTGTTATGGATGGAGAAATTGATGGTTTTATTGATGCGTATTTGAATTTTAAGGTTAATGAGGGTAAGGAGTAGTTTTTATGAAGTTATTATTACATAGTTGTTGTGGACCTTGTTCTACATATCCGTTTAAGGTGTTAAAAGAGGAAGGAGTAGAGGTTACTTCGCTTTGGTTTAATCCTAATATTCATCCTTATACGGAGTATAGAAGCAGGTATGAGAGTTTAGTAAAACTTACTGAGCTTGAGAATATTCCACTTATTTCTATTAAGGATTATGACATAGTTAAGTTTACTAGGTCGGTTTATGGTATTGAGGATAAGAGGTGCAGATATTGTTACGAGAGTCGTATGGAGATAGTTGCGAAAACTGCTAAAGAGAATGGGTTTGATGCTTTTTGTACAACTCTTCTTGTTAGTCCTTATCAGAAGCATGAGCTTCTTAAAGAGGTTTGTGAGGAGATGGCAAAGAAGTACGAGATTGACTTCTATTATAGAGATTTTAGAGAGGGTTTTAGAGAAGGACAAGCTATTGCAAGAGACATAGGGTTATATATGCAAAAGTATTGTGGGTGTATTTATTCAGAGGAAGATAGGTACTTGAAGAAAAAGTAGATATACAAAGGAGGCATATTAATGCAAACTATAAATAATGAAATGATACAAAGTCCGCCTGAAAATATTGATAAAACTGGTGCTGAGAAAAATAAAAATTTTGTATTTGCATTTTTATATGTTATTGGCTCTATTCTTATTGTTGCCGGTCATTGTGTTGATGGGGGAATTAACCTGGCTTTTGATCTTTTCCCTATATATTCATTTCACCTTGGATTATTCATGTTTTGCAGTGGATATTTTTACAAAAGTAAGAATGAAAATGAATTAGGAAAATATATGTGGAAAAAAATTAAGAGATTAATTATTCCTATGTATATATGGAATATAGTATATGGGTTATTTGTACAATTAACTAGGCTAGATGGCTTTACAATAGGTGGTGATTTTACATTATATAATTTATTTATACAGCCCTTAAAGAATGGAAATCAATTTGAATATAACATGTGCTTTTGGTTTATCCCAGAGTTATTTTTAATACAAATTATAACATGTAGTATAAGAAAAATTATAAATAAATTTGCAAATGTTAACGAATACATATTTTTTATTTTCTACTTTTTATTAGGAATCTTGGGAGTATATTTAAGCAATCTGGGATTAAACAAGGAGTGGAATTTATTGCTTGTAAGAACGCTATTTTTCTTTCCTTTTTTTGGTCTAGGAATATTGTATAATAGAAAGTTAGAAAAGGTTGATAATCTAAAAAATATTATATATTTTTCAATAATATTAACATTACAACTTATAATAATATTTGTTGAAGGGAAAGCACCGTATTTTATTACGGCGTGGTGTGAGGATTTTACATCTAATCTTGCATTGCCTTATATGGTAGGCTTTTTGGGAATTGCTTTTTGGTTAAGAATTGCAAAGATAATGGAACCAATAACTATGAATAGTAAGGTTATTGATTGTATTTCTAATAATGCATATCCGATAATGGCTCATCAGTTTTTGGGATTTTTTATATTAAAATATATTTATTTTATTTTAAGCCAAGTTACACCATTATTTTCAACGTTTAGTGTTTGGCTTTTTAAGATTGAGATTTGGTATTATTATTATCGTGGGCCTAAAGCTTTTTTAATATTATACCTTGTATTTGGATTAACAATACCAATATTAATAAATACGATATTGACCAAAATTAAAATTATTATAATAAATATGGTAAAAATGAAAAAAGCTTCTTGTTAGTTTGTATCGGAAACATTGTGCATGAGAAGATAGGTATTTGAAGAAAAAGTAGATATACAAAGGAGGCGTGCTAATGCAAACTATAAATAATGAAATAGCAAAAAGTTCAACTGAAAATATTGATGAAAGCAATGCTAAAAAAGGTAGAAATTTTGTATTTGCATTTTTATATGCAATAGGTTCTATTTTTGTTGTTGCTAACCATTGTGGTGCTGATAGTGTAATTAATCTGGCTTTTGATATTTTCCCTGTAAATGCATTCCATCTTGGATTATTCATGTTCTGTAGTGGTTATTTTTATAAAAGTAAGAATGAAAATGAATTGGGAAAATATACGTGGAAAAAAATTAAAAGATTGATTATTCCTATGTATATATGGAATATAGTATATGGATTATTTGTACAATATACTAAGTCAAAGGGATTTATGATAGGTGGCGATTTTACATTATATAATTTATTTATACAACCATTAAAGTATGGACAGCAATTTGGATATAACCTGTGTTTTTGGTTTATTCCAGAGCTGTTTTTAATACAAATCATAACATGTAGTATAAGAAAAATTATAAATAAATTTGCAAATGTTAACGAATACATATTTTTTATTTTCTACTTTTTATTAGGAATTTTGGGAGTATATTTAAGCAATCTGGGATTAAACAGAGACTGGAATTTATTGCTTGTAAGAACGCTATTTTTCTTCCCTTTTTTTGGTCTAGGA
>JAEEGK010033228.1_pt1 | contig 10043 bp, 8 predicted proteins | sample 8958771 | NCBI WGS metagenome assembly JAEEGK01 (sample SAMN16246547, study PRJNA631951) | gut metagenome | biome: gut microbiome; feature: rumen; material: SC-attached | host: Bos | place: Iran: Karaj | collected 2018-10 | reverse complement strand
TCATTCTCTAATAATAATATATATATATATATATTAATTTAAATGTCAGTGACTGCAATAGATGCTTTATTAAAAAGAAGAACAGTAAGGAATTATTTACCAGATCCAATTCCAAAAGAACAATTAGAAAAAATAATGGAAGCAGCGAAAGCGTCCCCTACAGCTGGTAATTTTCAGGGTCATGATTATATTTTTGTGACAAATAAAGAAAAATTAGATGAACTCGAAAAAGCATTACTAGAAGATTTACCTTTAGAAATGAAACAACACGTGGAAGAGAGAAGAATAAAACATGGAGTTAAAAATTCTCTTACTTGTGATGCTCCTTGTTTGGTTTTAATAGTTAAAAATGAAAGATCAAGTGAAGATTGGTGTCAAATTGATGCAGGAATTGCTTAAATGTCAATAATGATTGCAGCACAAAATTTCAATCTTGGTTCAATGTGTATAGGGGCTATTGCCCATAAAACCAGTAGTGAAAAATGTGAAAAAGTTTTTGGACTTAAAAAAGGTTCACTTTTATTAGGTGTGGCCATTGGAAAACCATCTCCTAATGTCACTTTTCCTCCTAAAGAAATTGTTACTAAAATTTCTGTGATTGAGTAAACTAATAATTATGTCTATAAAAATAATAAATGATAAATGTGAGAATCCATAAAATGATATGTTATTATATTATATAAATATATTTTCATATAAAATATAGTTTTTTTATTAATGATATTCATTTATTATATTTATTATATTATATTATTTTAAATCAAATAAAATTATTTTTTCTTCACGTTTCATTTAATAATTTAAAATTATATTTATAATTTTTTTAAGAATAAATTGGATAAAAAGAATGTTTAAAAATATAATAAATCAAATAAATTTGTTATATTTATATATATTAATTTATAATGGAACGGAATTATCATTTTATTTGTTTTATATTTAGAAATCAAATTTTTAAAAGTATAATACAGAAGATAAAAAATATTTATAAACATTCGATAAAAATCACATAAAATTTTTTCCATTCCTATTTAATAACATCATACAATTTAAATATATTTTAAAATTACCTTTTTTTTGATAAAAACTCTTAATCAATATAAATTACGATTCAATATTATTTAAAATTTTTTGAAAATGTTCAAAAGTCTCTTTATTAACATTCAAATTGAAATCAATTAAAAAATAAAAATTTAATTCTAATTGCATTAATTCTTCTTGACATATTCCAGCAATTTGAGAATAATAATAAAAAGGATAAATTTCATCCTCATTAAATTTCAATGAAATTAAAATACTTGTAAATAATAATTTATGAATATTAAAATCAGTAATTTTTTTCTTTTTAGAAACTTCATATAAATAAATTAAACTTATAATTAATGTATTTTCTTCAATATTTGAATATTCAATAATACGAAGTAAATATTTTAATATTGAAATTTCTGGAATTATAATTTGTTCAAAAATATCATTTACTTCTATTTCTCTTTTTTTATTTGATTTTATTAAATTATTTAAAACTGAAATATATGAATTTATAATTTTAAATTTTGGTTGCTCTTCTATTTCAATTTCTTTTTTAATTTCTTCTATTTTATTTACTTCTAAACTTTTTGTTGATAATTCACTATTAAATGAAGAGTTTAATTCTTCTTTTTCATTTTCTAAATTTTCAAAATATTCTTCTCTATTTATTAAAGCATCAGACATCTTTTTTTATAAAAAAAAAGTTTTAAAATATGAAAAAAAATAATTAAAAAATAAAAAACAATATCATTTCTTTTATTGAAAAAAAAATAATAAAAAATTTATATTTAATTTAAAATGTATAATTTAATTTTTTTAATATATTTTAATTATATTATGCCCAAAAAATATATAACAACAAAATAAAATATAAATAATTTTAATTAATGATATTTATTATTTTGTATTCTTTCAATTTTCTTTTTTACAATATCTAATTCATTAAAATTTAATTCATCTATTAACATCATAACACAATTTAAAACAGTTTTATTATTATATTTTCTTCTATAATATATTTTGTCATCTTCTCTATAATTATTTCTCTCATAATAAGAATCATCATAATCATCATTTTTTTTCATTTTTCTTTTATTTTTATATTTCATATCTTCATAATCATTTCTTCTAATTTCTCTTTCATAATAATCTCTTTTATTATTTGATTTTCTTTCATTATTTTGATTATAATCATTAAATTCACTATTATTAGAAAAATTATCATTTTCATAATTATTAATATTTTTATTTCTTTGAGAATTTCTTATATTATAATTTTTTTTATTATTATAAGAATCATAAATAAAATTATCATTATCATCTTCATCAGAAATATTATAATTTTTATTTTTAAATTTTTTATTTTTAATATTATTTTTTTCAAAATCTTCATAATCATCATTATTAATATTATTATTATTACTATCTTTAATTTGTGACATTTGAATAGAAATTCCTTTATTTGCATTAATTCTTTCTTCTTCTGAAATAATAATATCATCTAATTTAACTATTTGAGGAAGAACACTTATTACAATATTTCTATAATTTGGATTTTCAGAAATTGGGTTTTCACTTAACCATAGAATTTTTAAATTATTATTATCAATTAAATATTTTATTTCATTTAAATCTGTAATCATATTTTTTCTTAAGTATAATTCTCTTAATTTAGGAAGAAATGAAAATGGTTTTAATGTACTTATTTTATTTACACTTAAAGATACTATTTCTAAATTTGGCATTTCTTTTAATAAAGATACATCATCTAAGTTTGTTCCCCATAAATTTAAATTTTTTATATTTCCTAATCTATCACTTCTTATTTTTTGAATTATTAATTCTCTTGTTAATTTTTTTGACATTTTTTTGATTTTTTTTTCTTGAATTTTTTTAATTAGATTAAAATAATTGTTTTTCAATTTTTTTATTTTCTAATTAAATAATTTAAAAATTTTTTATTTTTAACATAATTATTTTTTGAATTTATTTTATTATATTTTTTCAATTAATTCAATTTTATTTAATTATTCAATTTCAATATAAAAATAATATATCTTTTTATTTTTTTATGATATTAAAAATTATATATTATTATCAATACAAAAAGAATTTTTTAGAACAATTTGTTAAATCAACTTAAATTATAAATATTTAATAATCGATAAATCTTTTTATCTTATTAACTGATTTATTTTTTCAATAATTATCATTCTAGATTCAATTTTTTTTTAAAACTAAAATATAATGAATTCAATAAAAATCATTATGTGTGGTTTTAAATTATAATTAATGTTTTTTTGATTTTTAAAAAAAAATACTAAAAAAATTAAAAAAAACTTGTTTTTACAATAATTGTTTAAATAATAAATTTAAATATGCTGGATATTTATAAAAAATAAGAAAAAAAATAATAAAAACTATATACAAAAAAAAGTTATTCATAATTAAACAGTTCGCTGAATTTTTGCATTAAAGCAACAATCCCAATATTATCTTTAACAGAAATATATATATTAATTAAATTATACTTTAAACAAAATTTTTCAACATCTTTAGCATTAATATTTTCTTTTAAATCTTTTTTATTTCCTATAAAAAATATAATAATATTTTTATAACGAGTTAAGATTTTATCTATAACAATTTGTTTAGCATTTTCATAAGACTTTATTACACTAACATCATATATTACAAAAATACAATCTATATCTTCATTTAAATCATCATTTAAATTATTAGTTACAATAAATCTTAAATAAAATTCTTTTTGTCTATGATTTAATAAAAATTTTTTTTCTTTTATTTCATTTGAAAAACTTGGAATGTAAAAATCATCATATTTATCATTACAAAACCTTATTAAAAAAGAAGTTTTTCCTGATTCAAGAGGACCACATATTAAAATAGTTTTATTTGACTTTGGTTTATTTTCTTTTGTTTTATTTTGTTTTATATTTATTTCAATTCCTCCTTTTAATATATTTTTTTCATCTTCTTCTTTTAATTTTTTTTCAGATTCTTCATTTGTTTTTTTTTCTTCTTCTTCTCTAATATGTTTCTTTTCATTTTCTGAAATATTAGTTGAATCAGATGAATTTTTTGAATTTTTTTTACTTTTTCTTTTATCTTTTATTATGTTATTATTTATATTATTCTTTAATGATGATTGTTCAGATTCTTCATTTATTTTTTTTGATGAATCCATTTCATCATTCAATTTTTTATCAATATTTGTTATTACTTTTTGAGTATAAGATTTATTGATTTTATCAAATTTATCTTTTGATAATGCAATTAAATTTATATTTGAATCTTTTTTGTCTTTTATTTCATTTGATACACAAGCACATAATGACGAATTTCCCATTATATTAATAAATTAAATATATTAGTATAGTATATTTTTTTATTAATTTTATTTAAAGATTTATTAATTTTCAGAAATATTTTAAAATTTTTTACACAGAAAATTATGATTGATTACTAATAAAAAATTAAATTAAAATAAAAAATTTCTTTCTTTAAATTATATTAAAAATCTATTATTTTCATGAATTTTATTTAATTTTTTTTTAGTTTTTTATCCTAATTTACTTTCTTATGTTCAAAAATAAGAAAATTATATTATTCTATATTAAATAATTCTTTTATCATAAAGAAATTACTTTCTTAATATTTTTTAAGTTAATCAATATATTTTATTTTCATTATATTATTATTATGTCATTTAAATAATATTTTTTAATTAATATACATTAAAATATGGACAAATTTTTTTCTGATTCATTTAATAAATATATAGGATTTATAAAAGACAAAGTATATCCAATAAATAATAATTCATATAAATTAATAGAAACAAATAACAAATTAATATATTTTAGTTCATTTAATTTAGAAATAAAAGAATTTGAAATAGTATATCATTTTGTAAAAACTATAAAAGAAAATTTATTTAGAAAATTATTAGATGCAACAAAATATATAGTAAAAGATATAATTTCATTTATAAATGAATCAATTAATACTGAAAAAAAAAAAGTTTTATATTGTTTTTCCGTTTGTTTTCTACATTATTATTCTATTTTTTCCTATAATAAATGCTCTAGTTTTGATATTTATTTTAATCAAAATTTAATTAATTTATGTACTTTATATCAAATAAAAATAGAAAATATAAATCAATTTAAAGTATATTGTTATTCTTTTTATTATCAAATGATAAATGAATTAAATCAATTTAATTATAATTCAATCATTCAATTATATGAAAATCCATCTTATAATGAAAGTTTTATTTCTAATAATGTTATAAAAAATATAAAAAATATTAAAGAACAAGTCACAAATAAAATATTTACTCCAATAATTTCAGCAAAAGAAAAAATTGTTGATATGGTTTATAATTTAAATTTTTTCACTAATAATAATAATGAAAATAATAATTCAAATTTAAATAATGAAATAAATCCAAATTTTAATCTTATATTAAAAAATAATTTACATGATATATATTCTAAAAATGAAGAAAAAATAATAAAAAATTCTGAAAGTAGTTCATCTTCAGATAATGAAAATTATTTAAATTTAGATTCAACTATGAACGAAAATAATCAAATTTTTTCAAAAAGATTATTTTGTGAATTAATAAAAGAAAATATAGATTCAAATACAAATGAAATAATTGAAGCAATTCTTAATAATTTAAACCTTACTTTTTTTAAAGAAAAATTAGAAAAAAAAAATTATAATGACATTGAATTTATAAATCCTTTTCTTTGTTATATTATTGAGGTAAATTCTGAAGAAATAAAAAATCAAATAAAAAAAAATATTTCAAATGATTATAAATTTAGATTTATTTTTACTGCAAAAAATATTTATATTAGAGCTATTGAAATTTATTTTTCTTTATATGATTTAGAAGGAACTAATATGAATACTTTTATTCCTATTATAAGAGGAAAATATATGTTTCAAAAATATAATCAAGAATTTGAAAATAATATTTTATATTTTTTTAAAATGATTACTCAAGAAATGATATATAATAAAACTAGTAAAAAAAACATTTTTTTAAATTTATTTTTAAAAATGCAAAGTGAATGGAAAAAACAAATCGATGAAAAATGCAAAACTTTAACTACTTTTTTTTCCTCATAAAATAAATATAAATAAATATTGTTTTTTGTTATAATACATAGTAAGTATAATAATAATACTGGATTATTTATTATCCATAATATGAAAATAAAATTATAATAATTATTATAACTAAAAAATTTAAGATAATATTTTATTATTATAAATAAATAATATATGGTTAAATATATATATTATTATATTACAATATTTGATACAATTAAAAAAAATACTTTTATGACAATACTTTATATTATTTATCATAATTATTTTTTTTCCAATTTTCTTTAATATTTATAATATTAAAAAGATAATAGAAACTCAAAAAAATTAAAATTTAATAGGTAGACAACAACAAAAAGTAAATTTTTTCTTTTTATGACTTTCATCTTTAATAGTATAAATAAAAATATTTTCATTATTTCCATTTGTATTAGCTTCAATTAAATTTTCATTTTTTTTAATATCATTTTCAAAAGGAATATTTTTAATATTAATAATTTTGTCAATATTAATATTTTTATCAATAATATTTTTATCAATTGAATTATTTGTTAATTTCATATCACTATTTTTTTTAAATTCTATTTTTGTTGCATTTGATATAAAATTTTTTTCAACTGGAATAATAATTTTGTCAATAATTCCTTTTTGTATTTCTTTTCTTTTTTTATTATCTAATTCAAAATTGCAAAATGTACCAAATTTACTATTTTTTTTTTCTATTTTCCCAAATTCTCTTTCAAATATATTTTCTTTTGTAACAACTGAAAAAAAATTTTTATTATTATTGCTATTATTAATATTATTATTATTGTTATAACTATTATTAATTTTATTATTATTATTATTAATATTATTATTGCTATTATTAATATTATTATTAGTATTATTATTACTATTATTAGTATTATTATTACTATTATTAGTATTATTGTTTTTATTATTATCTTCCTCTTGTTTTAAATTAATTTTATTATTTTTTTTTGTTTCTTGAATAAATAATTGAATATTATTACTCATTTTTAAAGATGGTTTTTCAATTATTGGTTCTAATTTTTCTTGCTTTAAATTATCAATTTCTTTATTTTTTTTTTGAATTAAACTTTTTCTTAAATAAATATGTAACATACTTTTTCTTCTATTATTATTTAAAGTAGTTTTAACTTTTTTTTTTTCTTCTTCATTTAACTTTAAAGTTTTACTTTTCTTTTTTCTTTCAACTTTTATATTTGTTTTTAAAAAAACATGTGATTTTTTTCTTTCTGCTTTTAATTTAGTTAAAAAATTTTCATAATATTCTTTATTATCATCCCATTCATCATTTACTCTATCTCTATTTTTAGTTTTATCTAATAGAAATGTTTTTTGAAGAATTGAATCTACTTTTTTATTTAATTCATCTGATAAATAATTTGCTGTTATTGTTCTTTGTTTTTGTACTTTATCTACTGCAGAAATATTATTTTTCATTATTTATATAATTTTAATTGTTAATATTTTATGTAAAATATTTTTTAATGTTTATTTTAATTTTTTAAATTATTTTTTATATTATTTATTTTAGTTTTTTTCTATTATTAATTTATAGCTTTTATTTTAATTATCAAAAATATATTTTTTTTATATTAATTATATTTCATAAAATTTTAAAAAATAAAATAAAATTAAATTAAAAATTAAGATTTGAAAATTTTTGAATTCTAATATATCTATTTTACATTTAATAAATTATTTTATTAATTAACAAATTAAAGGAAGCACCTTTATCTTCATTTTTTTTAATCATTATTTCAGGAAGAAATTTACAATCAAATCCATATCTATAAATAAATTCATCTTTAAATTTTAATTTAAATTCTTCAATTTCACTGAAATTATTTATATTTTCAATATTTGAAAAATTTTTCTCTAAAAGTTTATTCAATTCAATTTGTTTAACTGAAGCAAAAAAAAATGCTTCTTCGATTTTTTTTTCATCTTTACTCTCAATAATATAATTAATAATATCATCATCATAAGGAATTAATTTACTAAATTTTTCATTATCTTTTAAAAAGATTAAATTATCATTTAAAATTGGAATTAAATCACTAATTTCAATATTTATAATATTAGAAATAATTTTAGTAATAATATCTTTTTTAATTAAATTAAAAAGTTTATTATCTTTTTTAATTTGTTCTTTCCATTCATTTTCTTTTTCAAAAACTTTTATTCTATTATTATCTAAATAAGGATAATCAATTTCTTTTACTTTAGAAACAATTTCATTAATAATAAAATTTAAATGGCATAATAACGTTGTGTTATATTTCCATAAATCATTTGAAAATTGAGAAATATATGATTTTAATGATAATAAATATTTATTTATATATTCATTTATATATTTTTCTTTATTATCCTTTGAAAAATATGTATAATATAAATAAGATAATCCTCCTACTACAAAAGTAAATCCTAAGAAATATTTTACTAGTTTATTTGAGTTATCCATTTAATTGAAAATTAGTAAAAAATTAAAAATAAAAAAAAATAATAAAAATAAATAAATTTTTTCTTATTAAAAAATAAAATTAATAAAAATGAATAACAGAAATAATTATTATTATAATCATTGATGTTAAAACATATTATTTTTTTTCTATTTCACCAATTTCTTTTAATAATAAATCTTTAGACTTTGAAATTTGATCAACAATTCTATTATTTTCTCCATCAACATATTTTTTTTTCAATTTAGTTTCTTGATTTAAACCTCTAATTAATTTATCTTGTTGTATTTCTCTCATAATATCATTTGCTTTTCTAATATCAGGAAAATAATTATGAGCTTGTTGTTCAATACTATAATTTTTTAATATTTCATAATCATTATAATAATGATTAATATTATCATTATTTATACTTTTTGAAATTTGAATTAAACAATCATTCATATTTTTTAATTCTTTAATTCTTAAATCTTTATCAGGAAATTTTCTTTTAATTTCTAATTTATTTTTTCTTCTTCTTCTAAAAGTTGTATTTGCATTATTATAATTATTATAATTAGTATAATTATTAGAATTATTATTATAATTATCAGTTTGTAAAGTTGGGGCAGTATTTATTCTTTTTTTTAATTTTTCATGTTCTTTTAATAATTTTTCATATTGATGTTTATAATAATAAGGGTCAATTATTGTTTTTAAATCATCATCAATATGTTTTTCTAATTTTTGTATATCTTCATTAATTGAAGGATCTGCTTTTCTTAATAAATTTAAATTACCTAAATGAATTATTGGATTAAAATTCATAAATGCTCTATTTAATTGTTTTCTATAATTATCATTTATATATGTAAAATTGATTGGTTTACTTTTTTTATTATTTTTTTTATTTTTTTCATTTTCTTCTATTAATTGTTCATCTTTTGTTTCTTGATTTATTGATTGATTATTATTTATTTTTGGTAAGTTTTGACTTTGAAGATTTGTTTTATTTATTTTTTTTGAAGTTTCTATTAAAAATAATGCATTTAATTTTTTTAATTCTTCTGTTGATTGATTCATATTTGAAATTATGTCATTTACATCTGAAATTATTTTTGCTGAAGTTTCTGATAATTGTTTTTCTGATTTTTCATTTTCTTCTTCATTTTCTTTTGATGATTTATTATTTGTTTTTTTCTTTTTTCTAATTGTTTCTTCTTCATTTAATAATTCCCCATAAGCTGAAATATCATTTTGATTTCTTTTTATTCTTCCCATTATATTTTCATTTCTTAAATTTTCAGTATGAGTATATACTCTTATTTCATATAACTTTCTCTTTTTTTTCTTATCTAATTTGTTATTTGAATTTGACATTTGTTTTTTTTA
>JAEEGK010033227.1_pt1 | contig 10043 bp, 6 predicted proteins | sample 8958771 | NCBI WGS metagenome assembly JAEEGK01 (sample SAMN16246547, study PRJNA631951) | gut metagenome | biome: gut microbiome; feature: rumen; material: SC-attached | host: Bos | place: Iran: Karaj | collected 2018-10 | reverse complement strand
ACGCCGACGGCAGCAAGAACGAAGAATACTGCATCTACTGCTATAAAGACGGTGCCTTCACCGGCGACTTCAACATGGAACAGATGGTCGAATTCTGCTCGCAGTTCGTCGATGAATTCAACAAGAACACCGGCAAGAGCCTCACCCGCGAAGAATACAAGGCGGAGCTTCGCAAGTATTTCCCGACGCTCAAGCGCTGGCGCCTCCCTGCGGATCAACTGCCGCATGCCACATCGCCCATGAAGCAGAAGTTCATCGAAGAGGTCAACGCCCTCGGCGTCAAGGACATGCCGAAAATCGACAATCTCTTTGTGCTGCAGGGCTCGTTCATCAATCAGGAATACAAGCTCAACGGCAACAGCGTCAAGCTTTTAGACGACAACGCAAGCTACTGGGGCAACCAGGTCGAAAAACAAAACGCCGAAGGCCGTTGCTTTGGAATTGCTTGCGACGAACGCTACATTCTCGTGAGCGAATACGGCAAGAACGGCGCTGATGCCGAAATTGTCGTGTTCAAAAGACGATAACGGATAAGATTTGTATTAAGCTTCTTTCCCGAGGACGGCACGGGCGAGTTGGTCAGCGCACGATGTCGGCTTCCCGCCACAGGTGTTGCCCAAGAGCTTTGCCGCGATATCTTCGGCGCTCATGCCTTCGCAGAGCTTTGCGATGGCCTTCAAGTTCCCGTTGCATCCGCCCGTAAAGCGGATGTTTCTGATTTTGTCACCGTCGCGCGTGAACTGGATTGTTGTCGCGCAAACGCCTCTGGTCTTGAAAGTCTCTTCCATATGTGTCTCGTGGTTGAATGTCTGCCTTAAATATACAATGATTCCCGATAAAAGCGCAGAATGTTCTGATGGAAATAAGCCTGTATTCATCTGTGTTTTTTAAATTATGTTATATCAAAATCAGGAGAGAACAATTATGAAACGTATAAGAGATTTCTTTGGTTACTTGCTGGGCGGAGTTCTTTTTGTTGCCTTGATCCCGATAATCATGTGGCTTGCGTCTGGCATGCCCACGCTTTGGCCGGTCGATACATGGCGTTGCATTGTGGCGCCTATTGTGATGCTTGTGGGCCTTGTGCTGAGTATTTGGACTATCGTCTACATGCGCAATCGTGGCAAGGGCAACCCGATGGATGCTTTCGGCCACGAAGTGGCCCCGCGTACGCAGCATCTGATGATTGAAGGTCCGTACAAGATTAACCGCAACCCGATGCTGACCGGGACCCTCGTTTATCTCGTGGGTGCCGCCGTGTGGCTGTGGACTTGGCAATCGTGCGTCGTGTTTGTCGCCTTCTTTGCCATCATGATGGTGCAGGTGCTAAGCGAAGAAAAACGCCTCCGCCGCGACTTCGGCGAAGAATACGAAGAGTATTGCAAACACTCACGAAGGTTTTAATAAATGAAAATTGAAATCGCGGTTGTCATTCCCCCTCTCGCAGTAGCCTTTCGAAAAGCGGATGATACACAGCGATATCTTCCAGTTGCATGATGGTCGTAATCTTGTTGCCAGCATCCTTGCTTGACGCCCCGCAGTGGAAAAGCTTCTCGCTGTCGGTCCCGAAATCCAGGTAGATGTACCTGTCATGGAATACGTTCCCCGTGGCATGAACATCGTCAAGTTCCACATCTGGGCGGGCTGCCCTGAAATCCGCCAGCATGCTCTCGGTCAGGCGGGTACGACCGTACTGCTCGCTGAAAATCTGGACCGAAACACCCTTCGCCACGCACCGCAGCAAATCGAGCGTCTTTACATCCAGGTAGTCGTCCACAATCAGCACCGACTTCTTCGCCATGCCGTAAATCTGCGTGTAGGCGACATCGGCCTCAAGCCGTTGCCCGTTCAGAATCAAAAAATGCTTGAAGGTACTCGGGTCAACGAAATTTGCCATGACCTTCTGGAGAAAACTCTCATTTCGCTCCACCTTGTTAGAAAGTGTACGGACATCTGTGGCGATCTCGGCGATATCCCGCGTATTTTGACTCGTCTGTGTTGCTAAGGCGACCATCCCCGCAGAAACATCTGGTGCATTTTCCGCAGCAATGTAGTCCTTCATCTGCTTAAAAAGGCGGATAAGGGCCTTGCTTTGTGCGGTTGCCTGTTCGCCCTTGAGCACCGTCATGAGCATGTAGATGCCTTGCTCGGTGAAGGCGTAGGGAGCATACCTGGCGCCACCCCAACTTGAAGTCAAATTTTTTGACTTCAAGATTTTCTGCGGTTCAAGCCCATCTCCTTCACTTGAAGTGCAATTTTTGCACCTCAAGATACCTTGCGGTTCAACTTTGCTCTCATCACTTGAGGTCCAAATTTTGGACCTCAAGTTTCCTTTTTTATAAAAATTGTCGAAATTCGGCGAATTTCCGCAGTTTGAAGTCGAAATTTTGGACTTCAAGATTTCAAATTCCTCTGAAGTCAGCCGAAACCGAAAATCCTCATCGAATTTTTCGATATTGTTTTTGACTTGTTCATTAAATTTCTTTGTTCTATACCCATAAATCTCCGCCAGATCGGCATCGAGCATGACCTTTACCCCGCGGATAGTGTATATCCGCGACTTGAGCAGATTCTCGTCTATCAGGCTAAATTCGGGCTTTTTCGGCGCAACGGCCCCGGCCGCACTGGCCGCAACATCTTTCTTCATCGTCAACTCCTCTGGCATACAAGCGACAAAACACCAAAGACTACACACTTGTGCACTAAATATAGATTCAAAATTCCAGTTTGTCAATAGGCCCGCACGATTTCTTCTGAAAATTATTTTGATGGGGGAGGCCTCCCCCTAGCTTCAGCCTTGCCCCGTGTCATCCTGAGCGAAGTGCGCAGCACGAAGTCGAAGGATCTAGGGCAAGTCTTTCGCTACCCTCTCGCCTAGTGGGCTCCGCCCCCTAACACCCCCGAATTCGCTCAAAAAACATATTTTTTCGCACTTCAATAAGGCTTTAAGAAGGTATATTATCCGCATATGGGATTAACCCAAACGATTTTGTTCTGAATAAGGAATTTCTATGACCGAAAATGAGCTTGCCTCGACAATCTGGAACATCAAGGAAATCATTCGCGATGATTATGACGATGCCGAAGTCGAAAACGTGATTCTTCCGTTCACGGTGTTGCGTCGCCTTGACTGCGTTCTCGAAAGCAAGTACGAAAAAATCAAGAAGGAATACGATGCCGCTCCGGATAATGTCAAAGAAACCAAGCTCATGGTTCTTTTGAAGAAGCACAATCTTCCTTTTTTCAATCTGTCTGGACTTTCTCTCGAAAAGATTACCAAGGAACCCGCAAAAATCACGGAAAACTTCAAGGCGTATCTCGATGGGTTTACCCCGAATGTCAAGAATATTCTCATTCACTTTGTGACAAAGACAAAGGATGATTCAATCGAGAACGACGCTGAAGCGGACATTGCGGATATCTACAAGGACTTGGCGAGTACGGGTCTGTTGTTCCAAGTGACAGAAGAATTTGTAAAACTCGATCTTCATCCCGATTCTGTTTCCAATGCCCAGATGGGAACCATTTTCGAAATCGTCATTCAGAAATCGAAGGAATCGACAAATGCAAAGGCGGGTCAATACTTCACCCCGCGCGAAATTGTTCACTTGCTGGTGTCCTTGGTCATGGCGGGCAAGGAACGCGAACTGAATGAACCGGGCAAGATATTCAATATCTATGACCCTTGTTGCGGAACGGGTGGCATGTTGACGGAAGGCAAAAAATTCATTTTGCAAGCAACCAACAATCCGAATGCAAAAATCAACCTTTATGGTCAGGAACTGAACCACAAGACATACGCCATCGCAAAATCAGACTTGCTGATCAAGGGTGACCTCGTGAGCGAAGACCAGATCCGTCAAGGCAACACCCTTTCGAATGATAGAATCCCCCGCTCGTTCAACTTTATGCTCGCAAACCCTCCTTTTGGAACGGACTGGAGCAAAATTGAAAGCGTTGTCAAGAAAGAGCATGAGAAGAAAGGCGGTCGCTTTGATGCAGGCCTGCCGAGCACTACGGACGGTTCCTTGCTGTTCTTGCAGCACATGATTGCCAAGATGGACAAGAGCGGCTCAAGAATAGGAATCGTGTTGAATGGCTCTCCCTTGTTCAATGGCGATGCCGGTAGTGGCTGGAGCAACATTCGCAAGTCGTTCCTTGACAACAACCTGTTGGACGCCATTGTCGCCTTGCCCAAGAGCCTGTTCTATGGAACGGACATTTCGACATACTTGTGGATTTTGGATAACAAGCGCCCTGAAAACAAGAAAAACAAGGTTCTTTTTATCGACGCAAGTGACAAGGATGCATTTGCAAGCTTGTTGCAGCGCAATATCGGTAAGAAACGTTTTGAAATCAGCGAGAAGGGAATAGAGAAAGTTCTAAAACTCTACAAGAGTTACAAGAATGCATCGATTGAAATTGATGGTGTAAAAACGGAAGTGGCGAAACTTTTGGACTACGATGAATTCTTCTACACCAAGGTCGCCGTTTGCCGCCCGTCGAAATTGAAGTTTGTCGATTTCCAGAAAAACTTGAACAAGCAATGGGACGACCTTCCGGCAGGTGCAAAGAAAAATCTTGAAAGATTTAGGGACGAAAAATCGCTAAATGGTGAATTCTATGATGCGGAATTCTTTGACAAGATAAAGAAGATTATAGGCAAGAATGTTCCCGCGGCACTTGCAAAGGATGTTCGCCGGTTGGCGATTGAAGATGAAGACGCCCCGGCAATTTTTGCCACGCCAGGGAAGCCTGAATCTGGGTATGTGGCGAATACGGATTTGAATGATAGTGAGAACATTCCGAAGAAGGAAGATATTGACGAATATTTTGAACGCGAAGTCGTTCCCTTTGTTGACAATCCTTGGATGGACCGGTCCAAGGATAAGATTGGCGTGGAATTCCCGTTTACCAAGTTGTTCTATGTGTATAAGCCCTTGCGTAGCAATGAAGAAATTTTTGCGGACTTGAAGGCTTTGGAAGCAGAAGCAGATGCCGATTTTGAAGCGTTGATGCAAGAGGACAAGTAATGAAAAGATATAGTGCTTACAAGCCCTCTGGCGTAGAATGGATTGGCGATATTCCTGAAAAATGGAAAACAATGAAGCTAAAACATGTTTTATCTGATTATCAGGATGGAACTCATGCTTCTTATAAACGAGTTTTATCGGATTATCCGCTTCTAAGTGCAAAAAATGTATTTGAAGATGGTATTAAAATAACAGATGAAGAAAGTACCATTTCTGAAAGCGACTTCAAGTCTATTGTTTCAAATGGATTCCCAAAACAAGGCGATGTTGCAATTTGTTGTGTAGGAACGATTGGCCGCTGTTGTTTATATACTTTGAGTGAACCGCAGGCTTTTCAGCGAAGTGTCACCTTTCTTAGAACGAATAGGAAAATCCTAAATAATTATCTAGTCTATTTGATGAGAAGTGATATTGCGAATCCCCAATATATTATGTACGCAAAGACTAGCGCTCAGAGCGGCATATATATGGAGGCTTTAGTTAATTTTAAAATTGCAGTTCCTCCCAAAGATGAGCAAGTTGCCATTGCGGCTTATCTTGATGCAAAGTGTGCGAAGATTGACAATGTGCTGTCAGTGCAGCAGAAAAGGATTGAACTTCTAAAAGAATTAAAACAATCCATCATTACAAATGCCGTTACCAAAGGCCTCGACAAAAATGTTGAATTTAAACCCTCCGGCATAGAATGGATTGGCGACATTCCTGAAAAATGGAAAATAAAAAGAATGCGATTTTTGTGCAAAATGAATACAGGGGATAAAGATACTGTAAATCGAGAAGATGATGGGTTATATCCTTTCTATGTACGGTCTCCGAATGTGGAACGAATAAATAGTTACACCTTTGATGGAGAAGCTGTTTTGATGGCTGGAGATGGTGTTGGTGCAGGGAAGGTTATTCACTATGCTAATGGGAAATTTGATTATCACCAGCGAGTATATAATTTTCATGAATACAAGGAAATTTTGACAAAGTACGCATATTATTATTTAGTGTCTAATTTTAGATACAAAATAGAAGAAGGTGGAGCTAAAAATACTGTTGATTCAGTTCGGCTCCCATGGCTAAAGGATTTCCCTATTTGTTTTCCAACTATTAAGGAACAAGAGAAAATTCTTTCATATATTGAAAGAAAGTCTACGGCAATAGACAATCAAATTTCAAAGATTGAACGCCAGATTGAATTGCTGAAAGAATACAAGCAGTCCATCATTACGGAGTGCGTCACAGGTAAACGCAAGGTCTGTTAAAAGTTTTGCAAACGAGGTTTTTATGAACGGTCTGAATCCGTCGGAAAAAGATTTCCAGCAGCACATTGTCGATTGCTTGACTGCTGACAAGAATTTCTATATCGAACGCAAGTCCTCTGACTTTAACCTCGATGACCTTTGCGACCGCGAAGAACTCCTGCGGTTCTTGCGGGCACAGGCGGAAAACTGGAGCAAGGTTTGCCGTAAGTTTTCCAGTGAACAGGAGGCTCTAGGCGCAGTCATCAAGCGCTACAAAGAGCGTCTCCAGAATGAAAGCCTTATCCATGTCCTGAACGGCATTGACGACAAGGAATTTAAAATCAAGGGAGTCAAGCTAAAGTTTGTTCAGTATAGGCCGGAGCAGGCTCAAGAAGATAGCGAGTTCGTGAAGCTCTATCGCCAGAATCGGTTTGCCGTTGTCCAAGAGTTTCATTTCGCGAATACCGGCGATCATGAAAAGGACCGGATCGATCTGGTTTTCCTAATCAACGGAATCCCGTTCATGACATGCGAATTGAAGAACGAACTTTCTTCGACGCATTGGAACTATACGGATGCCATAAGGCAGTATAAGGAAGACCGCGACCCCAAAGACGACCACAATGACTTCCTGAAAACATGTCTTGTCCATTTTGCCGTAGATAACAACTATGCCTTTATGACGACGCGCCTTGCAGGGCAAAGTACGCGGTTCCTGCCCTTCAATCGCGAGACAAAGAATCCGCCTATAGATGGGGAGTATTCTACCGCCTACTTGTGGCAGGATATTTGGCAAGCGGATAGCCTGTTGAACATTTTCGAGCATTTTATCAAGAATTACGATGAAACGGACGAGGACGGGAAAAAGAAGAATGTAACTGTGTTCCCGCGGTATCATCAGTTGCGCGCCGTACGAAAGCTTTTGACATTGTGTAAAACAGAAGGCCCAGGGCATAACTATCTTATCGAACATTCAGCAGGTTCCGGAAAAACAAAATCCATGGCTTGGCTGGCTCATCAGTTGGCAAATGCAATCAAGCCGGGCGGGAACAATGTCTTTGATTCCATCATTATGGTCACCGACCGTATTGTATTGAACGCCAATATGGCCGATGATGTGAATAACTTTAACACGGTTAATGGCCTTGTTAAGGACATTCGCAAAGGCTCGAAGAATCTTGCTGATGCTGTCGATGCCGGTGGACGTATCATTGTTTGCACTGTTCAAAAATTTGCGTATGCGCTCGCAAAACTCAAACGCGAAAAAAGCAGAACTTACGCCGTAATCATCGATGAAGCCCACACGGCCGTGGGTGCAGAAAGTGCAAAGGACCTGATTCAGGCGCTTTCTACAGATGCAGAAGTAAAAAATGTCCTAGAAAAGAACGAAGCAAATTGTGAGGATTCTGTAGATGCAATGCTTGCCTATATGCAGGCAACACGCCAACAGATGCCGCATATTTCTTTCTTTGCGTTTACTGCAACGCCCAAGGACAAGACATACGCACAGTTCGGTATAGGTGGAAAGGCGCACGACCTGTATTCTATGCGTCAGGCCATCGATGAAAAATTCATTCTTGATGTTCTGCAAAATTATACGACCTATTCTACACTGTTTGAATATGTGGAGAAGGGGCAAAAAGAAAACGGGGATGGCAAAATCCAACTTACCGATGAAAATGGCGAAGTCGTAAAAATTGTTGACCCGAACGAATACGAAAAGAAAAAATCCGTTCGCCTGATATTAAAGCAACTTGGTCGAGAACCGAAGGTAATGAGAGACAAGGCGGACTTTATTGTCGCCCACTTTATGGAAAATACCTTTGACAAGATTGACCACAAGGCTAAAGCGATGCTCGTGTGCGAATCTCGAGCGGCAGTGGTAGAATATAAACATCTGATAGACGAAATCATAAAGGTCAAGTATAACGGCAAGATAAAGACTCTTGGTGCATTTTCGGGTTCTGTTGAATATAACGGCACAAATGTTACAGAAGAAACGCTCAATGGCACTGGCTTGAAGGACAATGGAATCCGCGTAGCCTTTAAGCAAAACGAATATCGCATTCTGATCGTGGCGGACAAGTTCCAGACCGGTTTTAGTGAAGATTTGTTGCATACCATGTATGTCGATAAACGCCTCGGGGATATCCAGGCCATTCAGACCTTGAGCCGTTTGAACCGCACTTGCCCCGGGAAAGACGATGCGCTTGTCATTGATTTCCGCAATGATAAAGACGAAATCAAAAAGGCGTTTGACAGGTATCATTACGGCTCTAGTCTTGACGGAAACTTTGATCCGGAAAAACTTTACTCCTATAGGTCGGAGCTTCGCGGTTACCATGTTTATACGCAGTCTCAGGTTGACGATGTCGTGAAAATTCTTTTAGGCAAGGACCCCCAAAAATGCATTAGCATCCTTACCGAAATTGTCAACGAGAATGTCGTTAATCTTGACGACGCTACAAAGGACAAGTTCCGAAAAGAAGCAAGCCGCTATATGCGCGGTTACGGCTTCCTTGCCCAATTGATGGATTTTATCGATACGGATCTTGAAAAGGAATTTCTGTTCCTGAAGGCTCTCTACGGCTATCTTCCTTATACGAAGGAAGTCTTGCCGATGGAAATCCTTAGCCGTATAGACCTTAATAAAATCAAGGTGGACCACGAAACCTTTACCGGCAAAATAGAAATGGGCGAAGGTGAAGCGCTTAAACCTCGCTATGACAAGATAAAAGAAAAACCGGTAGATGAAAAGGCCCGCCTAAACGAAATTCTGGATATTGTCAATTCTACATCTAGGGATTATTTCGCAGAACATGAAGATGTAATTAAGCCCATTACGCTAGATGTTTCTACCGACAGCGAATTGCATGAAGCTTTCCGTGCAGACAACAATTACAACGATCTTATTGATTTGCTCAAAGAAAAGGTGATGAATAAGATTGGAGACGAATCCAACGACCTGCTGGATTTCCTCTCAAAAATTGTGGATAAGAGTTCGCCGATTGGTAAGGATTATATCAATGGGCTTTACAACTATTTAGCCGGCATAACTAGTGACGAAAAAGATGTTCCCTTTGTTTTCAGCGTTCTTTGTCAACGAATTGCGGATGATATCGCACCAGAATTTGAACAGATAAGGTCTTTTGTTCGGGCTCCTAAGGATATCGCTCATGCTCTTTTAGAGACTGTTGCTCAACCAACAATGCCACTACTTGATGGCGCAAACGAGCTAATTCAAGACTCGTTGAATATGATTTATTGCAAAGACAATATGCGCATCGTAGATCGCCGCAGACATTTCAATTGCCTTATTTCCAAATATGAAGTGTTCTTGAAGAAAGTTTATTGGCTCACAGCGGGACCAGAAAAGAGAAATGCTCCTGATACACCTATTAATGGTGCTTTTATGGATATCAAAAAGGCGTTTCCATTCCTTTGGAACTTGCGAAATAACAGAGATTCTCGTTATGCAAATTTCCAAAAGTATATTGAACAGGTACATGATTGGCGAAATGATGAAGCCCACCTTGCGCCCAATGCTGATGAAAAAGAGATAAAGCTCGCGACGCATATTCTAGTCACGATGTACGCGTTTGTCGTTTCGAAGGTGTTTGATAAACTGAAGTAGAATAGGAAATTCAAAAAACTCACCGCCCTACGCGACAAATTTCTCCCGCACCTCATGAACGGCCAAGTAGTGGTAGGGGAAAATGGAAATGAAAAATGAATCTTGAAAATTTTGGTGATGTAACGCGATGCCTTGAGGGGGCATATA
>JAEEGK010033226.1_pt1 | contig 10044 bp, 8 predicted proteins | sample 8958771 | NCBI WGS metagenome assembly JAEEGK01 (sample SAMN16246547, study PRJNA631951) | gut metagenome | biome: gut microbiome; feature: rumen; material: SC-attached | host: Bos | place: Iran: Karaj | collected 2018-10 | reverse complement strand
GATACCTGCGTACAGAGAAGCGGTAACGAACTCGTCAAGGTATGTAAGACGAGCATCAGGACCGTCCTCACCGATACGACGGAAGCCTTCAAGGATCATCTCCATAGCCTTAACAGAGAACAACTCGGAAGTTGTTGTCTTTCTGGAAGGAGAAAGGAAAGACTCCGTAGCATGGATCAATGCATCGATCGCGGAAGAAGCAAACGGTTTGTAAGGCAGAGTCTTGATGAATTCCGGGATCAGACATACCTTGTTCGGGATGATGTCATCGGAAACAAGACCAAGCTTTGTTGTACCACCTGTCAACTTGCCGTCTTTCTCGTCATCTACGATTGCAACGGAAATGTTGGTAACTTCGGAACCTGTACCGCATGTTGTGGGGATAGCGATAACTTCCTTCTCATGCTGAACAGGGAATCTCTTAAAGTACAGATTGTGAACGGTATCCGGTCTCTTGCATCCGAGAAGTTTGCAAAGGTCCATGATCGCACCACCACCGATCGCAATAACACGATCATAGGAATCGTAAGGAATTGCGTCGTACATCTTCTGGATCATTTCTTCGGAAGGTTCGCCTGCACCGAATTTCTCCTGGAACACGAAATTGCAGGGAAGGTTATATTCCTTCATGAAAGGTGTGTAAATAAACTCGTTTGTTAAAACGCAGTCTCTCTCGTTCAGATTAAACTCATCTGCAAAAGACTTGAAGTCTGCAAATTTGTAAATTGTAGGAACGATAATGATTTCTCTTTTGTCCGCCTGAAGGGCTTTACTAAAAGCGTCCATTTTGTATCTCCTTTTCTTGTTTCAAACTATTCGGCGCTTATTTGCGCTTTACGACAGCTTTCACCTTTTCTACAATGTGATCAGCTGTAAGGCCGAAGCGTTTCTGCAGATAATCCTGCGGACCTACTTCGCCGAACTCGTCCTCAACCGCAACATAATCAAGCGGTGTCGGGCAGTTCATGGAAAGGCACTCAGCAACGGCACTTGTAAGGCCGCCGAATTTATTGTGGTTCTCTGCTGTTACAACAGCACCTGTCTTCTTTGCGTATTCGATAACCAGCTTCTCATCGAGCGGTTTGATCGTGAACATATCTATCACGGTTGCTTCAACACCTTCTTTTGCAAGTGTCTCAGCAGCGAGCATAGCCTCGCCTACCATAATGCCGGAAGCGATGATCGTAACGTCTTTGCCTTCGCGAAGGACATTACCTTTGCCGATCTCGAAGTGTGTGCCGGGCTCATACATCTTGTGTGCAGCTTTTCTGCCGACACGCATGTACTTAACACCCTTCATGTCCTTGAACTGTCTCAGGACATCTTCGCACATTACGGAGTCCGTGATATCAACAATCACAGCGCCGGGAAGTGTACGGTATAATCCGATATCTTCGAAAGGCATATGTGTACCGCCGTTGTATGCAGCCGTAACACCGGGGTCTGTACCGATCACAGCGATGTCATTCTTTGCATAACCTGCAGACAGGAATACCTGATCGAAAACACGTCTGGAAGCAAAAGGTCCAAAAGTATGAACGATGGGCTTGAAACCGGATGCCGCAAGGCCTGCCGCAACACCGATCATGTTTGCTTCTGCGATACCGCAGTCGATCGCACGATCTGTTTCTGCAGGAAGCTTGCCTGTGCTTACACAGTTCATAAGGTCTGCATCCAGATATACTGCATCGGAATCATTTTTCAGAATGTCGGCGATCGTCTCGCCGATCACATTCTTGAAGAGTCTTGTATCTTTTTCACCGTTAAAAATTGTCTTCATGTCAAACCTCCTTACGCTTCCAAAGCAGCGAGCTTCGCTTTGAGTTCGTTCATCATCTCTTCGCCCTGCTCTTTGTTGATGTTCATGCTGTGGTTAGACATTGTCTCCGCTACAAGTGTAACACCTGCACCCTTAACAGTATCCAGAATGATCGCATGAGGTTTGCCGGTTACTTTAGATGTCTTTTCAAGAGCATCATAGATCGACTCAACATCGTTACCGTTTACAGTCTGCGTATCGAAACCGAACGCTTCAAATTTCTTGCCGAAATCGCCGGGATCAAGAATATCTTTAACATAGCCGTCAAGCTGTTTCTTGTTAAAGTCAACGAAAACATATAAGTTGTCAAGCTTCTTGGCAGATGCGAACATCATTGCCTCCCAAACCTGACCTTCATCTGCTTCGCCGTCACCAACCATCAGATATGTCTTGGAATCACGACCTTTGAGCTTATCGCCAAGTGCAAGACCGACAGCCTGGGAAGTACCCTGACCGAGAGAACCGGTTGTCATATCAACACCGATCGTCTTGTTCTTGTCACAGTGGCTCGGGAAATTTGTTCCCGGTACATTTAAAGTCTTGATGTCTTCATAAGGGAAGAATCCCTTTAAACCAAGTGCCGCATAAACGGCCGGACCCGCATGACCCTTGGAGCAAACAAATTTATCTCGGTCTGCCCACTTCGGATTCTTGGGATCGATCTTCATAACACCGCCGTATAATACGGCAAGTGTATCACAAACACTTAAAGAACCGCCGATATGACCGAAACCGAGTGTTGTGATCTCATCAACAACGCCCATTCTGATCTTTACGGCAAATTTCTCCATTTCTTTCTTTAAATTCTGGTCCATAATAACCTCCCGATCACTCTTATCTGCCAACGAAATTCTTAACAGGATTCTTCTCTACGAATGCGGTCATACCGATCTTCTTGTCTTCTGTACCGTTCGTAACAGCAAATGCCTGCTGTTCGAAAGCATTACCTGTCTGAATATCTGTCTGGAGACCAAAGTTGATACATCTCTTGGACTGCTGAACCGCAACCTGAGAATTCTTCAGGATCTCTTCAGCAAGAGCGATCGCTGTATCCATTAATTCTTCTGCAGGAACAACTCTGTTTACAAGGCCGATTCTGTAAGCTTCATCGGGCTTGATCACTCTACCTGTATAAATAAGTTCTTTTGCGATACCTGCACCAACAAGTCTTGCAAGTCTCTGTGTTCCGCCCGCACCGGGTGTGATACCGAGACCTACTTCGGGCTGACCGAAGCTTGCCTTATCGGATGCGATTCTGATATCGCAAGACATAGCCAATTCATTACCGCCGCCTAAGCAGAAACCGTTGATCGCTGCGATAACGGGAACTTTGAAGTTCTCGATACGAAGGTTTAAGTCGGAGCCGACTTTGCCCCATCTGATCGATTCAGCGGGTGTAAGCGGAAGCATCTCTTTAATATCAGCGCCTGCGATGAAGGATCTCTTCATCTTTTTAACGCCATCCTTCTCTACTTCAACCTCAAAGCCTGTGATGATGACAACATCAACTTCACTGTCAGCTTCAACAACATCAAATGCCTCATTCAATTCACCGAGGAATTTCTCGCTGAGGGCGTTTAATGCCTTCTGGTTGTTCATTACGATGATACCGATTCTGCCTTTTTTTTCGACGTTTACAAGTTCCATTCTGACACATCCTTTCTAGTGAGATCGCGTATGCGACCGTTCCGTTTCGGAACTGAGTTTATAGTTTTCTGGCCGTTCCCCTCTTATCTGCCATAAGAAGTGCCTGGTAGACATCTTCTTCTGTTACTTCAAAAGGAAGGTTTTTGGTTGATTGTGTCTTTACGCATGCAGCCTCAGCTACTTTGCGAAGTTCGGCCTCTTTTACGTCCGTAATGCCAAGATCGGCAAAGCATACCGGAAGACCCATGGCAATGGAAAAATCAAGGATCCGATTGAACTCCTCATCGGAAACTTTTTCCAGTACGAGCTGCGCAAGAAGTCCGAAAGCAACTTTCTCACCATGCATCGCACCATGTGCCTGCTCCACATATGCAAAACCGTCATTGATCGCATGTGCGGCCGCAAGTCCCCCACTTTCAAAACCGACACCGGAAAGCAGAATACTTGCCTCGAGTACATTTTCGAGCGCTTCGTTCGGCTCTTTTGCCTCTACGGCCTTTTTGGCTTCAAGACCATACGTTAAGAGCAGATCATTACAAAGCTTCGCCATTGCCATCGCGGTGTTCGTCGCGTTGGCACGACACATGTTTCTTGCGCCGGATGCTTTGCATGCTCTTGCTTCATAATATGTCGCAAGAGCATCACCGATTCCGGCAACGAAAAACCGTACAGGCGCCTGCGCAATGATCTCTGTATCAACCAGCACAAGGTCAGGGTTGTGCTTGGAATAGATGACTTTGACAACTACTCCTTCTTCATTATACACAACGCTGAGTCCTGAGCAAGGAGAATCATTTGATGCAATGGTCGGAACGATCACGGATACCGCATTCAGGTAAGTGGCAACCGCTTTGCCCGTGTCGATCACTTTACCGCCGCCGAGAGTGATGACTGCATCGCAGCCGGCTTCTTTGCCGACAGCCGTCACGCGTTCGATCTCAGCAAGGGAGCACTGCGGTCCGCACTCTTCGAATACGTACTGCAGTTCAAACTCATCAAGCGATGCTGTAAGGATATCCCCAAAACGCTTTTTGGAGTTTGCGCTTAAAAGAATCAGAAATTTCGTGCCCATTTTCTTGACATGTTTTCCCAGGTTCTTTAATTCACCGCTTCCCTGGATATACTGACAAGGGCATTTAATTGCGTTTGCCATATTTTTCTCCTGTTATTTGTCGATATGTGCGATTCTCTTCGCCATATCCTTCTTAGCTTCCATGTTAGCCTGTCTTGCGATCATGATGCGCTGTGCCTGCGGCGAGCCTGCACCGTGCATGGACTCTGTCTTATAGCCGACAGCAGCTGTACCAAGTGTCAGGTTCTCGATCAGACGCATGATCTTCAATCTGTCTTCCATCGGAACAGCGCTGACACCTGCAAGATACTTTCTGATGTAGTGGCCGACCTCTTCACTGTTAAGATCTGCTTCCGAAGGAGCCGTAACCATCAGACCGCCTGCGATATCTTCAGCAAGTCTGCCGATCTCATACGGGAATCTGGTGACATTCTGCTTACATACGTTTGCAAGAAGAAGATCGATCAGATAGCCGCCTGATTTGGTCGGCTGACCCTGCGCACTACATGCGATACCGCCACAGAACAATGTCTCATTCAGATGAACCATCTCGATCAGCTTATCTTTGATATGAGAAGCCTTTGCAGCACCGTTGTAATCCGCAGCAAGTGCTGTAGCACCGATCAGGACATCACCTACGCCGACTTTGCATCCGCCGTAGCTCTGTCTGTGGAATCCGGCAAAACGCTCTACGATCATACCTGCAAATTCTACTTCACCGTTTAAGAAGATACGGTCATTGGGTACGAATACATCATCAAAGATCGTAAGCGCTTCCACACCGCCGTATGTGCAGTTACCACAGTCGATGCAGCCGCCTTCCGTCTTTCTGGTATCGCAGGACTGACGACCGATGATGAGCTTGATGCCCTTTGTATCGGTCGGAACCGCAAATGCGATCGCGTAGTCCTTATCCTCTTCTCTCATTGCGATCGTAGGCATTACGATCACTTCATGAGAGTTGCAGATACCTGTCTGGTGTGCTTTACATCCTCTTACAACTACGCCGTCCGGTCTTCTCTCCACTACGTGAAGATACAGATCCGGGTCTGCCTGCTGGTGAGGTGCAAGTCCTCTGTCACCCTTAACATCTGTCATCGCGCCGTCAACGGTGAGATCGTTCTCCTGCACATATTCAAGGAACTTCTTGAAGTTCTCATGGTACTTTGTACCGTACTTCTCATCGATCTCGAATGTGGAGCTGTAGAGTGCGTTGTTCGCATCCATACCTACACATCTCTGGAAACATGCAGCTGTTCTCTGGCCGAGAAGTCTCTGCATCTTAACTTTATTCATCAGATCTTCCGTATTCTGATGAATATGGGTGAAACGGTTGATCTCATGGCCGGTCAGATGGGACTTCGCGGTCATCAGATTCTTGTACTGCGGATCCTGAGCCAGATCATATGTTTCCTTAACGGAATTCAGTGAAGGGCGAAGGATCGGATCATCAACAGGATTCGTCACCTTTTTGCCAAACATATAGATATCAAGGTTCAGTTTGCGTACGCTTTCAACGTACTGTTCGCCAGTCATAAGTGCCATTTCAGATCCTCCTTATTTAGCTTCTTTTGCCGCCTTGATCGCTTCAACCAACATAGGTCCTACAGAGAAAAGGTCTCCTGTAATACCGTAATCGGCTACCTCAAAGATCGGAGCTGAAGAATTCTTGTTAACCGCGATGATGCATTCGGAATCCTGCATGCCGACTTTGTGCTGGATCGCACCGGAAATACCAAGTGCAACATATACCTTCGGGTGTACAGTCTTACCTGTCTGACCTACCTGACGGTCAGCGGAAAGCCATCCGGAATCGATCGCCGCACGGGAACCGCCAACAACACCGCCGAGCTCAGCAGCAAGATCTTCAGCGATCTTGATACCCTTCTCAACGTCTGCAGCGATACCACGGCCTACGGATACGATGAAGTCTGCGCCGATCAGGTCAACGAGCTGCTTAGCTGCCTTCTCAACTTTGAGAACATCTGTCAGAATGTCGGATGCTTCCAGTTTGAAGGAAGGACGTGTGATTGTCAGAGCGTCTGCTTTCTTCTGATCGAACTCAGCTTTCTTCATAACGCCCGGACGAACGGTTGCCATAGAAGGACGGAAACGAGGGCAGATGATCGTAGCCATCAGGTGGCCGCCGAATGCAGGACGAGTCATCTTCAGGTTTCTGTCTTCCATATCCCACTGAGAGCCTTCAACGTCAAGAGTAGAGTTGGTCTTTAAGAACTCTTTGTATTTTGCAACATCGATGTCGAGGTGTGTGCAGTCTGCGCAAAGACCTGTGTGAAGACGAGCTGCACAACGGGGAGCGATGTCACGACCGATGTTTGTAGCGCCAAAGAGTACGATCTCCGGCTTTAAATCCTTTACAACATCGCAGATAACTTTTGCATATGCGTCTGTTGTATAGTTCTTTAAAAGTTCGCTCTCGCAAAGGATCACTTCGTCAGCGCCATAGCCGCCGAGCTCTTTTGCAAGACCTTCTACCTTGTCACCAAGGAGCAGACCGCAAAGTTTAACGCCGAGTTCGTCAGCAAGTTTACGGCCTTCGGAAATTAATTCAAAATCTGTAGGCATTAATTTGCCCTGACGCTGCTCACAGAAAACCCATACATTTTTGAAAGCAGCAAGGTCTGTATTGTTGTATTCCATCTTCGTTCTCCTCCATTAAATGATATGTTTCTCTGCTAAGATACCTGCGAGTTTTGCACAGGTGTTTTTGTCAGCACCTTCAAGCATCATGCCTGCGCCCTTCTGAGGCGGAGTGAAGGATTTGAAAATATTAGTCGGAGAACCTTTAAGACCGATCGTAGAAGGATCGATAAGCGGATCATCCTTTAATGTCTCGTAGTCAAATACCTGCATCTCTTTGGAGTAAGCTTCCATGATACCGCCGATGGACATATAACGGGGCTCGTTGAGCTCTTTGATACATGTTACAAGGCAAGGAGTCTGAACCTTGATCTCCATAAAGCCGTCTTCCAGCATTCTCTTTACAGTGATGCTGTTGCCGTCTTTCTTGATGTCAGCCGCATAGGAAACCTGAGGGATCTCAAGCTTCTCAGCGATCTGAGGGCCAACCTGAGCGGTATCACCGTCAATAGCTTGACGGCCGCAGAAGATTACATCGTCCTTATCAAGACCGATCTTCTTGATCGCCGCAGCAAGGATCTGAGATGTAGCGTATGTATCGGAACCACCGAATTCACGGCCGGATACAAGTACTGCTCTGTCAGCGCCCATAGCAAGGAGCTCACGAAGCATGCCTTCTGCCGGCGGAGGTCCCATGGTAACAACCACTACTTCTGCTCCTGTGTTGTCTTTTAATGTGAGTGCTGCTTCTACTGCGTTCATATCATCAGGATTGGTGATCGTCGGCATGGAAGCACGATTTAAAGTACCATCCGGATTAACGGCAACCTTACCTGATGTATCCGGAACCTGCTTTACACAAACAATAATTTTCATTTTTTATGTCCCCCTTACAGAATGTTGCTGGAGATTACGATTCTCTGAACTTCGCTTGTTCCTTCGTAAATCTCAGTGATCTTTGCGTCTCTCATCATGCGTTCAACCGGATAATCCTTGGTGTAACCGTATCCGCCGAGCATCTGAACAGCTTCTGTGGTGATCTTCATTGCGTTCTCGGAGCAGAACAGCTTAGCCATTGCAGCATCCTTCGTGAAACGCTTGCCTTCACCCTTCTTGGAAGCAGCAGCATATGTGAGGTACTTACCTGCGTTGATAGCAACTTCCATATCAGCGAACTTGAACTGTGTATTCTGGAATTTGCTGATCGGCTTACCGAACTGAACACGGCTCTTTGTGAACTCCATAGCCTCAGCCATAGCGCCTTCAGCAATACCGAGTGCCTGTGCAGCGATACCGATACGTCCACCGTCAAGCGTAGCCATTGCGATACCGAAGCCTTTGCCTTCTACACCGAGCAGGTTCTCCTTCGGAACGATGCAGTCAGTGAAAACGATCTCTGCGGTCGGTGAACCGTGCAGACCCATCTTCTCCTCGTGCTTGCCAATGGAAAATCCGGGGAAATCCTTTTCGACGATGAAAGCGGAAATACCCTTTGTTCCCTTGGAAGGATCCGTCATTGCGAATACTACGAAGATATCAGCAACATAACCGTTTGTGATGAAGATCTTGGAACCGTTCATTACATAGTGATCGCCATCAAGGATCGCTGTTGTTGTACCCTTGGAAGCATCGGAACCCGCATTGGGCTCAGTCAGTGCAAAAGCGCCAACCTTCTTGCCGCTGCAAAGCATCGGAAGGTATTTTGCCTTCTGCTCCGGTGTACCTTTTGCAAGGATGGGACCTACGCAAAGGCCGTTGTGTGTAGCAACGATATCGCCTGTAGATGCACAGTATTTGGAAAGCTCCTCGATTGCGATCGCGCAGCTGACATCGTCAGCGCCTGCTCCGCCGTATTCTTTCGGAATACCCATGCCCATTACGCCATAACGGAACAATTTATCAATTGTCTCTGCGGGGTATTCGCTGGTGCGGTCTGTTTCAGCAGCGATAGGCTTCACTTCGTTTTCTGTGAAGTCGTGCATCATCTTCTGCACCATTTCCTGCTCTTTGGTCAAGTTAAAATCCATTGTAAATATCTCCCTTCTACATGATTAACTTTCTTTTATTCTGCTAAACCCATTTTCTCTTCGCGGAAAATGCGTTCATCCATCGTTTTCAGATTCTCAGCGATCTGCGGTTTGAAATCCATCTGATCAAGGATCTGGGTCTGAAGATCGATACCCGGTGCGATCTCGATCAGCGTTACGCCTTCGGGACGAAGTTCGAATACCGCACGCTCTGTGATATACAGAACAGGCTGATGAACTTTGTTCGCATATTTACCGGAGAAAGTGATCTGCTCAACTTCCTTGACAAATTTCTTCTTAGCGCCTTCCTGCGTGATGATCAGCTTACCGTCCTTTACGTCGGTAGCGATACCCTTTGCAGTGAATGTACCGCAGTAGCATACCTTCTTAGCGTTCTGTGTGATATCGATGAATCCGCCTGCACCTGCAAGTCTCGTGCCGAACTTGGAAACGTTCAAGTCACCGTTCGGAGCTGTCTCTGCAAGGCCGAGGAATGCGATATCAAGACCGCCGCCCTGGTAGAAGTCAAACTGTACGTTGTGCTCGTAAATGCACATGGAGTTTGCAGCCGCACCGAACTGTGTACCGCCGTACGGAACACCTGCGATGGAACCTGCTTCTACTGTCAGGCAGAAGTTATCGGAAATACCTTCTTCTGCTGCGACGTTTGCGATCTTCTCGGGAGCGCCTGTACCAAGGTTTACAACGCTGCCGGGCTTGATCTCCATAGCCGCACGTCTTGCGATGATCTTCTTTGCATCCATCGGAATAGGCGGAATCGCATCAACAGGAATCCTGCATTCGCCTGTAAGCGCACCGTCAAACGGCATGCCAAGGCACTGCATATTGTCATCGCCTTCACCAAGTACGATCGCATC
>JAEEGK010033225.1_pt1 | contig 10044 bp, 7 predicted proteins | sample 8958771 | NCBI WGS metagenome assembly JAEEGK01 (sample SAMN16246547, study PRJNA631951) | gut metagenome | biome: gut microbiome; feature: rumen; material: SC-attached | host: Bos | place: Iran: Karaj | collected 2018-10 | reverse complement strand
AAGTCCATGGCCGCCCTGGAGGACTACACCGACGAGCTGCCCAACCTGAACAAGATCGTGGAAAACCTCCGCGCGTTCGAGAACTCCGAAACTGCCCGCGTCTCCATCACCATGGACGTTGACTCCAGTTGGGGCGGAAAGAAAACGATCAATTACGGCCTCAAAATGGATCGGGATGCCGGCCGGTATCAGCTCGACCTGACCGTCAACGTGCCCAAAGGCGAGTTCGGCACGTCCGAGCTTCCCGTTTCCGTCTACGTTGACGGCGAGAATCTCCTGCTTGCCAGTGAACCGCTGCTCGGCGACGAGGTTCTGAGCCTGCCGCTCAAGGACTTCGGCAAGGAGTGGAACAAGTCCCCGCTGGCTGCCATCACCGGCGTCAAGCTGCCCGAAACCCTTTCCATCCCCGAGCTGACCTCGGATTCCGTGCCGAAGATGCTGGAAAAGACCTTCGGGGACGACTGGGAGGAGTTTGAAGAGAGCGTTGAGATGACGGAGGATAAAAACGACAAGCGCTTCTCCGACCTGGGCACCGCTTACGTCGTCAGCTATGACGAGGATCTGCTCGAGGAGCTTACCAAAACGGCGGAGAAAAACATGAACGCACTCTCCGATATCGAGGAGCCCAGCGATCTGGAGAAGATCGACTTTGAAGAAGTGATCGCCAGCGCCATCGTGATGGGCATTCGGGAGGCTGCCGGTCAGATCGAGGAGCTGACCTACTGCACGAACGACGACAACTGCATGGTCGGCCTCTACGTGAAGACGGAGGACGGCGATTTTGAACTCCGCCTCGAGGGCGAGGAAAATCCCTGGGAGGAGATCGTTTTCAACGCGGACGGCGAGAAGGGCAGGATCACGACGAAGATCTCCGACGGCGAGCTGACCATCACCGGCTTGGACCCCGACTACCCCGAGGAGGCAGTCACCATCACCTACCGGGATTCTGACGGCTCCATCACGCTTTCGCACGGCGGCGAGGTCATCAGCGATGCGGACGTCAAGCTGGTTCCCACCGACGACGGCTTCCGCGTGAGCAGCAAGAGCAACTGGGGCGATGGGGACTACTACTCCAACACCTCCGAATCCGTTGAATTCTCCACCGACGTCGGCTCGATCTCCGCGCCCGCCGGAAAGGTGACCAATCTGCTCTCCCTGAGCGTGCCGGAGCTTCAGGCGCTTGCACAGCGGATCTCCCAAAACGCATCCGGCCTTGAGATCTTCGACGATCTCTTCGGTGATATCTTCTGATTCGCCGTTCGTTCCCATTCCCACACGGTATCCCAAACACAGGAAAAGGAGGACTACTTATGTTCTGTCCACACTGCGGAAAGCAGATCCCGGATGGCTCCAAATTCTGCACCGCCTGCGGCGCCGTACTGACTGACGAGGTCCGCGCTGCGGTTCAGCAGCCTCAGCAGAGCGATCCCCAACCCTATGCCCAGCAGCCCTTTGAGCAGCAGGCTTACACCCAGCAGCCCTATGAGCAGCAGGCTTTCACCCAGCAGCCCTACGCCCAGCAGGGCTATGCTCAGCAGCCCTACGCCCAGCAGCCCTATGAGCAGCAGGCCTACGCGCAGCAGCAGGCCTATGCCCAGCCGGGCTTCGATCCCTACGCCGCTCCGGCTGCGGTAGAGACCAAAAAGAAGAAGTCCAAGAAGCCCCTGTTCATCACCCTCGGCGCTCTTGTCCTGGTTGCGGCCCTGGCGGTCGGCGCCTGGTTCCTCTTCTTCCGCAACAAGGGCAATTCCTTCGAAGGCCCCCTCGCCCCCATGATGGAGGCTGCCGACAAGTCCATGGCGGCTCTGGAGGACTACACCAAGGATCTGCCCAACCTGAACAAGATCGTGGAAAACGTCCGCGAGATGGAAAAAGCCGGGAAGGTTCACCTCGGCATGAGCGCAAACGCCACGGGCAGTAAAATCGATCTCGGTATGGATCTGGACGCAGACCAGGGCAAGTATAAGCTGAGCGTGAACCTGAACGCGCCCGGCGCAAACGGCGAAGCCGTTCAGATCCCGCTGACGGTCTTCCTGGACAACGAGCAGCTTCTGCTCGCCTGCGAGCCCCTGTTTGGCGACGAGATGCTGAGCCTGCCGCTCAAGGATTTCGGCAAGCAGTGGAACCAGTCGGCATTTGCTGCGGCCACCGGCGTCAAGCTGCCTGAGGATCTGTCCATGCCCGAGCTGACCCGGGACTCCCTGCCCAAGATGCTGGAAAAGGTCTTCGGCGACGAGTGGAAGGCCTTCACCGACAGCGTCAAGATGACCGAGGACAAGAACGATAATCGCTTCTCCGGCCTCGGCACGACCTATACCGTCTCTTATGACAAGGATAAGCTGAACGCGCTGGCGGAAAAGGCGCAGGCCAATCTGGATCAGCTCACGCAGATGGAGGATCCCAGCGCACTGCAAAACCTTGATCTGGAGAAGCTGCTCGCCAGCGCCTATCTGGCAGCGATCCGGCAGAGCGCCGAATCGATCGAGGATCTGCGCTACTGCATCGACGGCGAAGAGCGGATGGTCGCCCTCTACGCCAAGGGAGACGGCAATGAGGTCGAGCTCCGTCTGGACGGCGAAAAGAACCCCTGGGAGCACGCCGTGATCCAGGCCAACGGCGAGACCGTTGAGATCGCCTCCAAGATTGCCGACGGCAAGCTGACCCTGACCGCAACCAATCGGAAGGAGCCGGACCACGCCATCGGTTTCACCTATCAGGATTCTGACGGCGTGATCACGGTCCTCCAGGACAACGAAAGCCAGAACAACGAAAGCCAGGGTCAGCCGTTTGAAGCCGTTGCCGGCGGCGTTGTGAATATGGACTACAAGCTGGTCCCCGCAGACGGCGGCTTCCGCCTTTCGGCGACCGGCAAGGATGAATACTCGGATCAGAGCATCGTCCTGGACGTCACCGGCAAGCCTGCCGATCTCACTGCGCCCACCGGAAAGACGACCAACGTTCTCTCCCTGTCTCTTCCCGAGCTTCAGGATCTTGCCAATCGGGTTACGGCCAACGTATCCAAGCTCGGAGCGCTCGGGAGCATTTTCACTTCCATCGGAGGCGGCAGCGGCTACGCCACAGCGGATGGCGAAGTTGCGGGGCACTACGTGGTCGATCTGGATGCTCTGATCGAATCGATGAAGGCGTCCGGGGAGGTCGAAGGTATGAGCGACGAAATGCTCCGGACTGCGCTGGAGTCCGCCGGCATGAGCGAAGATACGATCACCCTCGACATCAGCGAGGACGGAACCTTCACGATGAACTTCATGGACGAAAACATCGAAGGCACCTGGGAGATGGACGGCTCCGCTCTGACTCTGACCGCAGATGACGAGCCGTTGCAAGTCACCTATGCCGACGGCGTGATTACCATGGCAGGAGGCGAAATCGGCATGGATCTGGTCTTCATCCGGAAATAATCCTGCGTTCGCCAAAATCAAAACCACCACTTCCGTGGTGGTTTTGATTTTGGAAAAATTTTTCTGCATTTTCCACAAATTTTCTTGACTATTTTCGTGGAAGCTGTTATAATACGAATCTGCGTGGGCTTCTATGCCCAAATGCGCCCTTTTTATGCTGTCTGATGGGAAAAAGCCTTCTTTTGATCCGTGACAGCATGAGGCGCTTTCCGGTATGACGTGCCGGAACGGCTGCGTGAAGCGCAGCACAATTCAATGAACCCTTTCATTGAATGCAGGATCAGATTCCCGGAGGTGCGAAGGTTGCTCAGCGAGCTGAAAAATTCCCCGAAGGTCGTCGGCGTCAAGCAGCTTCGCAAGGCACTGAACAGGGGAGAGCTCCTGCGCGTCTTCCTGGCCTCCGACGCCGATCCGGCGCTCACGGCTCCCATTGCGGAGCAGGCTGAGGCCGAAGGCGTTCGGGTTGATTGGGTTTCCACCATGCGCGAGCTCGGCACGGCCTGCGGCATTGCCGTCGGGGCCAGCGCGGCGGGGCTGCGCAGACCGGAAGGCTGAGGCTTTCCGTTTCCATTCGTCGTCTGCGGAATCAAATCTTTGATTCCCGGATATAATAACCGGGCAAGCCCGGAATTTTCAAGGAAAGGAGACAAATATGCCTACTTTTAACCAGCTGGTTCGCAAGGGCCGCGAGATGTCCACCTACAAGTCCACCGCTCCCGCCCTGCAGAAGGGTATGAACACCATCAAGAACCACACCACCGATCTGCCGTCCCCCCAGAAGAGAGGCGTCTGCACCGCTGTCCGTACCTCCACCCCCAAGAAGCCGAACTCCGCGCTCCGTAAGATCGCCCGTGTTCGTCTGACCAACGGCTACGAGGTCACCGCCTACATTCCCGGCGAAGGCCACAACCTGCAGGAGCACTCCGTGGTTATGATCCGCGGCGGTCGTGTTAAGGACCTCCCCGGCGTTCGTTACCACATCATCCGCGGTACGCTCGATACCCAGGGCGTTCAGGGCAGAATGCAGGCCCGTTCCAAGTACGGCGCCAAGCGGCCCAAGGCTGCCAAGAAGAAGTAATTCTTCACCCGCACAATGAAATTTTTGCCTTGTGACAAGGCAAGACCCTTGCCATGAGTTGATATAGATCGTCGGATCTGTACGCCTCAGGCAAGCACCGACAGAGGGTGAAAGTCCCCCTGAAGTACCTATGAAATCATTATTATATGAAGGAGGGAAGCGAAGTGCCCAGAAGAGGTAATGTTCCCAAGAGAGAAGTTCTCCCGGATCCGATTTACAATTCCGTTCTGGTTACCAAGCTCGTCAACAGCATCATGCTCGACGGCAAGAAGGGCGTTGCCCAGAAGGTCGTCTACGGTGCCTTTGAACTTGTCGAACAGAAAACCGGCAAAAACGGTTTAGAGGCGTTCCAGCAGGCGATGGAAAACATCATGCCCGCTCTGGAAGTCAAGTCCCGCCGCGTCGGCGGCGCCACCTACCAGGTTCCTCTGGAGGTCAAGCCCGAACGTCGTCAGACGCTCGGCCTGCGTTGGATCACCACCTATTCCCGCAAGCGCAGCGAGAAGACCATGCGCGAGCGCCTGGCCGGTGAGATCATGGACGCCTGCAACAACACCGGCGCGTCCGTGAAGAAGCGCGAAGATACCCACAAGATGGCGGAAGCCAACAAGGCTTTCTCCCACTTCCGCTGGTAATTACCGCCCCGATCGGAACAAAGGAGTTGTACCATGCCGAGACAATATTCTCTTGAGAATACGCGGAACATCGGCATCATGGCGCATATTGACGCCGGTAAAACCACCACCACCGAGCGCATCCTGTTCTACACCGGCCGCACCTACAAGCTGGGTGAGACCCACGAGGGCACGGCCACGATGGACTGGATGGAGCAGGAGCAGGAGCGCGGCATCACGATCACGTCTGCCGCGACCACCTGCATCTGGAAGGATTGCCGCATCAATATCATCGACACCCCGGGTCATGTGGACTTCACTGTCGAGGTGGAGCGCAGCCTGCGCGTGCTGGACGGTGCCGTCACCGTTCTGTGCGCCAAGGGCGGCGTAGAGCCGCAGACCGAGACTGTCTGGCGTCAGGCCGACAAGTACGACGTTCCCCGAATGGTGTACGTCAACAAGATGGACATCACGGGCGCGAACTTCTTCAACGTCCTCAAGATGATGCACGAGCGGCTGAAGTGCAACGCAGTCCCGATTCAGCTCCCCATCGGAGCCGAAGCGGAATTCCGAGGCGTCATCGACCTGATTCGCATGAAGGCCAACGTCTTCTATGACGAGTTGGGCAAGGACGTGCGCGAAGAAGAAATCCCCGCAGACCTGCGGGATCAGGCCGAGGAGTACCGCGACCATCTGCTCGAAGCCCTCTCCGAGGAGGACGACGAGCTCATGGAGCTCTATCTCTCCGGCGAGGAGGTCCCCGAAGACCTCATCCACAAAGCCATTCGCAAGGCGACCATCGGCGTTCGCATGGTCCCTGTCACCTGCGGTACTTCCTACCGCAACAAGGGCGTGCAGGAGCTCTTGGACGCCATCGTGCGGTACATGCCCTCTCCGCTGGATAAGAAGGGCGTGACCGGCGTCAACCCGAAGACCGACAAGGAGGAGTTTCGTCCCGCATCGGACGATGCCCCCTTCTCCGCCCTGGCCTTCAAGATCGCCACCGATCCCTACGTCGGCAAGCTCTGCTTCTTCCGCGTCTATTCCGGCGTGCTGGAGAAGGGCAAGACGGTCATGAACACCACCAAGGGCACCCGGGAACGCCTGAGCCGCATTCTTTTGATGCATGCCAATCACCGCGAGGATCTTGAGGCCGTCTATTCCGGCGACATTGCCGCTGCCGTGGGTGTGAAGAACACCACCACCGGCGATACCTTCGCGGACGAGAAGCATCCCATCATCCTGGAATCCATGGTATTCCCGGAGCCTGTCATCCGGGTCGCCATCGAGCCCAAGACCAAGGCCGGTCAGGAAAAGCTCGGCCTTGCCCTCATGAAGCTGTCCGAGGAAGACCCCACCTTTAAGACCTACACGGACGACGAAACCGGTCAGACCATCATCGCCGGCATGGGTGAGCTCCATCTGGAGATCATCGTGGACCGTCTGCTGCGGGAGTTCAAGGTGGAGGCCAACGTCGGCACGCCGCAGGTCGCCTACAAGGAGACCGTCACCAAGATCGCCGACGTGGACGAGCGCTACGTTCGTCAGTCCGGCGGCAAGGGGCAGTACGGCCACGTCAAGATCAAGGTCGAGCCCAATGAGTCCGGCAAGGGCTATGAGTTCGTCAACGCGATCGTGGGCGGCGTCATTCCCAAGGAGTTCATCCCCGCCGTGGATCAGGGCATTCAGGGCGCCATGCAGGCCGGTGTGCTTGCGGGCTACCCGGTCGTGGACGTCAAGGTGACGCTCTATGACGGCTCCTTCCACGAGGTCGACTCGTCTGAGCTGGCCTTCAAGATCGCCGGCTCCATGGCCTTCAAGGAGGCCTGCCGCAAGGCAAGCCCGGTCATTCTGGAGCCCATCATGAAGGTCTCCGTCACCGTGCCCGAGGACTATATGGGCGACGTCATGGGCGACATCTCCGGCCGTCGCGGAAATATCCTGGGCATGGAGCCCCGCAACGGCTCCACGCAGATCGACGCCAACGTCCCGCTCAGCGAGATGTTCGGCTACGCGACGAACCTGCGCAGCCGTACCCAGGGTCGAGGCACCTACACCATGGAGCCCAGCCATTACGTTCAGCTGCCACGGAGCATTCAGGATGAAATTATGCTCAAGCGCGGCAGATTCTGAGCAATGTTGAAAATTCTCGGCATTTTCAAAAAATAATGCTTGTATTTTCAGGCGACATGTTGTAAAATGCATTATGTCTGAATATATGGGCAAGTCATTGACTTACAACTTTACAGGAGGAAAACATCCATGGCAAAGCAGAAATTCAATAGAACCAAGCCCCATGTCAATATCGGCACCATCGGCCATATTGACCACGGCAAGACCACTCTGACCGCGGCCATCACCAAGTATCTGGCTATGTTGGGCGGCGCTGAGTACACTGACTACTCTTCCATCGATAAGGCTCCCGAAGAGAGAGAGCGCGGCATCACCATCAACACTGCTCACGTTGAGTATGAGACCGAGAAGCGTCACTATGCTCACGTCGACTGCCCGGGCCATGCTGACTACATCAAGAACATGATCACCGGTGCTGCTCAGATGGACGGCGCTATCCTTGTTATCGCTGCTTCCGACGGCCCCATGGCTCAGACCCGTGAGCATCTGCTGCTCGCCCGTCAGGTGAACGTTCCTTCCGTTCTCGTTTTCCTGAACAAGTGCGACCAGGTCGATGACGAAGAGCTGCTCGAGCTCGTCGAGATGGAAGTTCGCGAGCTGCTCGACTTCTACGGCTTCCCTGGCGACGACACCCCGATCATCCGTGGCTCCGCTCTGAACGCTCTGGTCAGCGAGTCCACCGATCCCAATGCTCCCGAGTATGCCTGCATCAAGGAGCTCATGGACGCTGTTGACGAGTGGATCCCGACTCCCGACCGTAAGGCGGATCAGCCGTTCCTGATGCCCATTGAGGACGTATTCACCATCTCCGGCCGCGGCACTGTTGTTACCGGCCGTGTTGAGCGTGGCCGTGTCAAGATCGGCGACAAGGTTGAGATCGTCGGCCTGAAGGACGAGAGCACCGAGACCACCGTCACCGGTACCGAGATGTTCCACAAGTCCCTCGAGTATGCAGAAGCCGGCGACAACGTTGGCTGCCTGCTGCGCGGTATCGACAAGAAGGCTGTTGAGCGTGGTCAGGTTCTGGCTGCTCCGAAGAGCATCCATCCCCACACCAAGTTCAAGGGTCAGGTCTACGTCCTGTCCAAGGAAGAAGGCGGCCGTCACACCCCGTTCTTCAACAACTACAGACCGCAGTTCTATTTCCGTACCACCGACGTTACCGGCGTCATCTCCCTCCCCGAGGGTGTTGAGATGTGCATGCCCGGCGACAACGTCGACATGGACGTCGAGCTGATCACCCCGATCGCCATCGAGAACGGCCTTCGCTTCGCTATCCGTGAAGGCGGCCGTACCGTCGGCTCCGGTGTTGTTATCGGCATCAACGAGTAATTCATACAACATCTGATGATTCACCCGTCCCGTGAGGGGCGGGTGAATTGCTTTACAGAACGGCTCCGGTGCTGCCACCGACATCCAACAGGGACTGCCTCACCAAAATCGGCGAGGCAGTCCCTGTTTGTCAATTTGTTCAAAATTCAGCCGATGTTTTTATACAAGTAAACGAAATTGTCCTGATAAAAGATTGATAATTGACTTATATCCGCTCCCAATGTTATCCTTGAATCAGCCAGAACGGCAAATCTAATCGAAAAAATGTAAGGAGGACAAAGCAAATGAAAAAACTGCTCGCACTGGTACTGGTTTGCCTGATGCTCGCAACACTCAGCGTTACTGCCTTTGCAGATACGCAGAACGGCGAGCTTCTGGACATCGCGCAGGTCATGGTCAAAGCGGCTATGAACAAAGCGGAAGAAATCAATGTGCCCATGGTAATCACTGTGATGGATATGGACGGCAATGTCGTCCTGTTCCACAGAATGAAGGGCTCGCTGCTGGCCAGTATGGAGATTTCCCAGAACAAGGCCTATACCGCGGTGGCGCGGAAAATGCCCAGCGAGACTGTAAAGGACCTCGCAATTGAAGGCGCTGAGCTGCAGAGTATCGCCGTGCAGCATGCCGGAAAGATCGTTGAGTTCGGCGGCGGATTCCCGATCATCAATCCGGACGGAGTACAGATCGGTGGAATCGGTGTCTCGGGCGGCAGTGTTGCCGAGGATACTTCTGTGGCAAAAGCCGGCCTGGCCGCTTATGAAGAGGGCACCGATCCGGAGCTGACCGCATCCGGCGGAGAACTTCTGGACAAGGCCATGGTCATGGTTCAGGCCGCGCAGGAGAAGGCAGTGGAAATCGATGTCCCTATGGTCATCAGTGTGTGTGATATGGGCGGCAACCTGGTTCTGCTTCACAGAATGGAGAATTCTCTGCTTGCAAGCCTGGAGATTTCCCCCAATAAGGCCTTTACCGCTGTTGCGCTGAAAATGCCGAGTGCTACCGTGAAGGATCTTGCCATTGAAGGAGCGGAACTTCAGGGGATTGCAGTTCAGCACGCAGGACGCATCGTTGAATTCGGCGGCGGTATTCCCATCTACAATGAAGACGGGGTACAGATCGGCGGCATCGGTGTTTCCGGCGGCAGTGTCGCAGAGGACACCTCTGTGGCAGAAGCCGGCCTTGCAGCACTTGGCTGAGAAAACAAATCTCATGAAAAAACCGGGAGAGCAATCTCCTGGTTTTTTCATGCCCGGACCGTATTTCACCTGTATGAAGAAACAGCAGTGAGGATCAGCAGGGTAAGAGACATAGTCCATATACACAGGGAAATGGTGACAGCAATTCAATCATCAGGAAGAATCTGCTGGGACTTGCAGCAGCGGCTGGGGCATGATATTATAGTAAAAACAAAGAAAAAACAATATTGGAGGTACTGACTTATGATGCATCTTTCTTATGATCAGCA
>JAEEGK010033222.1_pt1 | contig 10044 bp, 13 predicted proteins | sample 8958771 | NCBI WGS metagenome assembly JAEEGK01 (sample SAMN16246547, study PRJNA631951) | gut metagenome | biome: gut microbiome; feature: rumen; material: SC-attached | host: Bos | place: Iran: Karaj | collected 2018-10 | reverse complement strand
TATTGAAGTAGTTCCTGCTTATTCTAAAACTAAAGGTTATAGAATAGAATTATTTGGTGATGAAATAGAAGCTATTCTAGAATTTGATACAGTAACAGGCTCTATTATAGAAAGAAAGAAAACTATTACTATATTTGCAGCATCTCACTTTGTTACTACCGAAGATAAATTAAAAAGAGCAATAGGAACTATAAAAGAAGAATTACAGGAAAGATTAGAATACTTTAAAAAGAATAATAAACTTCTTGAACTTCAAAGATTAAGTGAAAGAACTAATTATGATTTAGAACTATTAAGTGAAACTGGGTTCTGTAAGGGTATAGAGAACTATTCTAGACACTTAACTGGTAGAAAAGTGGGAGAAGCACCACCTACATTAATAGATTTCTTCCCTAAAGATTTCTTATTAGTAGTAGATGAATCTCATGTAACACTTCCACAAGTTCGTGCTATGTATAACGGAGATAGACAAAGAAAGTCTGTTTTAGTAGAATATGGATTTAGATTACCTAGTGCCTTAGATAATAGACCACTTAAATTTGAAGAATTTGAAGAAAAACTAAATCAAGTTATTTATGTATCAGCTACACCTGGTGATTATGAACTTGAAAAAGTTAATAATGAAGTAGTAGAACAAATAATTAGACCAACAGGTCTTCTTGATCCAGAGATTGAAGTTAAACCTTCTTTAAATCAAATAGATGATTTAATCTACCAAATTAAGGAAAGAATTAAGAAGAATGAAAGAACACTTGTTACTACATTAACTATTAGAATGAGTGAAGAATTAACTAACTATCTTTCTAATGCTGGTATTAAAGTAGCATATCTTCATAATGAAATAAAAACATTAGAAAGATTAGAGATAGTACATGATCTAAGAACAGGTAAATATGACTGCGTAGTAGGAGTAAACCTACTTAGAGAAGGTATAGATATACCAGAAGTATCATTAATTGCTATATTAGATGCTGATAAACAAGGATTCTTAAGATCCACTAGATCATTAATTCAAACAATTGGTAGAGCAGCAAGAAATTCCGGTGGAAAAGTAATAATGTATGCTGATACAATGTCTGAATCTATGGATGAAGCAATAAAAGAAACTTATAGAAGACGTGAAATACAAGATAATTACAATAAAGAACATAATATTACACCTACTACTATTAAAAAACCAATAGCAGATATTATTAGAAATAAAGATAAGAACTTAGTAAGTAGACCTACATCTTCTATGTCTAAGAAAGATAAAGAAAGAATAATGAAAGATATAGAACAAGAAATGATGAAAGCAGCTAGAGAATTAGACTTTGAAAGAGCGACAGAACTTAGAGATATATTATTTGAAATGAGAAGTGAATAACTTCTCATTTTTTATGATATAATTAATTTAGAGGTTAATATGGAGAATATATTAGAATTAGAAAAGTCTTTGTTCAAATATGATTATATGTCTAATAAAGAGTATTTAAATAATATTATTGCAGATAATTATAAAGAATTAGGTAAGTCAGGGATATTATTTAATAAGGATGATGTTGTTAATTATTTATTATCACAACAGCGAGATAGAGATATAGAAATGTATAATTTCTCTGGTGAAGAGTTAATGACAGATTTATGGATAGTTCATTACATTACTTTAAGCGATAATAAGAAAATATATAGAACATCAATATGGAAACATAATAAAATTATTTTTCATCAAGCATCTGAGTATAAGGATGATATTGATTTAATGAGGAGTTAGTATGAAGAAATTGTTTATATATTATAGTTTAACTGGCAGTGGAGATGTAGTAGCAGATTATTTAAGTGATAAAGGTTATGATATCAGAAAAGTTATTAGTAAACATAAATATCCAAAGAACTTTGGATTATTAATGTTTAGTGGTGGTTTTAGAGCAGGTATTAATATAAAAGATAAATTAATAGATTTTAATAATGATATAAGTAATTATGATGAAATAGTTATAGGATCACCAATATGGTTTGATAGAGTATCCCCTCCAATTAATACTGTTTTAGAAAAATTAGATTTATCTGGTAAAAAGGTATCATTTATATTCTATAGTGGTGGAGGAGAAGCAAATAAAGCATCAGAAAGAGTAAAAGATATTGGTGATATAATAATATTAAAGGAACCAAAGAAATATAAAGATGAATTAAAGAAATTGGAGGTATTTATGGAAAAGAAATGTTCATGTAAGAAAACTTGTAAATGTGGTTGCCAAGAAGGAAAGAAATGTACTTGCAAAGATTGCAAATGTGGATGCCATGAAGGCAAAAAATGCACATGTAAGGATAAATAATATGAAGAAAAATATAATTATAATAGCAAGTATTGTAATTTTACTAATATTAATGGGAGTGATGTTAGTGTCTAGCATTGTTAAAATAAAAAAGGTAACTGGTATTAAAAGACTATATTTTACATATACAAATGGATATAGTGCATATTCATATACTAGATATGAGATAGAAAAAAGAGAAGATGGTTATTATGTCAAAATAAAACCAGATGGTATGCCTGAAGAGGAAATGCAAGAAGCTAAAATGTCTAATGATGATATTGAAAAAATAATACAAGTATTAAATGAAAACAAAGCGATTAAATGGGATGGATTCCATGATTCAGATAAATATGTATTAGATGGAGATTCATTCTCATTTAGCTTAACTGCAAATGATGATATAGATATTAGTGCATCTGGATATATGAGATGGCCTAAGAACTATGGCATTGTAAAAGGTACGTTAGTTGAAATACTAGATGCTTATTACAAGTATGATAGTAGAGTATATGAATAAAAAAAGAGATTAAATCTCTTTTTTTTATTCACTTAATAACTTACAATTATGTTCATATAAGAATTCATTAATTGTATTAACATCATATATCTTTTCTTTAAAACAAAATCTTATTATTAAATCAAAATTATTATTCATAGGTAAAGCATATGATGCTTTACTTAATAATTCTTCTAATTCATTTTCAGATAATTCTAATGCTATACCAAAAAGAATAATAGTTTCTTTAGTAGGATGATAATCTTTATTACTTCTTATTTTAGAAAATAATCTTCTATCTATATTAACTTTATTATATACATCAGAATCTTTTAATTCTCTTTCATCTATTAATTTAAATAGATATGTTTGGAATGTATCTTCATCTTTATTATCATTTATATAAGTATTAATGGATGCACATTCATAATCCATCATCATAGATCCACAAGCTGCAGATTTAGCAAATATGCCTTTTCTTTTTACTTCTAAATGACTTTTTAAATATGCATCTAATTTCTTTTTAATATTCATAAATGTCGCCTCCCTGGTGACCAAATTAATTTCTATATACGATATTATTATATCAGAAAAGGAGATGAAAGATATGAAAAAAGAAAAGAAATTAGATGTAATATTCATATTAGATAAGAGTGGATCTATGGGAGGACAAGAAGAAAATACTATTAGTAGTTTTAATGAATATTTAGAAAAGGAAAAGAAAAATAAATATGAAACTAATATAACTACAGTATTATTTAGTGATACATATAAGATTATACATGATAGAGTTCCTGTTTCTAAAGTAAAAAAACTAACTAATAAAGAATACTATGTAGGAGGATGTACTGCACTTTATGATGCATTAGGTAATACTATTAATGCTATGAATAGTAAAGATACTGATAAAGTATTATTTATTATAATAACTGATGGTTATGAAAATGCATCAAGAGAATACCATATAGATGATATTAAAAAGTTAATTAAGAAAAATAAAGACTATGAATTCATCTATGTAGGAGCAGATATTGATTCTTATGGTGCTGGATCATCTATTGGTATTAAAAAAGACAATATAGCTAACTTTAAAAAAGATAGAAAAGGTACATCTAAATTATTCAACGCAGTTGGATGTTTTGAAAAGTGTATGATGGAAGATGCTATGTCAGCTTCTTGGAAACAAGATCTAGATGAATATTTACAAGAAAATGAGAAGTAATACTTCTCATTTTTATGTTATAATTAATATAGGTGATAACATGGAATATAAAAAAATAGTAGTAGCAGGTGGAGGAGTACTTGGTAGTCAAATAGCTTTTCAATGTGCTTATTCTGGACTTGATGTAACTATATTAGTTAGAGAAGATAGTTCTATAGAAGAAATAAATAATAAATTAAACAAGTTACATGATACTTATATTAGTACAATTAATAATATGAATAAAGATAATATAGCTAGAGGAATAGCAGACATTAATAATTTTAATAAAGAAGAATGTATTAATAAAACTAATAATGCTTTAAATAATATTAGAATAGAAACTAATCAAGCTAAAGCTTTAGAAGATGCAGATCTTCTAATTGAATCTATTACTGAAGTATTAGATATAAAAAGAGAATTTTATGAACAAGTATCTAGTTTATTAAATGATAAAACAGTAGTAGTAACTAATTCATCTACTTTATTACCATCTAGTATGGCTAAATATACAGGTAGAGAAGATAAATTCTTATCTATGCATTTTGCTAATACTATATGGAAAAATAATATAGTAGAAATAATGGGTCATGATAAAACAAATGAAATATATTATGATGAAATATCTGAGTTTGCAGAAAAGATAAATATGATACCTTTAATAGCTAAACATGAAAAATCTGGATATTTACTTAATTCAATGTTGGTACCATTCTTATTAAGTGCAATGGATTTACTAGCTAATGGAGTATCAGATGTAGAAACTATAGATAAAGCATGGACACTAGGCACAGGAGCACCTAATGGTCCATTCCAAATACTTGATATAGTAGGTCTTGAAACTGCTAAAAACATAGTAGAACAATATCAAAAAGTACCTAATATATTAGATCCATTATTTAAAAAGATGATGTTACCATATAACTATGATGAAATGCTTAGAATATTAAATGGATATATAGAACAAGGTAAACTAGGTAAATCATCAGGAGAAGGTTTTTATAAATATAAATAAGAGAAGTTTAATTCTCTTTTTTCATGTTATAATAATTATAAGAGGTGTCTTATGAAACAGACTAGAGAAAAAATAGTAATTAGAACAAGTATAATTAGTATATTTTCAAATATTGTACTTGCAGGATTTAAAGCACTTATAGGATTACTTGCTCATTCAATTGCAATTATATTAGATGCTGTTAATAATTTAAGTGATGCATTATCTAGTATTATTACAATAGTAGGAACTAAATTAGCAGGTAAAGCACCAGATAAAAAACATCCTTATGGTTATGGAAGAATTGAATATATTACATCATTAATTGTTTCTGCAATTGTATTATATGCCGGAATTACTGCATTAGTAGAATCAATCAAAAAGATTATTAATCCAGAAGTGTCTGATTATAGTACTATTACACTTATTATTTTAGTAGCAGGTATTATAGTTAAATTTATATTAGGTATATATGTTAAGAAAAAAGGTAAAGACGTTAATTCAAATTCATTAGTAGCTAGTGGTTCTGATGCATTTAATGATGCATTATTATCTATATCAGTATTAGCATCAGCTATTATTTATATGATATTTGGTTTAAGTTTAGAAGCATATGTTGGTGTACTTTTATCCATCTTTATTATTAAAGGAGGATTAGAACTAATTAAAGAATCAGTTGATAATATGTTAGGTACTAGAATAGAAAGTAATCTTGCTAAATCAATAAAAAGAGAAATAACAAAAGAAAAAGAAGTTCAAGGAGCATATGATTTAATATTACATGATTATGGACCAGATAAATATTTAGGATCAGTACATATTGAAGTAGATGATACTTTATCAGTTTCTGATATTGATAAAATATCAAGAAGAATATCTAAAACAATATTAAAAAAATATGGAGTAATACTACATACAATTGGAGTATACTCAGTTAATACTAAAGATAAAAAAGTAATTGAGGTAAGAAAAGAAATTACAAAGATAGTATTTTCTCATAAAGGAATTCTTCAAATGCATGGATTTTATTTAGATGAAGAAGATAAAACAATAAGTTTTGATATAATGATTGATTTTAATACTAAAAATCCAGAAGAAGTATATAAAGAAATATATGATGAAATTAAAGAAAAATATAAAGATTATAAATTAGATATAACACTAGATATTGATACTAGTGATTAATTGGTATGTCGATATATAATGAAGATATTAAGAAAAATATAAAAATATGTTATTATTCATTAGGACATTTGGTATTCGTATGCCAGGTGCTACCTAATTGTGGTAAACGCCTAACTATATATAGTTAGGTGTTTTTTTGTACTAATACTGCCAAAAAATAATTTTTAAAAAATATATTGACAAAGATATTTTTATGGTATACAATATCATTGTATTAAGCAAGTAATACAGTGAGGTGAAATTATGGAATTTACTTTTGATAATAATATACCAATTTATATACAATTGCTTGAATATTTAAAGATATATTTAATATCAGGTGTATTTAAATCTGGTGATAAATTACCATCAGTTAGAGATTTTGCAAATACATTTAAGGTTAATCCTAATACAATGCAAAAGGCTTTATCAGAACTTGAAGATATGAAACTGATATATACTGAAAGAACTAATGGTAAATATGTTACAAAAGATGAAAAATTAATTGAAAAGCTTAAGGATGAATATGCTTTAACACTTGCTAAAAGCTATTTTGATGGTATGAAAAAGATAGGACTTGGTAAAGCAGATTCAATTAAATATTTAGAAAGGATAAGTGATTAGTATGAATTTACTAGAAGTAAAGAATTTAACTAAGACATTTGATGGTAAAAAAATACTTGATGATGTTAATTTAGTTATACCGGAAGGTAAAATAATTGGTTTACTTGGTAAAAATGGTGCAGGTAAATCAACATTAATTAAATCAATTAATGATTTATTAACTATTGATGAAGGAGGAATCTTATTTAAAGGTAAAAAATTAGGAGTATATTCTAAAGAAAATATATCTTATTTACCTGAAAGAACATATCTTGATAAAAGTATGAAAGTATCAGAAATAATTGATTATTTTTCTGAATTCTATAAAGATTTTGATAAAGAAAGAGCATATAGATTATTAAAAGATTTAAAATTAGATTCTGAAAAAAGAATTATTAAGATGTCTAAAGGTATGCAAGAAAAATTACAATTAATTCTTGTTATGTCTAGAGATGCAGATCTATATATATTAGATGAACCTCTATCTGGAGTAGATCCAGCTACTAGAGATTATATATTAGATACTATATTATCTAATTTTAAAGAAGGAGCTAGTATTATAATATCTACTCATTTAATAACTGATATAGAAAGAATATTAGATGAAGTAATATTTATAGACGAAGGTAAAATTGTACTTAATTCATCTGCTGATGAATTAAGAAATAAAGAAAAATCATCTATTGATGAAATCTTTAGGAGGATGTTTAGATGTTAGGTAAATTATTTAAATATGATTTTAAATGGATGAGTAAAGTTACATACGTATATGTATTAATATTAATAGTTATAAGTATTGCATTAAAAATAGTAGAAAGTGTTGATCAAACATTCTTACTTGTAATACTTGATAAGATATTAGTATCTATGTTTATTAGCTGTATAGTATCCATATTATTAACAAGTTCAATAAGAATTTGGGTTAGATTTATTAATAACTTTTATAAAGATGAAAGTTATTTAACTCATACATTACCAGTTACTAAAAATGAATTATTTAATTCTAAAGTATTAGCAGGTATATGTTCATTATTATTATCTGCTTTAGTAATAGTAGCATGTTTAGCATTTGTATATTTAAATAAGTCTACTATAGAATCATTAAAATTCATGTGGGATTCTTTAGTAGCAGCATATAATTCAGTATTTGCAGTATTATTTGTAGTAGGATTAGTATTATTAATAATACTTGAAATAATATATATAATGATGGCAGGTATACTTGGTATTACTATAGGCCATAGATCAAATAACTTTAAAATGGTTAAATCTATTGCTGTAGGACTAATTAGTTATGGATTATTATCTGCTATGTCATTAGGGGTTATTGCTATAGTAAGTAAAATTATTGATTATGATATTATAGGTAATGGATTCCCTTCAATGAATTATTTAATTGGAGTAGGATCTGCAGGATTAGCTGTATATCTAATTTATAATATAGTTTATTATTTAATAGCTAAAAAAGTATTTAATAAGGGAGTTAATGTAGAATAATAGGAATATTTCCTATTATTTTTTATTTTTTGTATGATCTTGTATTACTTTAAGTAGTTATAATATAATTAAATAAATATAAAAAAGTGAGAAGTAATTATGAAGAAGTATTTGCTGTTTGTAATTGTATTATGTTTGTTTTTTCCAACAAGAGTAATTGCCGGTAGAGGGTGTTGCTCTCATCATGGCGGAGTATGTGGCTGCAGTAAATATGGTAAACAAGTGTGTTGTGATAATTCCTTAAGCCCTTCATGCTATTGCACTCCACCACAAGTTTATGGATGTACTGATTACAAGGCAAATAATTATAATAGTGAGGCAAATGTAAATGATGGCTCTTGTACATATAACATTCCTGGATGTACTGATCCAAATGCTAACAATTATAATTCAGAAGCAAATCAAGACAATGGAAGTTGTACTTATGATGTATATGGATGTACAGACTATAAAGCTATAAATTATAATTATCAGGCTAACAAGGATAATGGCAGTTGTGAATATGAAGAAAAAAATAATACCATAACAAGAACAGACAATAATAAAAACGACTTATATAGTAACGAATCTGAAGATGGTTCAAATGATGTACTTGGTACTATAGGTGGTCTTATTATATCTGGTTTAGCTATAACAGGTGTAGTTAAATACAAAAAGAATAAAAATAAAAAATAAGATTTTTATAATAAAAAGTTTATCAATATATATAAATAAAAAAATATGCTATAATTCTAGTAGGGTGATAATATGCGTGAATTAGAAGAAAAAATAGTTAGATTTGCTGAAGATAGGGATTGGTTACAATTTAATACGCCAGAGAATCTAGCTAAATCTATCTCAATAGAAGCTGGAGAATTATTAGAGTGTTTTCAATGGAACAATAATTATGATAAAGATGAATTAAAATATGAGATAGCAGATGTTATGAATTATTGTATTTTACTTTGTCATCAAATAGGAGTAGATCCTAAACAAATAGTATTAGATAAAATGAAGATATCTGAGCAAAAATATCCTGTGGAAAAAGCAAAAGGAAAGAGTACAAAGTATAATAAATTATAATGAATGGTTTTGAATTTTTAACTGATATATATGATGATTTATATTTATGGTTGTCTTCTAATACACCAGGAGAATATGTAACAAAAGGATATTTTAAGAATAAAGATAAAAAAGTATGGGATAAAATTATAAACAAAATTAAAGAATTAGAATCTAAAAATTATTTAACTGAAGTTGAAAAAGATTTTTTAAAATGTAAGTATATTGGAAAATCTTTTAGAGTAATCAGATATCACGAACGCAGAAATGGTCATATTTATCTATTAGATTGTTATCAATCATGTTCTAAAACTTTAAGTGGAATTGATAACGTTAAATTACATGGAGATTTAATTTTGATTGAATTATTTTCATCTGAGCAATCTTATTCTATAGATTTGTTTAAGATTCTAGAATTCATGATAAAGAATAGATTAATTGTTTATAAGGATGAATTCGACATTAAATATAGAAATGTTTTGAATTTAGAAAATTATTATGATGAAAATGAAGTATTAGTTAAAATTAACTTAGAAAATATTAGAAATGTTAGTATATATAATTCTAAAAGCAAAGTTCATAAAAAATTAGACAGAAATAAATGGTTTAGAAATAATATGCGATAATTTGGAGGAAGTATTATGTTAGTATACGAAGGAGTAAAATCAGGATTTATTAATGATGTGGATTTAGGAATAATTGCTGAGAAGATAAGAAACAAATATATAGAAAAAATTAAAAGAAGACCTAG
>JAEEGK010033221.1_pt1 | contig 10045 bp, 4 predicted proteins | sample 8958771 | NCBI WGS metagenome assembly JAEEGK01 (sample SAMN16246547, study PRJNA631951) | gut metagenome | biome: gut microbiome; feature: rumen; material: SC-attached | host: Bos | place: Iran: Karaj | collected 2018-10 | reverse complement strand
TCTCTTGAAGACAACAAGCGTGATCAAAAGAACGATTACGAACAGTACCCAGGCAAGAGCCGAGGCGTATCCCATCGACTGATACTTAAAAGCGTTGTTGTAAAGGTAAAGATTGTAGAACATCGTGGATTCGGCCGGACCGCCTTTTGTAAGAATCATCGGTTCTGCGAAAATCTGGAAAGCACCGATAATTCCCATGATGAGCTGGAAGAAAAGAATCGGCGTCATCTGCGGAATCGTTATGTGGATCATCTTCTGGAATTTACCGCATCCGTCAAGCTCCGCAGCTTCATAAAGCGAGGTCGGAATAGACTGAAGCCCCGACAGGTAAATAATCATTCCGCCACCGCAGCCCCATACCGTAAGGAAAAGGAAGCAGTAAAGCGTATATTTTGGGTCGTTAAGCCAAAGAGGTCCTTTCAACCCTATACTTCTTAAAAGATAGTTGATAATACCGTATTGGTCATCGAAAAGACCGCGCCACAACATAGCGACAACGACACCAGAAATCATGGCGGGCAGATAGAACAGTGTACGCCAGAAATTCATTAGCCGTATCTTAGTGTTCAAAAGGCAGGCAAGGAAAAAGCCTGCAAGAATACTAAGCGGTATCGACATAAATGCGAATTTGAAAGTTATTCCAAGACTGTTAAGAACCTTAGGATCCTTGAAAAGCTTGGCATAATTCCCTAGACCGACCCAAACAGGGCTGCTTCTTCCGTTGTATTCAGTGAAAGACAGGACGAGAGACGCAAGCATCGGTCCCAGAGTAAAACATAAAAATCCTATAATCCAAGGTGTTATAAAGAGCCATCCCCAACGTGCATATCTGACGGATTGGGGGACTATTTTCTTTCCCAAAGCCATACAGCCTCCTGTAAAACACACCGTATTTTTTTTACACGGCTGCAATTATTCACAAGAACAGCCGCAAGTCTAACAAAGTGCTGATTGATATCCTTATTCAGGATACCAATCAGCGTTTTTTTTAAATGTTTTTTGATTCCTGTTTATCTTATTTATTTGTGTGATGCCCAATATTCATCAAGATATCCCTGGACTTCTTTGTTCAGATCTTCAGCAAGCTGATCTGTTGTCTCATAAAGTCCTGAGATAACGTTGTTCATAGCATTCTCCATGGCGTCCCAAACTTTTGTATAGTTCGGAACCCATGATTCGTTATTAGGATTGTCAGCATATTTTCCGGCCTCAAGGAATACTTCCCAGTGGATGTCTGGGCGTGGATACTGGTTCCAAAGATACTCGCCATCCTCGCCTTTTACACCGTTCTTCTGCTCTTCAATCCACTTGCTCTGGAACTGTTTCATAGCAGGAATACCGCCGTAGTTCTTGTTGAGTCTGTAGTAGATTTCAGGTGAGAAGAGCCATTTATATACTTCCCAAGCTTCGTCATGATGCTTCCCGCTCTTACACATAACGAATGTATCTTCGTTTGTTGCAGAAACAACATGGCCGTTCAAAGAAGGAATAGCAGCAACGTTCCAGTTGAAGTTTGCGTCCCATCCTTCATAAGCGTAGCTCATCCATGAGAAAATTTCCCACATAGCACACTTGTTTGAACCAAGAGGATCGTTGTCACCGAACAGTGATGTACCCATGTTAGAAGTTGTTACAGGGCGTACACAGTGCTTGTAGACCATGTCCTCAAGTTCTTTGAAAGCTGCTTTCCATTCTTTTGAGTTCATCTTTGCTGTCTTGAAGTCATCTGACATACCAAGAGCTACAGATTTACCGTTCTCGTCAAAGAATTTTCCAACAAATGCGCGCCAAGGAGCCCAGTCTGTTCCGTCGTAACCGTACTGAGTAACGCTGTACATATCGAATCCAGCATCATTCGGAGTAAGATCGTTCTGGTCAAAAGTCATACGGCGTGCTTCGTCATAAAGCTTTTCGTATGTCCAGTCTGCTGTTCCCCACTCTGTTGGCGGGTATTCAATTCCTGCGCGGTCAAAAATATCTGCGTTATAGTACAGAACTGAAGGATAGAATCCGATTGGAAGACCAACAAGCTTTGCCTCGCCATTGATGTTATAGCGGTTACTGTCGATAAGAGCTTCATCGTAAACTGAAAGATCTACATTATCTTTCTTTATGTACTGCTCAATATCCATCCATTCATCGATGAACTGTGAGACACCCATAATTCCGACTGGTCCTACGATATCCGGAGCCATGTCACCGGCAATAAGAGTCGTGAATTTTGTTGTTGCCTCAGCATACTGTACTGTAAGGAATTCAAGTTCAATTCCTTTTTCTTTACCAACTGTTTCATTGAAGAGTTTCTGAATCTCCTCGTGAACAGCAATCTGTGACGGATCAGTACCAGTTCCCATACCGACCATTACCTGAACTTTGACAGCAGAGCTCTTTTTACCGTCTTTGTTACATGCGACAAAAGAAAGCATCAGTACGACAGCCAAAGCCACAAGCGCACTTTTACGTAAAAGTTGTTTCATATAATCCTCCTATTTTCAATGGGAAACACATATCTGCCATTTTGTTTCCCATAATAAAACCAAATGTATCTTTTTCTATATGAAGTAACAAATAAAATAAGTAAATAAAAAGAAATATTTTGTAAATAACGATAAACTCATCGATATCGTTTTATCACCAAATCGATGTTTTTTTCTCTCTGATTGTTTTATCGTGCAACAAAAAAATAGATTTGTCAAGAAAAAAATTTTAACGTGAAAGTATAACAAAAGATAAAAAATGGTATTTTTTGCAACATTTTATCACTATATGCGCAATTTTCTAATAAAAAATTTCAAAAATATTACTTGACGGCACAAAACAATAAGTGTAATAATTTTCACGTAAAAGTAAAAAGAAACAAAACATTTTTTTTGGAGATTTGTATGGAAAAGCAGAAAAACGGATTTTTTTCTTTTATGGATGATGACACAGTTCACATTAACGAATCAGCAGGGAACAAAACAAGAGAGCCATGGCTTATGCTTCTTGCCAGACGAAACCGCCCTCTTACGGAAACACTTTGCTGGGGCATTACGAACAATGGTTCTGACTTTGCCCGCATCGGTACACAGGAAGGAGACCTTTTGAACGGATTTGTTCATGAGGATCCGTATAAAACCCGGCTTTTAGGTTCATTTATCTATTTCAAAGATGAGGATGGCAAATATTTCTCCAATAAATGGTATCCCGTCCTTAATAAGGAACAAACACTCGACACTTATTTCAGTTTTGGTGCCGTAAAAAGCGTTACCGCCTACAACAATATATATGTTATGACTGAATCTTTTATCCCGGAAGAATACGATTCCCTCGTTCAGCTCGTAACCGTAAAGAATGAATCTAATAAAGAGAAAAAGCTCGATGTTTATTCCGTTTCTTCCGTAAACGTTGGCGATGCACGAGCCCTTCAGTTTTCTGGCTTTAATAGCATGATGATGGCTGGCGGCTTCTACGACAAAGAGCTTGATGCTCTTGTATGGAGAAATGACTACGGTATTTCTTTTGACTGCGACGAGGACGAAATTAAAGGCTTATTCGGAAAAGTGCTTGTGCACACAGCTTCCGAAAAAAGCACTTCATACAGTATGAAATATGAAGATTTCGTAGGTCATTACACAAACACAATGGCAAATCCAGCTGGTCTTGAAAAAGAAAAACTTTCTTGCAAGAACGCTGAGGATATGACGAGCGCGCTTTCTGCCCTTCACTTTCAGATTGTTCTTAAACCGAACGAAACAAAGCAGTTCGTTATCTCAGAGTCCGCAATCAGCACAGAGACTTACTTTAAAAACAAAGAAGAAGTAAAAAAAGCTTTTTCAGATTTAAAGAGCGTCGATAAAGCTTCTGCGCTTTTGAAGAAAGTGAAGGACGCCTGGAACAAAGAATTTGACCTTCTTAAGCTTTCTGTTCCCGGCGAGGAACTTTTCTCTCATTCTTTCCGCTGGCTTCAGTATCAGTGTGCTATGGTAATGGCTCTTAACAGAATGAAATCGCGCTTCCACTCCGGTTTTGAGTACGGTTTTGGTTTCCGCGACATTCTCCAGGATATTCTTGCGCTGCTCCCTTATGACACGAAGCGCGTAAGAGACTCCCTTCTTTATATCGCAGAGCAAATGTTCTCCAACGGCTCGGCGTATCATAATTTTTACGTTTCTGCGCCGGGAACAACAGACTTCAACGCGTGCGATGATCCAATCTGGTTCATTTACGCAATCTGCGAGTATATAAAAGAGACAGGAGACTTTGATTTCCTTGAAGAATCTGTTAAGTTCGCTGACGAAAAAGAAGGAAAACCAAGTAAAATCGGCTCGATTTTCAATCATTGTATGGTTGCGCTTTCTTATGTATGGGACAATTCTGAAAACGGAATTCCTATAATGCACGACGCAGACTGGAACGACGATCTTAGCGGCTACCCTGATCATCTTTCTGTTATGGCAGCTGAAATGCTTTATAAAGCATACAACGATTTTTCTGAATTATGTGTAGAAACAGGCAACCCGGAGAAAAAAGTTATCGCCGATCATTGCAAAGTTAGAGCAGAACTTATAAAAGAGACAGTCAACAAAACTTGCATCGACTCGCGCGGGGCTTATATCAGGCTTCTTGGCGCAAAATGCGACCCAAAAACAGCGGTTGGCTCATACGATACGGATAAGCTTTTGTTCCTTGAAACAACTGCTTGGGCAGGATATTCAGGAATCGCCACAAAAGAGCAGTTTGAAAAATCAAGCTTGGCTGTTGAAAAAGAACTTGCGGCAAAAGGAGGTCTTTGCCTTTGTACGCCTTCAATGACACTTTCTGAAGGAAAACTCCCCGAAGATTGGACCGCATACAAACGCAACGCGCCGGGAAAAAAAGAAAACGGAAGCTTTTTCAGGCATGTTGAGTCTTGGTACATAGCGTCTCTTTGCAGCTATGGAAAAGGATCGGATGCTTGGAAGCTTTTCTACGACACACTTCCTGCCGTCTGCAGCGAGGATGATCCATACAGATACGCCGCAGAGCGTTTCGTTTACCCGGAATACGTTGCGGGACCATCCAGTGTTGAATACATGCGCGCCGGACACACTTGGCTCACAGGAACGGCTCCTACAAGACTCCGCGTTGTTTGCGAGAATATTTTCGGCTTGCGCGCTTCTTACAACGGTCTTATCGTTGACCCATGCGTTCCTGCGGGATGGAAAAACTTTACCGCAACGCGAAAGTTCAGAAACACGATTTTCAACTTCTCGTACGAGAACGGCGCGGCTGTAGAAAAAGGCGTAAAGAAACTCGTTGTGGACGGAACGGAATGCGCAGGAAACATGATTCCGCTTAGCTTCTGCGACGGCAAAGCACACAGCGTTAAAGTCGTCATGGGATAAGCACGGCCCGCAGTTTCGCAAACTTTCCGCGAAGCTGCCGCGCCAATTTGGAGTACACAAATGGTTACACTTATACATAAAGATTTCACCGAGACAGTTTCTGTCGATGAGAATAAAGCGCTCGCGCAGTTCATGAAAAGCCGCGCCGTTCAGGAGTACCCATACCCGGCGCTTGTGGATGCCGAAAAAGCGTCGGCGCTGCTTTCACCAGAACCTTCGGAAGAAGAATGTGCAAAAATCCTCGAGCTTTCCCGCTTCTCTTTTATGGGAACAGACGGAATGCGCGGAAAAGTCTACACGGATGAAGTTAGCGGCATAGAGTCTTTTGGATTTCTGACAAAGAAAAACATACTCTCCGGTAAAATCATTTCCATCGCGGTGAAAGCGTTCGTAAAGCTGCTCGAAAAAAACGGAATCGCAGCGCCGGGAGACACTTTCTGCACCGGCAACGACGGCCGCGACGCCGCAACATCATGGAAACTCACATCATGTATGAACAACAGCTTTGCAGAATGCAAAATGTACGTGGATGATATCGGTGTAACCCCTACTCCATACGTTCCACTCTATATGCTCGAAAACGACCTTCGTGGCGGTGCAATGCTTACCGCGAGCCACAATCCATCGAATCAGAACGGCATAAAGTTCTTTCTGGACGGAAAAAAACTTTTGAACGAAGGCCCTCTCGGAGCATACGCGCTTTCTGCCTACATGTACGAAATCGCGCTGGCAGAAGATGCGCAAGATAAAGTGTCTGCACAAAATGGTGACGCTGCAACATCCTCGACAAGTGTGCCTCTCAGCAAGCCTTCCGCAATCGGTCTGGGCACCAGTGTCGCAGGCAGAATCCGTTCAGTAAAATATGGCGAACGAAAGAAGACTTTCCTTAAAGAAAACTTACCATCATCTTTCGCCGCAGATTTACGCAAGACCGCTCTTTTCATCGATGCCGCTAACGGCTCATGGACAGACACCGTAACATCCTTTTTGGAAGAAAACGGCGTTCCTTTCGTATTAACAAGCGCAACGCCAACCGGCGCAAACATAAACGCAGGCTGTGGCGTTGCAGAAATCGAAGGCCACGAATCCTACAGCAGTTCTGACATCCCATTCTCGCCAGAAATCGTAAAAGCCGTATACAAAAAAGGCTCCGAAACTCAGGCAAACACCGATACACCAGTTTTCGGCATTGCAGTTGACGGAGACGGCGACAGAGGCTTTGTCCTTCAATACAAAAAAGAGACAGATTCCGTAAAAGTTTACGATGGAGACGAAGAAGCATTCCTAATCGCCACAATGATGATGGGTAATGTAGAACTTGATTCATGCGACGCGCGAAAAAGAGTTGTCTGCACGGTTGAATCTGATGTAATGGCTCCTGTATCGATGAAAGAAAAGCTCAACACCGAATGCGACACCGTTGACGTTGGCGACAAATGGATATGTAACTATCCAGCAGATAAGCTTTTAATCGGGTTCGAGTCATCGGGGCACGTAATTATCCCATGCAAAGTCAACACATCATCGGGACAAAAAACGCTTCTTTCCGGCAACGGAATGCTCACCGCAATTTCGACAATCCTTTCTTTGATTCACGGCAACAAAAGCTTTGAGCGCGGTTTTTCAAAGACATATTACACATACTTCGTCGATAAAAACCTGTTTTATCCCGACAGCCCGATATGGAACAAGGATGTGGAAATCATTGAGCGAGGATTCAGCACGATTTCTAAAAACGCGAAAAATGGCGCGAAACTCAGCATAAAACGGACTGCTTTCAAAGATCCTGATGTTCTGGCATATTCTGTTTACGAGGATGATATGCAGACTGCGCTCCTTTTCAGCCGGAATTCTGGCACAGAAGATAAAAACGCCGTCTACCTGAAATGCCGCCCGGCCTTAAAGGACATGCTTCTTCCCATAGCAGACGAGCTTTGTGCCCATCACAGGAACACGCTGCGAAACAAAGATTCTGCGGAGGCTCAGTACATTGAAAAAGCCAAAAAGCTTTTCTCTGAAAAAGGCAGCATCGAAGAAAAAGACCTTACGGACGATATCCAGCTTGCGCAGTCAGTTCTTCATGCCTTAGAACGCGAAGGTAAAGTCATCAAAGAAAACGGCAGATTCAAGGCTACAGAAGCGTTTTAACAGCTCTGTTCATGCGCGAGACAGCTTCGGGAATGACTTCGCGGCTGATGCCGGAGTAGTTCATGACGAAAACAGGCTTGTCCAGTTCGCTCAGTTGGTTGCCTGGTTCGGGCTTGTTGCCGTTATAGTTTGTGCCGTTGTTTGCTGCTCCCCCGTTTTGTGCGCCAATCCAGTATTCGCTTAAGAGCGGGATATCAAGCCCATTCTCCAAGAAACTGCGCTGAAGCCGCTTTCCGGAGACAGGCGCGTTAAACTCCAGCAAAAAGTGAAGCCCGGCGTTCTGCTCACGGATAGACGAGATATGTGCCAAAGGGCTTGCGGAGATAGACTGAATAAGGCTGTTTCGCAAATTCCGGTAATAGTTTTTCATGCGGATTATGTGCTTTTCGTAGCTTCCATTTTGCATAAAGCGGCTCAGCGCGGACTGCTCGAAAACGGAAACTGGGCAAGTCAGAAAGCCGTTGTTTTTGCGGAATTTTTCTGCAAGGGGCGGTGGCAGAACCATGTAGCTTATGCGGTACGAGGGTGACAGTGTTTTTGAGAACGTGTTCGTGTAAATAACGTGTCCCGCGCCAGAGGCATATGCCGCGTCACAAGCTTTAGTGCGGCCACCGTTACCGCGAAGTCCGCTTTCGACTGTGCTACCGACGCCATTGCCGCACCCCGCGCCACCTTTGCTAGCCGCGCCGAAAAGCGTTTCCAAAGGTCGCCCTGTAAAACGGAATTCGCTGTCGTAGTCGTCTTCTATAATGAAATGGTTCTCGTCTGCCGCCGCCCACGAAAGCAGCTCCCGCCGCCTGTTAAGGCTCATTACAGTGCCTGTCGGGAAGTGGTGCGAGGGCGAAACGTGTACGACAGAAGCCCCTGATTCGCGGACGGCGCTCACATCAATGCCCTCGTCATCTACGTTCACAGGAACACAACGAGCGCCGTTCATCTGAAAAACAGAAGCGATTTTCCGGTATCCTGGGTTTTCGACACAATACACTGCGTTTCGCCCGAAAAGGCTCACGACAATGAACGTGATGTACTCCGTTCCAGCTCCAATTATGATTTGCGACGGATCGACATCCATGTCGCGGAAACACCTTAGATACTCGGCTATTTCGCTGCGAAGCTCGTAAACACCCTGCGGCGGCGGGCTCCGCAAAAGAGACTCATGCGGTTCTTTCAGGACATCACGCATCGCCGCGTTCCACACACTGAATGGAAACTTTTCCACGTTTATTGAGTTTGTCCTGAAATCCGCGAGCAGCTTGCGTTTTCCGCTGTTCACAGACGTTTCTCGCGCAAAGTCTTCATTACCCGCTCCGCTACGCGTCAGCTCCACATGCTGCGAGGCTTCCGGCACATCAACGTAATCCGACGCGGCGAAAAACCCTTTTTTCTCCACGGAATACATGTATCCCTCAGAGATAAGCCTCGCGTACGCATTCGCAACCGTTATGACGCTCACCCCCAAATGCGATGCGAGGCTCCGCTTAGAAGGGAGCTTCTCACCTTCTTTCAGGGAACCGCCGCGCACCTGGTCTTTAATAGTACTGTATAAATATTCGCAAAGGCTCATATCACCGCGCATCTGAAAATCGCATGTTATCATATACGTCTATTCCTCTATATACATACAGGTATTTCGAATTTTTTCTTAATAAATCAGCTGCTCTCGCCAAATTTTTGCCCCGAAAAACGCTCTCTCACTTCGCTCGCTCGAAGTTTTTCGTTTCAAAAATTCGGCTACGCAGCTAATGTACAAAACAGAATGTATAAATCCTCAAAAATCTACTTACCGACTAGTCGAATATTCATTTATCGTGGACTATCTGGTTATATCAGATTATATGAAAAATGGGTATACACATAAGACCAGATTTTGCGTATTTTTTGATTGTGCAGGATGCGCGCCCCCACAGAAAGCGAAAAATCGACATTCTGCACAAATAAACACCGAAAGAGGTTTAATTATGGACAAAAGACTTTTAACGATCCAAGATATTTCATGCGTAGGACAGTGCTCGCTCACCGTCGCGCTGCCTATAATCTCCGCATGTGGAATAGAGACAGCAGTTCTCCCAAGTTCTGTTCTCTCAACGCACACAGCCGCAGGCTTCTCTGGCTATACGTTCCGCGACCTTACATCCGATATGGACGCTATCATGAACCACTGGAAAAAGGCTGGAATCACTTTCGATGCGTTCTACACAGGCTACGTTTCGGAAGCGCAAATCCCGATAATTCTTCGCATAATGAACGAGACTGCGCGAGAAGGCGCATTGCGCATCGTTGACCCGGTAATGGCAGACAACGGAAAGCTTTACGCAGGTTTCAACGAATCGTTCCCGTCAAAGATAGCAGAGCTTTGCAAAGGTGCAGACGTTATACTTCCTAACCTTACGGAAGCCGCGTTCTTGCTGGGCGAGCCTTATGTCGGCTCCGGTTACAACAAGGAATACATAGAGACAACGCTTAAAAAGCTTCACAACCTTGGCGCAAAGAACGTAGTTCTCACGGGCGTAAGCTTCAAGGACAACGAG
>JAEEGK010033218.1_pt1 | contig 10047 bp, 7 predicted proteins | sample 8958771 | NCBI WGS metagenome assembly JAEEGK01 (sample SAMN16246547, study PRJNA631951) | gut metagenome | biome: gut microbiome; feature: rumen; material: SC-attached | host: Bos | place: Iran: Karaj | collected 2018-10 | reverse complement strand
ATTGGCGATTTGCAGGGTATTATTTCTAAGCTCGATTATTTACAGAGTCTTGGAGTTAATGCTCTCTGGCTTTCTCCAATTTACGATTCTCCAATGGATGACAACGGCTATGATATCCGCGATTATCAGAAAATCCTTAAAGATTTTGGTTCCATGGCTGATTTTGACCAATTGTTGGAGCAGGTTCACTCACGTGGAATGCGGCTTATAATGGATTTAGTAGTAAATCATACTTCCGATGAGCACGAATGGTTCCAGAAAGCACTTAAAGATAAAAAATCAAAATATCACGATTATTATATTTTTAGAAAAAAGCCTAACAACTGGACTTCCTTTTTTAGTGGTTCTGCCTGGAACTACTATGAGCCGCAAAATGAATATGCCCTTCATCTTTTTTCTAAAAAGCAGATGGATTTGAACTGGGAAAGTCCACAGCTGCGTTCCGAAGTTATTTCCATGATAAACTGGTGGCTCGATAAAGGCATTGACGGTTTTAGAATGGATGTAATCAACTGCATTTCCAAGCAGAAAGGTCTGCCTGATGGGGATGAGCTTATCGGTAAAATGATGGGCCTGACCGGCATTGAGCATTATTTTTATGGTCCGCATCTTCATGAATATCTGCGGGAAATAAATAAAAAAGCTTTTGAACCTCACAATGCATTTTCTGTTGGTGAAACTCCTGGACTCGGCATGCAGATGTGCCGTTTGATTACGGGAGAAGAACGCCGTGAGCTTAATATGGTTTTCTCCTTTGATCATCTTGAAAGTCCAGGGCACACTCGCTTTGAAGCTTATGAATATGATTTGAATTATTTCCGGGATTATATGATTGACTGGCATAAAAATTACGGAAACAACTGCTGGATTTCACTTTTTTATAACAATCATGATAATCCTAAGATGGCAAGTAAGATTAAAAATCTTTCTCTTTCATCTTCTGATTCTGCCTTGCTTATGAGACAACTTCAAAAACTTCTGGCGGTTATGCAGTTTACATTAAAAGGAACTCCTTTTATTTATCAAGGGGAGGAAATGGGTCTTATCAACTATGATTTTGATTCAATTGAAGAAATAAATGATGTTGAGTCCAGAAATCTTTATGTTGAATTGTGTAAAAAAATGCCGGAAGATAAGGCTTTTGAAATAATTAAAGCTGGAACAAGAGAACATGCAAGAATTCCTCTTCCTTTTGAAGAAAATCTGGAAAAGGCTGACTGCTTTACAGAGACTACAAAAAATCTTATGAAACAGCAGAAGTTGTGTGATGAGATTTTTGAAACCTATAAAACTTTGATTTCTTTGCGCAAAAAGGATAAGAGTCTTGTGTATTCAGATTTTGAAGTATTGTCCCGCAAAAAAGGCCGTTTTGTCTATCGACGAGGTAATTATATAGTAGATTGTAACCTGAGTGAAAAACCATGTGCAGCTTATAAAGTAAAAACAGCACATACAATCATTTACGACAGTTATCAACCTGATGTAAAAGAACCAGCAAGAGATTTAAAGAAACTAAACCCCTTCCAGTCAGTAATTATAAAATGTACGCCGCACAATTCTTAATTGTCCATTGTTCATTCTCAATTGTTAATTGTTCCTGTATTGACTTTTTCTGTGCATAGTTGTATAAGTAATTAATACATTTTAATATTTTTAATATGAAATGGATTCGAGCTTCTCGAGTCCATTTTTTTTAGAGTAAATATAAAAAAAAGAGGATTATGGATTACATACCCTACAAAACAATTAAGTATTATGAGGACTGCGCTCCTTTAGTTGAAGGTTTAGGTTTTGTTCTTGTTGACCTGAAAATCATCCCTGCTAAAACCGTCACAAAAATTTCTGCAATGATTGCAGCTTCAGATCCTAATCAGAATATTGGTGTAAATGACTGCGCAAAAGTTCATCGTGTTTTACTTACGAGACTTGAAGCTTTGCTTGGAACTGAAGAAACTACAATGGAACTTACAAGCCCAGGAATAGAACATAATATAAAAAATGCTGCTGAGTTTGCAATTTTTAAGGGAAGGGCAGTTCGCGTTTGGGATAAAATCTCTACAGACTGGATTAATGGCACAATTAATTCAGCTGATGATAAATCTGTAACATTAGAAAAAGAGGACGGTACTTTAGTTACTGTTTCCTACGAAAATATAGCTAAAGCAAAATTTATGTATAAACAGGAGGCTTAGTATGTCAGAAATGGCAGAAGCTATCCGCCAGCTGATTCAGGAAAAAGGATATTCTGAAGATTCAGTAAGGCAGACTATTGAAAGAGCCCTTAAGGCTGCTTATAAAAGAACTTTTGGTACTGATGAGAATGCAATTGTAAAATTTGCAGATGATATGTCAGATGTTTCAATTTATTCCAGAAAAGTTCTTGTTGATGGGGTATATGACCCTGTACGTGAGTACGAACTTGAAGATGCAAGAGAAAAAGAAGGAGCTGACCTCCATGAAGGTGATGAAGTTGATATTTTAGTAGATCCAAAATCTTTTGATTTATCTGCTGTATCTACAGGAAAACAGACTGTTCACCAGGGATTAAATGAGACTTTCAAAACTTCATTGATGAATGAATATAAAGATAAGATTGGTGAAATCATCATTGGATATTATCAGCGAGAAAAGAACGGAAATATTTATGTTGATTTGGGAAATGCAGGTAAAATCGAAGGTGTTCTTCCTGTAAAATATCAGTCTAAACTTGAATATTACGAAAAAAATGACCGAATCAAGGCTTTAATTGTTGATGTAAAACCAACTTCTTCTGGAATTCAGCTTGTACTTTCAAGAAGCGACACTAAACTTGTTAGCTCAATTCTTGAAAAAGAAGTTCCTGAAATTGCAGATGGAACTGTTGAAATAATGAAGATTGTTCGTGATGCCGGTTATAGGACAAAGATTGCGGTTTATTCTAAACGCGAAGAAGTAGATGCCGTTGGTGCTTGTGTTGGTCTTAAAGGTGTGCGCATTCAGAACGTAATTCGTGAATTATTGAACGAAAAAATTGATGTTTTGCCTTGGGATCCAGATCCTGCTGTGTTCATTAAAAATGCTCTTTCTCCAGCTCAGGTAAACCGTGTAATCATCATGGATGCAGATAAGAGACAGGCTCTTGCAATTGTTGATGAATCTCAGTTCTCTCTTGCTATCGGAAGACAGGGACAGAACGTAAGACTTGCAAACCGATTGTGCGACTGGAATATTGATGTTAAAACTGTTGAACAGGCTGCTGATATTGATTTGTCTTCATTCAGTACAGTTCAGAATGCTCATGCATTGTTTAATGATGAAGAAGAAGATTCAATTTTGACAATTTCTGATTTGCCAGGTGTTGATAAGGAAATTGCTCAGCTGCTTAAAAATAATGGAATTGATAGTATCGAAGACTTCGTTGAAGCTTATGATAATGGATCTATTGAAATTGAAGGTGTTTCAAAAGAAGCTCTTGATAAAGTAAATGATTTGGTAAATGAAAATGTAGAAATTGTAGAAGAAGATTCTGCAGAAGAAACAGAAGGTACAGAAAATGTTTCTGAAAATGAAGGACAGGAAGAAAAATCTGAAAGCGTTGAAGAAGATGAATATTTCTGTCCTGAATGCGGCCATAAAATTACACTTGATATGACCCACTGTCCGAACTGCGGAGTTGAATTCGAATTTACAGAGGATGAAGAATAGGATTTTTTATGGCGGATGAATTAAATAATAAACCAGAATTTATTGTCCACAAAAGACAACAGGATGTTACACCTGCTTCCAGCACTGTTTCTAGCAGTGGAGAGAAAAAGCGTGTAGTTGTTGTTAAGAAAAAGACTCAGCCGGCTCAAAATGCGACTGCTCAGAAAACTCAAGCTGAACAGTCTAAAAAGAACGTGCATCTTGTTGTAAAAAGGGTAGAATCTCAGCCTCAGCCGACAAAAAATACTGCCGCAGATGAAAAAGCATCTGCAGAACAGCAGGAAAATAAGGTTCAGCAGGTAAAAAATGCTGAAAACGGCTCGAATGCAGTTGCTTCTCATGCAGCAAATAATACCGCTGGTTCAACAGAAAAGAAAAATCATCAGGTACAGTCCACCCAGCAGCCAAAAACTGAACAGAAAAACCGTACTTTTGAGCTAAATCCATCCCGTCCGAACGTAAAAGCAGGCAATCTTTCTGACAGAGGTCGCCAGAATCAGCGTAACAACGGCGGATACAATAACCGCAATCAGAACGGTGGTAATGGAAGACCTTATAATCGCGATGGCAGCGGAAGCAATTTTACCGGCGCTCAGGCAAGACAAGGCTATCAGAATAGAGAGCGTGATTCAAACGGTCCAAATCGTCAGAACGGATATAACAACAGACAGGGACAAAATCGTCAGGGTGGAAATGGTAATTTCCAGAACCGACAGGGCGGAAATAACGGAAATCCTCGTTTCAATAATTTTAATAATAACGGTGGTAATTTCAGACCTCGTCAGAATAATTCTGACATGGGTATGGCCGCTCCTCTTCCTGTAGATAATTCACGTCAGCTTTCGAATAAAAAAGCCGCTTACAAAGGCAAAAAGCAGATTTACAACCGCAAGGACGAAGAACAGTTTGACGACAAGTTCTTTGAACAGAAAAAGAAGGTTGAAACTCCTGCAAGTGCTGTACCAAAAGAGATTGAAATTATGGAAAGTGTTTCAATTTCGGACTTGGCACGCAAAATGAACCTTAAAGCATCAGAAATTATTGGAAAATTGATGTCTATGGGTATGATGGTTACAATTACCCAGTCTATTGATTCTGATACAGCAACACTTTTAGCAAGTGAATATGGTTGCGATGTTCATCTTGTAAGTCTTTATGATGAAACTGTAATAGAAAGTGAAAAAGATGAAGACGGTGTAGAATTAAAGTTCCGTCCTCCAATTGTTACTGTAATGGGACATGTAGACCATGGTAAGACAAAAACTCTTGATGCTATCCGTCATTCTCATGTTGCAGAAGGCGAAGCCGGTGGTATTACCCAGTCTATTGGTGCTTATTCAGTTACTACTCCAAAAGGAAAAATTACCTTCCTTGATACACCTGGACATGAAGCATTTACAATGATGCGTGCCCGCGGTGCTCAGGTAACAGATATTGTAGTTCTTGTAGTTGCAGCAGATGATGGCGTTATGCCTCAGACTTTGGAAGCTATTGCTCATGCTAAGGATGCAAAAGTTCCAATTATTGTTGCAGTAAATAAGGTAGATAAGCCAGAAGCAAATCCTGACCGAGTTAAGACTCAGCTTTCTGAACAGGGACTTACTCCAGAAGAGTGGGGTGGAGATACTCAGTACGTTCATATTTCTGCTTTGAAAAAAGAAGGTATTGATGATTTGCTTGAAGCCATTCTTTTACAGGCAGAAATGCTTGAACTTAAAGTAAACGATAAGTGTCGTGCAGAAGGAAAGATTCTTGAATCTCGTGTAGATCAGGGACGCGGTGTAGTTTCTACTGTAATTGTTCAGCGAGGTACTTTACATCAGGGAGATCCTTTTGTAGCAGGTATTTATTCTGGACGTGTTCGTGCTATGTTTGATGATTTGGGACGAAGAGTTCAGGAAGCCGGTCCAGCAACACCTGTTGAAGTTCTCGGTATGGAAGAAATGCCTAATGCTGGTGATCCATTCCAGGTAACTGAAAGTGAAAAAGATGCACGTGCAATTTCTAACAAGCGTCAGGAATTAAAGAGATTTGAAGCTACAAAAGCAGTTAAAAAGACAACCCTTGAATCACTCTATACATATATTGCCGACAGTGAAGTTAAAGAACTTAAAGTTATCATTAAGGCTGATTTACAGGGTTCTGCAGAAGCTCTTAAGTCTTCTCTGGAAAAACTCTCAACTCGCGAAATCAGACTTTCGGTTATTCATTCAAGTGCAGGTGCAATCAACGAATCAGATGTTACTCTTGCAGCCGCAGACTCAAATGCAATTATTATTGGATTCAATGTTCGTCCTACTCCAAAAGCAAAAACTCTTGCTGAACAGGAACAGGTTGAAATCCGCAAATATAATATCATCTATAAGTGTGTTGAAGAGATTCAAGCCGCTATGGAAGGTATGCTGCAGCCGGATACAAAAGAAGAAGTTATCGGACAGGTTGAAGTTCGAGATACATTCAAGGTACCAAAAGTTGGCGTAATTGCTGGTTGTATGGTTAGCGAAGGTATTGTAAGACGTACTTCCAGCGTTAACCTTATTCGAGATGGAATCGTTAAGTTTACTGGAAAGATTTCTTCCCTCAAGCGATTTAAGGACGATGCAAAAGAAGTTAGCGTAGGCTATGAATGTGGTATCGGTCTTGAAAACTGGCAGGATATTCAGGTTGGCGATAAGCTCGAAGTATTTGAGATTGTTGAAGTTGCAAAAAAACTTGGAAAATCAATTGCTGAAGAAGAAGCTGAAGCTGCAAAACGCAATGTAACTGCAAGCGGTTCTGAAGGGGCTTAATGTATGGGACAGTATAGATTACAGAGACTGAATGATCAGCTCCGTGATGAAATATCTCAATTAATTTTGCATGGGGATGTAAAAGATCCCCGTGTAAATACTTTTTTGAGTATAAACAGGGTAGAAGTAACAAAGGATCTTGCTTATGCAAAGGTTTTTGTTTCTACCTTCTTAACGGATAATCAGCTTGAAAAAGGTGTTGATGGTCTTAATGCGGCTGCCGGTTTTATTCAGCGTGAAATTGCAAAAAAATTGCGTATCAGACAGTTTCCAAAATTGCAGTTTGTTGTTGATTATGGAATGAAAGCAGGTTTTAAAATGGTTCAGAAATTAAATGAACTTGAAAAAGCTTCTAACGAACAATCTGGTGAAGAGACTACAGAGCAGTCCTCCGATGAATGATGGAATTGTACTTTTAGCAAAGCAGCCAAATCAGACATCATTTTATTCTCTAAACAGTGTTAAAAAAGCCCTTGGAACATCAAAAGTCGGTCATACCGGAACTCTTGATAGTTTTGCCCAGGGGCTTTTGGTTGTTTGTGTAGGTAAGATGACAAAGCTTGCCGGCAATATCACTGAGTTTGATAAATCCTATGAAGCAGTAATTCAGTTTGGTGAAGAAACTGATACCCTTGAATATACTGGAAAGGTTATAAAAAAAACTGGGTTACCCAAACTCGATCTGCTTGAAAAAGTCGTAAAAGAGCATATTGGCTTGCAAATGCAAACTCCGCCTGATTTTAGTGCAATTCATATAAATGGTAAGCGTGCCAGTGATTTAGCTAGAGCTGGACAGCAGGCTGATATTCCTAAACGTCAGATTAATGTTTTTGAGGCTAAGATTTCCGAAAGTCTGCTTGATAAGGAAGGCAATGTAAGTGCCTGTAAAATCTTTTTTTCGGTTTCTAAAGGAACTTATATTCGTTCTCTTGCAAGAGATATCGCGCGTGAATGTGGTAGTTCTGGTCATTTAATTGGCTTGTATCGCACTAAGGTTGGAAACTTTAGAATAGAAGAGGCAGCTGGCTACGATTTATTGGATGCTTTTACAATTGAAAACTGTATAAAAAGAGTTGGTGAATATCGCCGGCTGGTATCTGAAGTTGCAGACATTGAAAAAGATGATAAAAAATCACAAGCCGGTAAAAAATCTGAACTTTTGAATAATCTTGATATTCAGAAAGACGAAATTGTAAAAAAAGAAATAAGGGAAAAAATAAAATCCTTTGATAAAGAAACTGCGGAACAGTGCGGCTTTTATACACTTGAATTAAAAAATACAGAAATTGAAAAAGAAATTGAAAACGGAAAAAATATCCGCTCCTCCTGGTTTATTGAAAGTACTGATTCAATTCCTGATGAAAAAGATATTGCCCTTTTTAGTGGGGAACGTTTTTGTGCGCTGATTTATAAAGCTTTAAAAAACGAAAAAATGAGTTTTTTTTATAAATTCGTTGTAAAATAATTTATAAAATGTGATATAGTTAATTACACATTAAAAATATTTTACATTGTTTTAATAAACGGTATTTAATTTATGGAAACACTTACTTGGATATTTACGGGATTATTGGTAATTTCCCTTTTCTTTTTTATTTTTTCAATGATAAAAAACTGGGCTATTCTGAATAAAATCTCGCGGATATTTATTTTGCCTTTTGTTTGCGGCATTATTCTTATGTTTTTGAAAAAGCAGTTACCAGAAGCAGGGCATATTTTATTTCTATCTATACTGGCACTTGGAATCTGCTGTATAAGTGAAATATTTCTTACCTTTGAAAATCAGAAGCTTCTTGTTTTTATTGGAAGGGTAATATTTTTAATCAGCCTTTTTCCTTGGATTGAGCTTTATTTTTCGACCTTATACATTTACAAAGTTCGTACCTGGATGATAATAACTGCTTCTCTGATTTATTTTGCCGTTTTAGTTGCTACTCTAATTCTTTCAGGTAAGAATAGTTTTGGAATATATCTGGGAACTCTTATTGTACTTGCAGAAGCTTCCTTTTTAAATTTCTGTGCCTTTATATCTATGGGCTATGATTTGAAATTGAATTATGTTTTACTGGTGATTGGAACTACACTTCTTTTGCTGGGAGTAATATTTTATATCAAGCAGAATACAAAAGCTTTTAAAATGAATAAAAATCTGGAAATTATTCTTAGACTACTTTTTATAATTTCCGCACAATCATTAATAAGTGTAAGTGGAATATTAATGATTGCGCAGTAATTGCAGTAATTGCATTGCTTTGATTGCAATAATTGATTAAAACAAATCTTCCATTCCGTAAAGTTTACCTTTAGAAAGGCGACCTGTTTTTATACTTTCGCTTAGACGTGCAAGTGCCTTAACTGCTCCACTTGCAAAACCTTCACGACTTCTGGCTGTGTGGGTGAGTTCGATTGTATCTGCAATTCCATCAAAGAAAACCTTATGGGTACCAGGAATGTTTCCACAGCGGGTTGAACTTACATGAAGCTGATTTGCTTTTGGACGTTCATGGAAAGCATCTGTAACGATTTCTGTTTTATTTGGCGTATTTTCAAGAATAAGGCGGGCAATTTCCAGCGCAGTTCCACTAGGGCTGTCTGCTTTCTGATTATGATGAGCTTCCCAAGTTGCAATATCATATTCCGGATATTCAGACATGATTTTTGTAACCTGAGCAACAATTTTATAAAACATATTTACACCAATTGAAAAATTGGCAGAAGTCATAATTACACCGCCGCAATCAGCCGCCAGTTTTGAAACTTCTTCTTTTTTATCATTCCAGCCTGTTGTACCGACAACAAGAGGTAAACCTAATGGCAAAAGTGCTTTTATGTTGGTCATAACTGCTGTAGGATGAGAAAACTCAATAATTCCCTCTGCACCGCTTGATTTTACAGCACGAGCAACTGCTTCTCCGTCTCCTGCAGAAACCTTTACACTTGCATCTTCTGCAATAACATCTATAGTTGCGACAACTTCATGTCCGTCTCTTTTTGCACATGTTTCTATCATGTGTCCCATTTTTCCGTAACCAACTAATGCAATTTTCATTTTCTTTTTTACCTCCTGGAAATAAAAAAAGCTCCTTCATATTGAAGGAGCCTTATGGGCAGTGAGAGGATCGAACTCCCGACATTCTGGGTGTAAACCAGACGCTCGTACCAGCTGAGCTAACTGCCCGTTGTTTCGAAGTGATGTATTATTTATATCAAAATTCTAAATTTGTGTCAACTGTCATTTTATAAAATTTTGAAAATTTCTTAATTTTTTTTCGTGCTTATAAAAAAAATATTTAAAATTTTATAATATTTTCCTTGACATAATATTATATAGTGTATAATATTATAAATAGAAAGAGAGTAGGAGTCGTATTCATGATTTTTACAACAAGTTCGGCACTACTGGATGCAGTTGTTTTATCTGTCGTCTCTGCAGAAGGGTCGTACGGTTATAAAATAACACAAGATGTCCGGAGTGTAATGGACGTTTCCGAAAGTACTCTTTATCCGGTTTTGCGCAGACTGCAGAAAGATGGATTTTTGGAAACTTATGATATGGAATATCAGGGGAGAAACC
>JAEEGK010033217.1_pt1 | contig 10047 bp, 7 predicted proteins | sample 8958771 | NCBI WGS metagenome assembly JAEEGK01 (sample SAMN16246547, study PRJNA631951) | gut metagenome | biome: gut microbiome; feature: rumen; material: SC-attached | host: Bos | place: Iran: Karaj | collected 2018-10 | reverse complement strand
GAAATAAATCTAAAATCATTCTAGTCTGTTCATCTGCAGAATTATAAAAATCTTCCAGATTTTTGCGGGTTATTACTGCGCTGAGTTTTCCTTTTTCACACTTTGCAATGCCCGAGGTAAAGATGTAGGACGACTGTTTTTTGTCGCACATTGTAATAGAAACGGAGCCACTTTTTCCCTGATTAATTTTTACATCTGAAAAACCTGCTTTTGCAAGCTCATAAGAAACTGCCTCTGTATCGATAAGGGTTTCTGTTTCACTGCCCATTCCGGCGGCACTGCTGATCATCTTTGTAAAAGCCTCGCCTGCTCCACCATCAAACTTAATTGTTACACTGTTATCCGGCTGAACCGCAAGCGTTATTTCCGTTGTGCAGGAAATAAAACAAAGCGAAAAAAGTATTAAAATTGCTGCCTTTCTAATCTTCATAATCACTTAAACAATTTTCCAATTCCAAGGGTTACTCTTACGCCTGTAAAAAATACAAGGCCTGCTGCAATGGAATCTGTAAATGAAAATGCTGAATTATCTGCTCTGTTAAAAATTGTATAGCTTATATCCTGTACTACCTGAAATTTTGCATCTGAAATTGCCAGTGCAGGAGTTGCAAAAGAAAAGCCTATTATTCCAGGAAAAACAGAGGCCTTAATATCCTCATCTATTCCATCCATTTTTGGATTTCCAAAAGAAATTACCGGACCCGCATAAAATCTGAAATAATCTGTAACTGTTGCCGTAAAAAGAATCGGCATCTGGAAAATACCAAGTCCATAGTTGTAACGGAACGCAAGGCCAAGCCCTGGTTCCAGTATCCATTTTGAATAGCGGATGTTTGTGTGTACATCAATTCCGCGCCACTGAATCATAAAAGCATTCGGGGCAAACAGCGACCAGTCACAAAAAACTGAAGCATCTGCTACAAGTGCCTCAAGTCCTTTTGCATCCGGATTATAAAAGCTGCTGCCTTTAATATTTACATTATTTTGTGCTGTTTTGCTGTCGTTTTCATTCTCGTCTGTAAAATCTTCTTCTTCAAAATCATCTGCATTTGTTCCACTGCCAGAACCATTACCTGAAGCACCAGAATTTGCTTTACTCTTTCCAGATGGAAGGAACTGCCCACAAGCAACATATTTTGGCTTCCAGTATTCCTGTTTAAGCGAAGAAATAATAACACCTGTGTTCGGGCCATCACTGATTGCAGAAATAAACTGATTGTTTCCTATATATATACCAACATGTGTGATTGGCGCTGTATTATTTGTCTTAAAAAATAAAAGGTCACCGATTTCTTTATCTTTATCCGGGACAATGCGGCAATAATTGTAAAGCGCTTTTGCTGTACGAGGGAGCTGCTTTTTTAATGCCTCTCGCGAACAATGATAAACAAGACCAGAGCAGTCAAACGTATCCGGGCCAACTGCACCTAAAACATAAGGTGAACCTACATATTTTTTTGATTCTGTTACAAATTTTTCGCGCATAACCTGGGCTTCGGCCGGGCTTGTATCTTCGGCACAAAGCTTTACACAGCATACGCAGAACACCAGCAGCATAAGAGAAAGTGTCTTTTTTGCGGCTGCACGCGCACTTTTATCCATAATAACCGTCTTAATTTCATCAAAAATCTTCATAATTATATTGTCGTAGTTTTTTGTAATAAACATAAACGACATTCCCAACTTGTTTTGGATGACAATAGTTTTTGCGTTACGCGAAATTCGGGTGTAAAATATTAAGTATGGCAGACATTAATAATATTCCATGGAAGTATCTTGAAGATTTCAGGGGCACAGACTTTAAAGGCGAATGGCCTACATTCCCGGAGCTTGTGCGTATTCAGGCAAAGCGCAACGGTGACAGACCTTGTTTTACAGCTTTTGATGGACCGGATGATTCTAAGCGCTCTCTAACCTACAACGAGGTTCTGGCAAATGTTCAGGAACTCGCAAACTGGCTTATGGCAAACGGGCTTAAAAAAGGTGACCGTGTTGCCGTAATGGGAAAAAACTCTCCGGAATGGGCTACTGCTTATCTTGCAGCCCTTTTTGCAAGCGGAATTGTAGTTCCGATTGATAACGGACTCCATGAACCGGAAGTCGTAAACATTGTAAAAACGGCTGAACCAGTATTTGTTTTCTGCGATGACGAAAAAGCTGAAATTTATACAAAGAATTTTCCAAAGCTCAAGGTTTATTCTATAAATCCGGAAGCAGGGGAACGCTTTATTTATAATCTTAAAGCCGAGCCTCTTGCAGACAACAAAAAGAACGAACCTTGTAACGAATATGATACAGCTGCAATTCTCTTTACCTCTGGAACTACAGGAAAACCAAAGGGCGTAATGCTTTCTCACAGAAATCTTATGTCTGATGGTTTTATTGCGCAGCGAAACTTTAATCACTACAACACAGATGTTTTTTATGCCCTGCTTCCTATTCATCATGCTTACACTATGCAGGCGGCTTTTATCAATCCGCTTATGACAGGTGCATCCATTGTTTTCGGAAAGAGCATGGCTGTTTCAAAGCTCCTTCGCGAACTCAAAGAAGGAAAGATTACCGTTATGCTTGGTGTTCCACTTTTGTATAACAAACTGCTTTCGGGCATAAGAAAAGGAATTAAAGCTAAGGGGCCGGTTATTGCAGGAATTCTTGGCTGCGTAAGCTGGCTTTCTTTCATAATTAAAAAGATTTTCCATGTGAATCCTGGAAAGAGACTTTTTAAACCGGTTCTGGAACAGGCAAGTATTTATACTCTGCGTGTTGCAATTTCTGGTGGTGGTCCGCTTGCTGCAAGTGTTTGCCGTCAGTATAACTCTATGGGTATTGATTTTATCCAGGGCTATGGTCTCACAGAAACATCTCCAATTATCGCCCTGAATCCTGTTGAGCATTTTAAGATTGAAAGTGTCGGCCGTTCTTTTGCTCCGTATGAAGAAATCAAAATTCTTGATCCGGAAAAAGTAATCACAAAAAAAGGAATTGAAGAAGTTGGTGAAATTGCCGTAAAAGGCCCGATGGTTATGCAGGGCTACTACAACATGCCAGAAGAAACAAAGGCTGTATTTACAGAAGACGGCTTCTTTAAAACCGGAGACCTTGGCAGCATAGACAAAGAAGGTTATATCAAGCTTTGTGGCCGTGCAAAAAATCTGATTGTAACAAGTGGCGGAAAGAATGTTTATCCGGAAGAGATTGAAGATGCATTCCAGCTCTATGATGAAATTCAGCAGATTACAGTTCGTGGCTACTATGCTGATGAAGAAAAGACTTCTGAAGAAATTGAAGCTTTGATTTATCCAAGTGATGACCTTTATAAATCACTTGGTGTTGAACGCAACAATGAATTTGTTCAGGATGAAGTTTACGATTCCATCAAAAAAATTGTGAGCAAGGTGAACAAGAATTTCCAGGCTTATTCCCAGATTTCAAAAATCACCCTGCTCAAAGAGCCGCTCGAAATGACGACTTCGCAAAAAGTAAAACGAAATTTTGTAGCTAAGATTTACGAATTATCTCATTCGTAAATACTGTCTTATTTCTGAGGCAAAGGCTGTCATTGCAGCCTTGTCTCTCTGGAAGGCGGCCAATGCAGGATCTGAAATTACTCCTGCGTTTGCCGCTGCCCAGTATCTTAAATCATCAGCCTGTCTGTCATAACATTCCGCATGATAATGTACCGGTGCAAGCTTTGTTTTATTCGAAAGCTTTGACTGAACTTCAAGCTCTGTAAGATTTTTCAAATACTTTTCAGCATTAGAATTATTAGAAATCAAAACGCAGCTTAACTGTGGTGCCATCAAGCCGTGATTAACTTTTGGCTTTCTCTTTGGGAAATAAACTGATTCAAAATTGCGGACAACTTCATAATCGAAATTTCTATGTTCAGAAAGAAGAGCGAAATAAACTGCTATCTGCTTACTTTTTGCAAAGTAAAATAAATCCTGATTTTTTCCGTTGTACCATTCAGGGTGAGTTTTTCCGTCTTTCGGCATTGCCTTTAATTCGTCGAGAACTTTTTTGAGGGTAAGTCCATCAGTATCGAGCTTTTCATCAAGCAGGGTATTAAACTCTGTTCCGGCTTTTAACAATTCAATAAATTTATCATAAGCAGGAATTCCGCCAAATGACTCAATCATACAGCCTGTGAGGGCAAGGAGAATTCTGTCATCGCCGCCATTTGCAAAGAAAGGGCTGAACACATGAGACTTTGTTACTTCCAGATATTTCTGAAATGAATTGTAGCCGTTTTCGATATTGTATCCGAGTTCACTGGCAAGGGAAGTTTCGAAGGCTATTTCAAAATAATCCAGAAGAATTGGCATGTATTTTTTATTTCTTAAAGAACGCGGAATTCTTTCAAGCATCTTCGAAGAAATATCCTGCGCACTGCTTGCTATAGAATCTGTTACTTGGCCTTTCCATGAAAAAAGCATGTCATATTTATTATTCAGAATATCGATATCAACATCATCTTCCGGTATCTTGTCGAAAGAAAAGATTACCTCGTCGAGCTGAGGAGCCTGCTCCTGAATCAGCGCACAAAGGTCGTCTGAAAGTCCGTAGAATGCAATTCTGACTGTGCGGTCATCAATTTTTTTCTGAATTACTGCCCTTATAATAAAAATTCCACTGATGACTGCAATCAATGCAAGAGCAGCGACTATAGTAAGTACTGTAGATTTTTTGAGTTTTAAAGGCTGCTTTGCCTCTTTAATTTTAGCTTTTGATTTTTTTGACGCTTTCTTTCCCATATTATAAATATCGGCTTTTAATTTTAGTTTATTAAATTTCTTCAAAATGATATTATACTGCCCGATATGGCTGAATGTTTTTACAAAGACGGACTCCACTTTGAGTGCCAGAGATGTTCTTACTGCTGCGGACACTCTCCGGGATTTGTTTATCTTTCTAAACGCGACTTAATGACTCTTTGCGAACACTTCAAAATGAGTGTTGCTGATTTTGTTGCGAAGTATTGCAGGTGGGCTGACTATTATTATGGAACACAGGTCTTGTCCCTGCAGGAAAAGAAAAACTATGACTGCATTTTGTGGGAGAACGGCTGTTCAGCGTATGAGGCTCGTCCAATCCAGTGTTCAACCTACCCTTTCTGGTCCTGGATGATAGCCGACAAGGCAACCTGGGATGAATGCGCCACCGAATGCCCCGGCATGAATAAAGGACGCGTCTGGCCATTTGAGGAAATCGAAAAAAATAAAAAAGCTTATGTAGAAAATGAACCTCTTCACAGAGAAGAGGTTGAAGCTTTAATTGCTGCCGAGAAATAATGTATTCAGCGGAGCTGCAAGGCGGGCTGAATCAGACCATCTTGCGGCAGAAAAATCAATTCTAAGGCCTTCTTTGCCTTTTGTGAGCTCTTCCGGAATTTCAAAGATCTTAAAGAACTTTTCTTCTGAACCATCGCAGGAAAGAATGTAATCTGCAATAAGGGTGTCTGTTTCGGCTGCCTTGATGATAATTCGCTTGCCGTTATCTTCACGGAGGAAGTTACACTGAAGGAAGTTCTTTTTATCAGGCATTACTTTGCAGACATAAGAGAAGCTGCCTTTATCCTTTGCGTAGCGGGTAAGCTCGCCAGCATTGCCGACAGAGCCTGTACCTGTTTCCTGCATGTATGGAGCGGTTGTTTCGTTGCCCTCTGTCTGAGCTCCGTAGCCTACTCCAATTCCTTCAATAAAGGTGTATTTTGCCAGCTCTTTTTCTGCATCGTCGGCTTCTGTCTGCTTTGGAAGCTCTGTAACATAAAGCCAGTAAATTCCATAACGCTGATTGTTGATGAGGTAGTATGGCGAGAACTTGAGTTCGCAGTCCCTGAGCCCCGTCGAATGGCCGCCCCCCGCATCATTCAACTCAATATCCTTTAAAATAAAATTCAGACTTCCAGGCTCGCGCTCAAAATGAGAATTGATGTCTGAGAGGAAAGCCTCCGTGCTTTCTGCATTTTTGATTTTGATGTATTCCGGGGCCAATGGCTTGAGGTTGTTAGTGCCGCCGTAATTTCCGTTCAGAGGGATTTCGATTCCACGGATAATCTTGTTTGCACAGACATCGCACTGAACGCCGACCTGACGCAGTTTCATTTTGTCGTCGCGTCCGAGTTCTGCAGCAAGTACCACAGGGCCGTATTTGAAAGCAGCGGCATTCTTATTATCTGGCAAAGTATAAGCTTTGATTTCCATTGGAAGAGTCAGGGTGATAGTGTCGCCGGTCTGCCATTGTCGTTTGAGGAGAAGATAGCCTCCCTGCTCAGAGAAATCTTTTTCATCAGCTTCTGCGTCGTTTATCAAAAGTGATGGCTTAGCACAACACCAGTCCGGGATGCGGAGGGCAAGAGTAAAATCAGCAGTGCCGGCCGGACTGCCATCTTCACATTCAACTGTAAAGGTCACCGCCTCGCCCATCGGAAGATCTGATTTCTGGCTGAGCTTTATTCCCTTAACCTGCCACTTTACGCTGGATGTAAAATACTGATTTACAACAAGCCTTGCATTTTCATCATCATAAAAATAAATGCTGTCGCCAAGCTTGGTAAAGTTTTCGAGACCGGTTCCGGTACAGCACCAGAAGTAATTTTTGTTTACATCGGGATTACAGTAGGTTTTAAAACAACCGGTCGCCATCGGCTGAAAGTAAGTTGTCATTCCGGTCTCGTGATTTACAGAGGCCAGAATTGAGTTGATAAATGTGTTTTCGTAATAGTCTGCATACTTACTCTCGCCAGTCAGCATAAAAAGGGCACGGGTAAGTTTAAGCATATTATGAACGTTACAGGTCTCACAGTTTGTATTACTGCGCTCTGCATCAAGAATATCATCCTTTCCAAAATGCTCGCACTCGCTGTTACCGCCGGTGATGTAAGTGTGATGCTGGGTTACAAGTTCCCAGAAGGCCTTGCAGTATTCAAGATATTTTTTCTGCTCGGCAGTATCGCCGCCTTCTTCTTTTAAAGTAAGGCAACGATTCACCGCACCAACAAATTTCGGAATGGTCGTATTAGCGTGGCGGTTGTTCAAAATATTGGCTTTTTTTCCTTTTACTGCCGGCGCCGTCAAAATCTCTTTAAAAAGATATTCTTCGTCAAAGGTGTGGGCTGCCTGCTTAAAATGTTCAGCCTGAGAATAACCGGCCGCCTTTGCACATTTATATAGCTCGTAAAGACAGTCGTTCATTCCGCCGTATTCTACGGAAAGCACACGTTTTCTTGTTTCCTCGTCCCAGTGGGAAGTTCGAGCGTATATCCATTCGCCAAGTTTTTCTGCAACTTCAAGAGCCTGCCGGGCAGTCTGACCATCAGCAAGTTTTGCAGTCTCAACAAGGCCGTTCATAATTTTATGCATTGTGTACCAGGGCACCCAGGTGTCTGTCTGATTTCCAGCCTCAAGCTTATCAAACTGAAGCTCCGGTTTTGCAGGATCTGCCATTGTAGCACCAAAGATAAAGCCCGGTGCAGAGCGGCCATCGCTGCCAGCCATTGCCTGACATTCTGCAAGCCCATCAATCAACAAAGCAAGACGGTCTCGCAAAGTAACACCATCCCGCCCCTTGCACTCCCCATAACCGCCCGCAATTCCCTGAGCCGTGGCCGCAAGATAGTGGCCCAGAGTATGGCCGCCTATTCTGGTATTTTCCCAGCCGTTGTAAGGGCTGCTGGCTTTTTCCGGCAGCCCGGCTGTAAGCCGGAAATTATACAAAAGCCGGTCCACATCAAAGGTGTTCAAAAAATCAATATCCTTTTGAGTTACATCAAGAAAATATTCGTCTTCAAGCTTTACATCTGCCAGATCAAAGGCCTTTATATTAGTTAAACGTTTAACCTCTGAATCAAAATTTTTACTCATTTGTATTTCTCCTTGGTCACCTTTCGGCTTGCTGCAGGCAGTAAAACTGGATGCCATCAAAATCACTAGCCCTCCGGTTCTTACAAGCGCTCTTGCAGCAATAATTATACTATGCTTTTTATGGGATTTCATCATATTATATGGTCATATAATACAGTGCTTTCAATAGGCTCAACCATCAAGTTTTTTACTCATTAAAAAATTGCCATTATGGATTGCCACGTCGCCCTCCGGGCTCCTCGCAATGACGTGGCAATCCATTAAATCTTTTTTTTCATATAAAGATAGCGTAACCAGGCTGTAAGTCCGCTCAAAAACCATACGATTCCGACCGACCACCAGATGCCCCAAACGCCAATCAGCGGAATTGCGACAAGAGCTACAGGCACAACAAAGCGGCCAACAACCTCAGTCACGCCGTTAATCAGGGCAAAGGTTGCGTCACCGATTCCGTTGAGAACTCCGCGCACAACATAAATCACGCCAAGGAAGATATAGAACCAGCTGGTAATTCTCAGGGCCTTAGCGCCCATCTCAATAACCTCAGCTTCCTTTACAAAAAGGCGGGTAATCGAGCTGCCAAAAATCTGAATCAGCGGAATCATAACAACCGTAAAAATCGCCATCATAATCATGCTCTTGCGGTAGCCTTCAATAATGCGGTCGTGCTTTTTGGCTCCGTAGTTCTGGCCGGTATAAGTTGAAAGAGCAGTACCCAGAGTTCCATAAGGCTGGTGAATCAGCTGTTCGATGCGGCTTGTCGCAGTAAAGGCCGCAACTGCAACAGGCCCAAAGGAGTTTACAACACGCTGAAGCGCCATGCAGGAAATTGCAATCAAAGAGAACTGGAGCGAAAGAGGCACACCAAGTTTGATACAGCGGCCAAGAATTACAGGATTCACACGCCAGTCGCCGCGGCTCATTTTAAAATAGGGATTCGTCTTAAAGGCAAAAACAAGACAGAGCGTTCCGCAAATCATATTTGAAATCAGGGTTGCAACGCCGGCACCCCATACGCCCAGCTTCAGGTTATAAACAAAAATCACATCGAGCACGCCATTGAGCAGGCAGGAGAAAATCAAAAAATAAAGAGGTGTCTTGGAATCACCCAGAGCCCTGAGCATCGAGGAAGCAAAATTGTAAACCGAAATCATAACAATGCAGACACACATAATCTGCATGTAGGTTTTTGAGTCAGCAAAAATAGAAGCCGGAGTGTTAAGAAGGCGAAGAATCGGGCCGGCCGCGAAAAAGGCAATTACGCCGATTGTTGTTGGAATCACAAGCATAATGTAGGCAGTGTTGGCAATACAGTTTTTTACCTTTTCAACACTACCCTCGCCAAAAAAGTGAGAGGTAACAATTCCACCGCCCGAGCCAATTCCGTTACAAAGCGCAAAAAAGAAAAAAGTAATTGAAGCGGTAGCTCCAATAGCCGCCAGAGCCTGGGCCCCGACAAACTGACCGACAATCACCGAATCTACAAGATTATAAAGCTGCTGGAAAATATTACCGATCAGCATGGGCACAGAAAAAGCCAGCAGCAGGCGGACAGTATTTCCCTCCGTCATGTTTACAGTATTATCTCTCATACTAATGATGATTATAGCAAGCCGCCGCGCTCTGGAATTGTATGATTATATGAAAAAATATGTAATAAATGAGGGAGAAGTCTCTCCCTCGCTTCAGACCGCGGAGCGGTCTTCCGCTAACCCCATTTATCTGTCGTCAGAAGATAGCTCGTTGTTTTCTATTTTGGCATTCTCTGTTTCGGCATTTTCTGTCTCAACATGCCGGTGTGTGTAAATATAATTAACAATCGCCATGGAGATGATGATGATGTAACCAATCAGGCTCATCCAGTCAGGGAACTGACCGAAGAAGATGAGTCCGAATAGTGTTGAGAACAAAATCTGCGAATAATCGTAAATCGAAATCTTGCTGGCAGGAGCGTGGTAGTAGGCCGCAGTAATTGAAAACTGGCCGCCTGCCGCACAGCCTCCGGCACAACAGAGCATAAGAGTTTGCTGCAGGGTCATAGGATTAAAGCTTGTGATGAGGTAAGGCACAGAAAGCATCATCGAAAATGCAGAGAAGAAGAGTATAATTATTTTGCCGTTGCACTTGAGATAGCTAAGTTTTCTTATGCTTGCGTAAGCCAGACCGGCACCAACACCACCCA
>JAEEGK010033215.1_pt1 | contig 10047 bp, 10 predicted proteins | sample 8958771 | NCBI WGS metagenome assembly JAEEGK01 (sample SAMN16246547, study PRJNA631951) | gut metagenome | biome: gut microbiome; feature: rumen; material: SC-attached | host: Bos | place: Iran: Karaj | collected 2018-10 | reverse complement strand
CCATTGGAGTCAAAGTTGATATTGCTCTGCATGGCAGCACTACCGGCATTCTTCATCATATCCCTAAAAGCTGACTCCGGCACATAAAAGCCCTTCATACCGTCAAGGTCATAGACGGACAGATGGATCTTCAGGAACTTATCCTTCACCAAGATACTTGTGATGTCTGCCATCACTCGCTGCTGACCAAAGCCTGTCACTGTTCCATAGAGGTAGGTGCCTTTCTTCAACTTCACACCCATGACAACCACATCATCCAACAGCTTGAAACGGAGCCGTGTTCCCTCATGGGCTTTGGTGGTCTTGTCGATCATGGCCTTAATCAGCGGATCGTCGAGCTTTTCATCATCAGCAATAGTATTGAAACTTTCTGCATGGGTGTCATCAGCCTTGGCAACAACTGCTATGGTGTCTTTCTTTGGCTGTTGGTTCGCCATGATAGGATTGCCGTAGATATCATAGCCTGTTATCTGGCCATTCGGGTAGGGCTGTGCCTGCTGACCATTCCTTGAAGGATAGTCATCACCTGTAATGTCACGTGCCATCTTTCGGCTTCGTTCCTGGATCTGACGCATCTCCTCTTCAAAGCGTTCCATATCACGTTGCTGTCCTCCACTGGAATAGTTTCCTGTGTAGTGGTCATCATAAGCATTGATGTGCTGCCTTGACTCACGCAGTTGCTGCTGAAGGGCCGCCATCTGCTGCTCCTCACGCTTTTTCTGTGCTTTCTCCTTGTCTATCCGGTCCATCTCACTCTCCGAATAGACGTTGTCCTCCGCATCCTGGCTTTCACCTTCTCCAAGTTCGTTGATGGCCGTATAGCCATCCCCACGGACGAGGTTGTCCTCCATCTCCGCATACTTGTTGTGCAGGCCGTAACCCTCTGGTTCCGGCATCGTCGTGTTGATACTGTCAGTAACGACGCCAGTGTCAGTGGCTTTTCCTGTAAACATCTGGCAGGAGAAATAGGCTATGGCTACGATAGGTACGAAGAGTACCAACGGAAACCAGTACTTCCCCTGTCTGAAATCAATTTTCCTGAAATCTATTTTCATGGTTCTTTTTATTTGGTTATTTGTTCATTATCATTTGTAGTTCATCATATTTTTCCAAAGCTAATACAGAATCTGCATGTGTCTTACCAGGCTTTGCCAATAGTGAGTCCACCTCATGCTTCAGTCTGACAGCCCTGCCCGTCAATGCGACAAAAGAGCTCTTCTCTACCAGCTTCATATCCTGTATATGGTGCAGCTGTGTGAACATCGGCTGAATTGCTGCGAGGTCCTTCATCGGGTCTGTAATCCCATCATCTGTCTTGCTGCCCGCAAAGCACATTCCGAACCCTATAAGGTATATGCAGAAGTTGACGGCCAGAGTTATCCCTGCAGCCTTGCGTCTGTGAGCATTAGCCCAGGCATTTGCCTTGCAGATACGTTCACCAATCTGGTACTTCTTCCCTATGCGATAGCCCCAGATACGGGCTATGCGAAGACGGTGTCTCTGCTTCTCCTTGTATTCTGGAGTTTGCTTATTCTTGAAAATATTCATGGTATATCATTTTTCACTTTTCACTTTTCACTTAATATGATTTCAGGTCTTTGTTTTCCAGCGTACGCCAGTTGGTAATCATCAGACCATGAGGATTGTTCTGTGTGCGAGGTACGTTCTGCAACCTTCCGACGGTGGTAATGCTTCGCCTGATGCTGCTGGTACGACGCTTGATCATCTGAGTGCCGTAATACGTAAAGCTCATCTCCTCTTCATTCAGCTTGATGCTGTCACAGATAATCGTTTCGACAGCAGAGCTGGACAACAGCTGCGAATAAAACCCTGTTTCCTCGATGGCCTGCTTTTGCCTGAGAGCACTCTCGTCTGCCAGATACATGGCCTTTGAAAAGGTCCATTTCAGGTACTCATCATCAGGAGAGAGGTCGAAGAAATACTGGTGAAAGAGCTGTATATGCGCTTTCGCCTCGATATTAAAAGTCATCTCATTCTTGCTGCGCTCTGCCATGAACGGAATCGTTCCGTCAAGGACATACACCTGGTTCTGCTGCTCACGTACGAGACTCGTGCAGAAATAGAAACATGCTGCACAGATGACGGTGCTGGCACCTAATGCCAGCATCACCGTCACCATGGCGAGTCTCGTCTTCTTCTCTAAACTTTCAATTAACATTGCAATATTATTTATTGGTTATTCTACTTGAATTGTTTATCTCTCAAATGCGTTCCTGCATTGAAGTCCATGCCACGCTCGAAGCCACGACGACCTCCCGATACAGCACCTGATGCACCACCTCTGACGGCACTTGCAACAGTACCTGAGAATCCACTGCCATTGCTTGCACCTGCAATTGTTCCTTCCACACCGCCTTTGATGATACCGCCAGCAGTATGTCTGGTGACACCGATTGTTCCGCCGATAAAGCCACCTGCAACTCCTCCTGCCATGGAGGCTCCTGCCGTAGTCATTCCGCTGACAGCAGAACCAATGCTGGAACTGGCACCGCCAGGAATGATCCATGAAGCAAGTTCTGGAACGAACTTGATGAGCATAGCGCCTACGAGCAGCCCTACGACATACATGCAAGTGGAACCGATACCCTGCATACCCAGTCCACCAATCTCACCCCATGTATAGCTGGCACTGCCGAGTAGGGTGGTATATGCCGTGGTGTCCTGCAGGATGGTATATTTGAGAATCATGTCCGCATAGATGCTACACATATAGATTAGAGGTGCCCATAGTGACAAGGCTGCATATTTCGATATCCACTGACTCCATGCACTGCCCCAGGGCGGAACGATGGACAGGGCAAAGGCGACAGGACAGAAAATCTTCAGGACGTTCATCATGAAAGCCTGTCCGAGCAACATGCCGAAATAGATTACCTGATAGATGATCTCTCCGATGTAGCGAAGCAGCATGTTGATGGTCTCAGCAGTCTTTGTCTCTGCGATGACTGCTGCTTCCTTGGCCCATTCCGCTACGGCATTGTCCATGTTCTTCACGGCATAAGCCACCTCCTCCCACCAGTGTGAGTCCTCAGACAGCTTGGCTTCAGCCCTGCGCTTCCTGTCTAATGAGTCGTTATGCGCCCGTAGCTTGTCGAGGTACTGGCTCTGCAGTTTCGCCTCGTGTTTCTCCAGCGCATCGATACGCTTATGGCTGATGGTCGCCTGTGCTTTCATCACCCGTCCCATCTGTTCACCTGGTGCTGCCACCGCATCCGCGATGTTGTTAGCCCAGACGATACAGAGAGCGATACCTGCTATACGCAACAGCTTCATGACATCTATGCCTCTTCGTCCTAGCATCATCATCCAGCACTCATAGCTTGTAACGCACATGGCGAGGATCAGTCCAAGTGCCTTGGCAAATGCTCCCCACGAGCCTATAAACAGCGCATGCTGATGGATATAGTCCAGCACACTGCTCATGACAGGATCGAGTGTCGGCATACCCATCGTCAGGAAGATGGCGCTAAAGCTCAATAATAGTTCATTCATTTTCTTATATTTATTACTTGTCTATTCTCTATTTCGAAACTTCTACATATCTCATCAAATCGATGGTACTTTGTGTCACCTTCTCCATGTCAGCCTTCAGCTTGATATAGCACTCCTCGCGTTTGGCATTTTCCAACTCATAGCCGTTGCCGCTCCTATGTACGTAGCTGACCTGTTCAGTAATAAAGCGGTTCTGGTTGGAGAGACTATTAACCATAGATATGACATTGGTATCACCTTTGCTGTTGGCCAAGCAGTAGGTCAAGCCTGCGGAAATCTTCTGCTGCATCTCGTCAAAATCATCCTTGAAGAGCAAATAGGCTCCATCAATCCTTCTGTCTGCTGCAGCCAGTGTCTCCTGCTCCAACTGGTGCTTGAAATCCTTCTCTTGTGAGTCGGTGGATTCCCGTGCCCACTCATCAGTAGCAGCACCTAACGTACGTTTCGGCAACAGTGGCTTGGCATCACTCTTATGAGGCTTCAGATTCAGATAGAAGCCGCTATGGAACAATCCGTGCCACTCCCATTCCCATTCATGGTGGGCATAGTTGTTATGGAACAGCCAGTAGTAGAACTTTGGTTCAAACTCCAAAGGTCCGGTTTCCATCGACCGCCACTGAAGACGTTTTTCTTCATCATAGACCTGAGCCTTACATAACTGTGGCACAAGTATAACTATCAACATTGTTACTAACAGTTTCTGTTTCATATTGGCCATTCTTTTATTACGCTTTTACCTATTTCTTCGAGAGTCTCAGATTTCAGTATGTCCCATATATGATCTTCGTGCACATAGCCGCCTACCATCAGGTCACACCACATATAGGCTTGTTGGATGACATCACGCATCTTCATGATGCTTTGGTCGAGTGTCCAGATGATGTTCATACGTTCCTTGTTGGTGGCTCTGAAGAACTGAGTCTCTGAAGCAGCCACAGCGAGGTACATCTTACGGATATTTTTGATTTCCTTATAGACCTTGTAGTTGGCTTCAAAGGTGTACCAGGCAATCATAGGCTTGTCACCTGTATGTGCTGCAGCGAATCTGGAAAACTCCGTGTATTCGTTTGTAAGCCGAATGGTGTTCGTCACGCAACGGCTCATCTCTGCTGCCAGTGCAAGATACGACAAGGCATCGTTGCTCTTCTTATCGAGAATGCTCTTTACCTCGTCATATTTCTTGGAGACCTCCTTCACCATAGCCTTGATGGAGGCATTGGCAGCCAACTGTCGGTTGCTCTCATCTTCGGCACCCATACACTCCTTATGCTGGTCAATGAGTGCTTCAATGGTAGGCAGGTCATGAGGCAGAATGCCTGCATGTGCTGTATATGGAAATGCCATTCCCACCCCTGCCACCAATATAATCAGTAATCGTTTCATCTTCTTCATTCTTACTTCATACATCAGACATCAGCCTTCAGCTGAAGTCCTCCCATCCTCTAACAATATCACCAAGTGTCCACTTCATCTGCATGGCACTACACCATGTGTCAGGGTCAAGTTCCATCAGCAGGTCTTCCAGTCCGTTGTTGGTCTCGCAGAGGAAGATGATATAATCGAGATTGTTCCTGACAATCACCAAATCCTCCAGGATGTCATTTGCCATACCCATCCTGTCTGCGCGACTCATGAAGTTATAACCGTCATCCTTGCCGATGCTGGCTCTGCCGCCACCACCCGGTATCAGCGAATTGTCCTTCAAGGGTGACTTGACATGACCATTGTTGACGATGTTCACAAAGCCAGCAATACACTGCTCAGTCTTCATAGTCAGGTTACTGATCTCGTTCATACACAGTGGCAGGTTGATATGCGGTGTTCTGGTGAGCCAGCTGACAGCCACAGGGATGTTGGTAACGATATACAGGGCATTCTCTCCGATAAGCTGATAGTAGCGTGACTCCTCTCCGAAACCGCCGGTATTCTGCATGGACTGCTTATAGAGCTGTCTGATGACATTGATAGCGGTGGTATACTCTGCAATGCGCTCCTGCTTCTTTCTCTGCTCAGCGAGCGTATTGTTATGTATTCCCTCAGCTCCAGACTCGGCAGCGGTATTCTCTCCGACCTGCATAATCGTCCAATAGTCGATATTCCAACGCCACCAGGCATTGGCAGGTGCTGCCACCAATAGCATAGCCAGTAGCAGTACTGTCATTCTTCTCGTTTGTCGTCTTATGCTGTCTTGTCCCATAGTTCCATTACATTTTGTCGTTTGTTGACTTCACCTGCGAACTTCAGGTATTTACCTGCCAGTCCAGCCTTTTCCATATCACTACAAAAGTGTCTGATGCCCTCTATGGTGTCACCGCCATAGTGTCTGATATAGATTTTCAGGGCTTCCTTCTCTGCGCGTTCAGTGGTATAGGCCATATAGCACTCGGGCGGTTCCTCTACACCATAGACATCGGCACTCTGTCCCCGACATATCCAGACTTCCTTGAAGTAGTTGCGTCCCTCATGGTTGTCCAACGAGTTAATTGTAAAGATCTGCTGTCGCTGTACGTCGGTAATACCAAGGATAGCGGCAATCTCATCATATCGGTCCTTGAACTTGCTCTGGTCGAGCAGGATCTTGATGTCCGAGTTGTTGATGATGGCCTCCTTGACAATAGGAGAGTCTATCACGTCATTCAGCTCCTGCGTCACCACGCCTGCAATGCCGTGGAACTTTCTCACCGTCTTATAAAGATACTTGATGTATTCTGCCATGGTCGGTGAAGAGATGGCCTTCCATGCCTCTTCGATAATCAGTGCCTTACGTCCCTTCTTGATACGCATCTTCTGCAGGAACACATCCATGATAATCAATACCACGATGGGGAAGAGCACAGGGTCATCCTTGATTTTGTCTATCTCAAAGACGATGAACTTCTCATCGAAGAGGTTCAAGTCCATGTCATTATTCAAGATGGTGTCTAGTTTCCCGCCCTTATGGAAAGGCTCCAGAATGGCAGCAAACTCATTGATAGGGAAAGCAATGCTCTTCTCCTGTATCATCTGAGGAATACGCTCACAGGAATACTCATAGAATGTGTCGAAAGATAGACGAGTGACTTTCAGGTCACGTTTCTGACGTTCCATGCGGTCAATACGCTGGTCTATCTTCATCAGATAGTGCCCTTCTATCAGTTCCGGCATCAGACGCATGAGCTGGTTATTGGCATGTTCACGCTCACCGAGGCTGGCAGCAGGATCACTTGCGAGGTTATGCAGCTTTTCCACGATACGCTGCACCTTGGCATGATGAGCTTTCTCATCCTCAGTATAGGCCTGCTTATCAGAAGTTGCCTTTTCACCTTCGGGATCGACAACATCTGTATCATTCTCGATGGCCTCGATATACTCTCCATACTTGCCATTACGCTTGTCTGCCAATAGGAGTTGCTTCCGCAGTTCATCCCTCTCTTCGTTAGTATATCCTGTAAAGGGATGGAAATACGCATCATAATACTCGTTCAGCACGGTATCAATGATGGTGTCCTCCAGCTTCTCTGCAGGCTTATTACCCTTAAAGATCTGAAAAATCAGCGACTTCAAGAAGTTCTTCTTCTCTCCGAAGTTCTCATTATACTCAACATCACTGACCTTAAAGGGATTCATGGATATAGGATGGTCTTTACTGTAGCTGATATAAATGCCGTGGAAATAACCACAGATACCCTCGTAGGAGTCACCTGTGTCCACCATCACCACATCCGTATTCTGTTCCAACAGCTGTCTGACCATCGTATTCGTCGAGAAAGACTTTCCGCTGCCAGACGGCCCCAGACAAAAGAAGTTGGAGTTATCCGTGAGCTTCACAGAACCCTCCTTGCCGGTGATGTCCACAGCAACGGGAATACCCTGTCTGTCGGTATAGAAGACCTGCAAGGGTGAAACCTCAGAATGCTTCATGCGCTCCTTATAGAAGAGACAGAGTGCAGCATCACTCAGGCAGAGGAACAGGTCATACTCCTTGTTGAAGGCATAGCCGTTCCCCGGAAACGAGTCCATGAACAGCTCCAGCTGGTTATACGCTGACTTGGAAGGTGAGATGCCTACCTCGAAAAGCTTTGTCTCCAGATAAGATGACACCTTGGTCAGATCCTTATGCTGACAGGACACCATGATATTGAAGTTCGTCCATACCATCGTCTTCTGCTCCGTGGCAATGACTTCCAGTACCGTGTCTATGTCAGCCTTGGCCAGCCGGTTGCTGGGATCAGGCATCGACTGGTGCCGCTTGGCCTTTCCGATGAGACGCTGCTGCTCCTTGCGCTGCGGAGGAATCTGCATGACCTGGTTATAGACCACGCAGTCCGTGAGAGGCACACTGGAGAGGAACGACATCAAGTCCGTACAGACACTATAGCCGTTGACAGCCTGCGTCTTGACAGGATGGATCAGTGTCGGCAGGTCTATGGTGTCAATATCCACAAGCGGGAAGCACTTGACGGTACGGTCACCGATCTTCAGGTACTCATCGGAGCTCTTGAAGTTCGTCATGCCGAAAGCTCCCTTGCGGAAGTCAAAGGCCATGAAGCGATGCAGGTACTCGTCAATCTCCTGCTTGTCAAGACGGTGATAGGGCAGTCCCTTCTCCTCAAAGATATTTTCAATTTTCTGTACCTTGGCCAGAAAGTCTGCCCATTTCTTGGGATCGTAGGCAACGAAGGTACTGCGCTTGACCTCTTGCGTGATAATGATAAACGTACGTATCTCCGTATAGGGACGCCCTTCATAGAAACGGAAATAGCTCTGTGAAAGAAACTCCATGTCCGGAGTGATGTCATGATGATATGCCTGCTTGCAGAAGACGTCCTGCTTCTGCAGACAGTAACCCTCGCCCAGTGTCTGGAGCACGTTGTCCCAGATATTCATGTAGGCATAGTACTGATCCGCATCGGTACACCACTGCTGTACAGGATTCTCTATCTCGAAGACAGACGACGGATTGCCGTTCCTGGAATACAGGACGGTATTCGTGACATGACCTTTCGAGTCGGTGATGTCCTCAATGCCGGTAAAAAGGCTGTCAAAAACTTGTTTCTTGCTACTCATTCTTCCTGTCTTTTACTTCATGATGCTATCGCTCGAAGAGGTGGCTGTAGATGTAGATACCCTGATGCCTTCTCTTGGAGTGAAGTCCTTTCTTCTGCTTGATGTAGATAGCCAGCAGTCCGCTGCCACTGGTTGCTACCGCCACTATCAGGGCAGGAACCGTTCCGAAGAGCACATAGAAAAGGATGAACCCCAGGAACGCAACCCCGAAAGTAGCAGCGGCAATCACGATGAACCTGCCACGGATTCCCATGAATTCAAGGGGCATCTGCAGCCCCTTGAACACGGGATAGCCACCATAGTTAACCTCCATTCTCCAGTTGGTTTAATAGCCGAAGAACTTAGGCAGTGCGGCAGCCATGGCAATCAAGGCGGCACAACCACCGATGGTCATCATGATGGTCTTCTTGACGTCTTGGTCGCCGTTCTGGAGCTTGTAGTAGCAGTTGAATGCTCCCACAAGGCTGACGATGGCAGCAAGGACATAGAGGAGGTTACGCACAGGGTCTATATACCCCTTGAAGGTACCCACGGTCTGGGTGATGGCAGAGGAACCGGCATCGGCCAGTGCGTAGCCTGTGCTACAGATGAACAACAGGGCCAGTGCGGCCAGTCTCTTCGTCTTGCAAGAAACGAGGTTCTTGTTTCTCTTTGCTGTCGGAAGGACAGCATTTCCAATTTTCTGCATTAGTCTTTTTCATGGTAAATCTTGATGAATGTCCGAAATGATTAAAGGTATAGGTATATATGATAGTTACAGACTTGCTGTAAAGTGTGTTATCCTGTATAAAAAGCCCATGTCTTATGCAGGTGAATATTCCGTAGAGAGGATGTCGCGCAGGCTGGTGGTGTTCGGAGCCTCATGTTCACGGTCAAGCGTGTCACACAGCTCATCGATGCTCATACCACCATTGTAACTGACCAACTCATCGTCTGAAGATGAACCGTCATTGACTGGTGTGGAAATGGGAATGTCTGAGCGATGTACCTCAGTCGGCTTGTACTTTCCAGCCTCTCCGGAAATGTCCACCTCTTCCTCTATCTCCAGCTCATCCTGGATGATGCTGCCCTTGGCAAAGAACAGGTCATGGATAATCTGGTATGCGTAGTACAGAGCATAAGCGACGATAATGATCGTCAGGAGTGTCTTGAATGTCATCTTTTCTTTTTTCCTTTACTTTGTTAATACCTACGGAATCCGCGTCTTTCATGGTTTCGGTTCCGATTTCGGGTGCAAAATTACTGCAACTCCAAGAATCTAACAAAGGGAAAGAAGAAAAATGCCGTTCAATACTCTTTCTTATTCAAAGAAGAATGGTTCTCTTGTTTTACTTAATGCGTTGTTATATAGTAAGATACGACTTTGGATAATGAATTAATATGATTTGGTGAATATCTGGAAATAGGCAAAGTTTATCAATCTCTTAAAATCGCAAGAATATCCTGAATATTGTCGATTGTGCCAAAGTCAATGTCACTTATCTTATC
>JAEEGK010033214.1_pt1 | contig 10047 bp, 7 predicted proteins | sample 8958771 | NCBI WGS metagenome assembly JAEEGK01 (sample SAMN16246547, study PRJNA631951) | gut metagenome | biome: gut microbiome; feature: rumen; material: SC-attached | host: Bos | place: Iran: Karaj | collected 2018-10 | reverse complement strand
CCCAATCCCCAATCCCCAATCCCCAATCCCCAATCCCCAATCCCCATTTTTTTAATTTTATAAATTATTATACAATTCATATATTTTATTAAAAATAATATATCATTCAATAAAATAATAATATAAATTAAATGTCAACTTCAGAGTATAGTATCAGTCAAAATGAAATTGTAAATAATTTCATTACAAAAAAATTGATATTAAAAGAAGAAGAATATAAAATCATAAATGACTTTATCAATTCAACAAAACATATGAAATTAAAATTATTATATTCAACTGCTGTTGCAGATTATAATTCAATGACTTTTCATAGGTTATGTAATGGAATGGGGCCGACTCTAACTGTAGTAAAAGCAACAAATGGAAAAAGGTTCGGAGGATATGCATCAGTTAGTTGGAGAAATATGCAACAATATGTAAGAGATGATGATGCTTTTTTATTTTCTTTGGACTTAAAAAAATGTTTTAAAAAAAAATCAAAATGTACAGCGTTATTTGACCATAGTGATTATGGTCCCACTTTTGGAGAAGGACATGATCTTCATATTTCTAATACTTGCAAAGTTCAAAATGGTAGCAATTGTAAAGCTCCAAATACATATAGTGAAGCCACTACAAAAGAACTTTCTGGAGAAATTAATTTTGTAGTTGAAGATTATGAGGTTTATTCAGTTATAATGGTTTAATTATACGAGAATTTAAGTTTTTAATTTATTAATTTAAAATCTTTTGGAAAAAATTTTATTATTAATAAACAATATTTTTTATTATTACAACATTAAATAAATCTCAAAATTTTTAATATTAAATTCTCCATCATTATCATAATTTCCTAACAATTCAATATTTTCTCCAAAAACCGAATTTTTTTCCGTCCAACCAACTTTCAAATCATGGTCTATTGAAATAGCAAATCCATCTTCACCTTTTCCAAATCTTAAACAACCTGGTTCACAAAGTGCAATTTCTCTTGCGGTTTTTTCTTTAGAATAAATCTGAAACTTTGGAGTTATTCCAAATAACACAGCTGTTCCTGGTATAATACATTCACCATTTTTAGTTATTTGTAAATTATTATTCATTATTCCTCCAAAAATATCATCTTTATCAGTTTGAACTATAAATAAAATATTATCTAAATCTTCTAATTTTTCACATATATTATAAACTCCCATTAAATCGCTTTCGGGATTTGAAATTTTATCAAAAATTAAAGTTGCATCGTTCATTTTTAAACTATCCGGAAAATTATTCCATATTTGAATTACATCTTCAGGTGTTAAAATGTTACTTTGAGGGGTAAAAATAGGAACATAATAATGATTATTTATTTTAGGAAATTCTTCTTTAATTAATCTCGGAATTATTGTGCTTGTATAACCATTATTTGAATGAGTTAAATTCCATTTAAACATTAAATCAAATAAATAATAAATATTTTCTAATTTAAATGACACATTTTTATATACTTCAATAATTTCTTTTTCACTCTTTTTTTCTACTATTTTATATTGAATCATTCTTACTAAGCCATAACATAAACGATAAATCGCTTTAGTTCCTTCATATAAAAAAATAGGTAGAAATCTAATTACGCCAATAAAATTTAAATATGTTAAAAAAAAACTTTCTGACATGTCTTTTATTAAATGTTCTCTTTCACATCCTAATTCATTTAATGCTTTAAATCTTGTGATTGTTTCGTTATCAGATAAAGTTAAAATACTTTGAGTTATTGAATATACTATTTTCATATTTCCTTCTTGATTAAAACGAAAGTGCCATCGAATATTTTCAATTTCAAATGAATTGTAACTTAATTCAATTAAATTTCTCATTATTTCATATGTTTCTTCTTTAGTAAAAAATATTAATAAAAATGAAGATAATTTTATAATTAAAGGTGAATATTCAATTCGTTGTAAAACGTTACTTAATAAACAACAAATTTCTTTTAATGCTTCTAAACCTTTTTCATTTAAAAAATTGACTGGAACACTTTCTTCAAAAGATTTGTTTGTAAAAAAAGGAATGTTTTCTTTGAATAATGAAATGTCTTTTCCTTTTAAAACTTCGAGTTTTTTATTTTCATAATCATTTTTTGAAAAATCGATATAAAATAATTTTTTTACAAATTCTTTTAAATATTTTAATGGAATTCCATTTCGACAAAATTTTTTTGCATTTTCAGATTTTAATAAAATTTTCTTTTGCATTACTTTTTTATATGAACTTTCTGTACAATCTGCGTCTAATTTATGAAGTTCATCGTTTAAATATTTGTAACTAGGGATTCTTTTTTCTAATTTAGATTGATCTAAATATTCAGAAAAATATTTTTTGAAATTTTTTTCAAATGTTTCTTTGTCTTTATCTGACATTTTTATAATAATAAAAATATATAAATCATATATATTGAAGTAATTATTTATATTATTATTATTATTATTAAGTTTTTATTGTAATTTATTTTTAAAATAGAATAATTTAATTATTATTTATTTAAATTTTAAATGGAAGGAGAATTAATAAGTAATCATTTTAATCTTGATTCAATGAAAAATATAAAAAATTTAGAAGAAATAAAAAAATTATTCAATACATTAGAAGAATTATATTATACTAATTATAAATCTGAAAGAAATAATATTTTAAAATCAACAATAATGGATTTATTAAAATTAATAGATTCTAATCTTCAAAATAGTAATCAATTAACAAAAGAAGAAATTTCTTTTTTATATTTAATAAAATCTTTTTCTTTAGATAAATTACCCGAATATTCAAAAGAATCAGAAGAATCAGCTTCAAAAAGTGTAAGAATTTTTATATAAAATTAGCTTAAATTAAACCCTTTTATTGCTGATAATTATAATTGTATAGCACATATTATGTGGAAAAAACCAGATATTGAACAAGCAATAAAATATTTCAAAAACGCACTTGAATTAGACCCAAAAAACAAAACAAGTTTAAGATCATTATCAATGATAGTAAGAACAAAAGAAACAAAATCAAACGAAGAAAAAAAAAAAATCGCTCAAGAAAGTTTAGATTATGCTAAAAAAGCAATAAATTTAGATATGAAAGATAGTAATAGTTGGTATGTTTATGGAAATGCATATTTTTATAAAGCTTTTATTGATAATTCTCAATACAATGATTTAAGATTTGCTTTAAGTGCTTATAATAAATCCCAAGAAAAAATTAGCAAATATAAAAATCCTGATTTATTTTATAATAGAGGAGTTGTTCATGCGTATTTAGAAAATTATGAAAAAGCTTATGAAGATTTCAAAGAAGCAAATAATATAGATGAAACATTAAAAAGTAATGAATTATGTGATAATATTATTAATAATGTTAAATCAACATGTAAATTAATAAAAAATCAATGTAGTTTAAAACCAAAAAAATTAGCTCAAATTGTAAGCACAATTCCGAAAAGTTTAAAAGATGATGTTCAATATCAATTAATTCATACATCTAATATGCAAGAAGGTGTTAATCATGGGAAATTAATTACTGGGAAAATTGTAACTTCTGTTCAAAGTTGTTTTGAAGTTCCTATTAGTTTAGTATGTGTTGATTATTTTTCTGAGTTTATTTGTTTGAGTTTATATAATATATCTAAAGATTTTTTACAAACGATTAGTTATATGAGTAGTACGTTTGTTGTTTTGAATCCTGTTTTGAAAAAAATTACTATGAAAGGTGTTGAAGGTGATAATAAAGTTTATGAATATAATTGTATTCAAATTACGGATTTAAGTTCTTTGTTAGTTGATGGAAAATTTTGTTCTGGTTATGAATCTTCTGCGACTTTAAATAGTACTTTTTTTAATTAATATAATAGTAATAATAATTTTAATATTAATAATTAATTTATGTAATTTATTAATAATTATCAATATTAATTTGAATTTATATTTTAAATAAGAATATTTATAAAATTAATAATATTTATATTAATATTATTTAATTAATTTTAATTTTTTTTTTGAAAAAAATTATTTATATTTAAACTAACTTTAAAATTCTTCCTTTTTTTGTTTTTATTTCTTTTCTATTTTGAAGATTTTTTAAATATTCGATATTTTCACTAAAACCTGGTAATTCATTTTCTTGAATATGTTTCGTAACATATAAATCACATGTAAATAAAATACATGTTGTTCCATTTAAATTTGCGTTATATTTATTAACATACCCTTCAAAAATAATATTTTGATCTAATTTAATAATAATTCTTCTAATTCCTTTATTAATATCTTCTTTATAATTAAATATTTTTATATACGAAATAATAACAACATTATCGAAAATGATAAAAAATTCATTAATTTTTTTAATATAATTTTGTTTTCGAAAATTATAAAATTTCATATATTTTGAATGTGAACATTTATTATATTTAATTTCTTTTCCGAATTGATCAAATAATTTTATATCATCAAAGGCAATGTAATTTTGATCTCCCCAATTATCAAAAAAAATAAACTGAAAAATAAATCCGGAAGGTAAATAAGGCGTTTCGTAATTTTGATTATATAATAAAGATGCATGTTTAATTTGTTTGAATGGTTCTAATTCAAATTCAGATAAAAAAATTTTTTGTTTTGAATTATTTGAAGGAAAAAAACTTTGGCTAAAATCTATAGAATTTTTTCCTATTCCTTTATGTAAATAGAATTCAAATGGTAATTTTTCTTCATTGAAATAAATGTTTAATTTTTTTGTGCATTTATCTAAATTTTTTGGTTGATTGAAATTATAGAATTTAATTTCATGTAAATAAATAATTTTATTGAATATGATTTCAATTGATGGATTTAAATTTAATGTTTCATACATGCAATTTTCGTCTGTTGTTAAATTATTTTTTGTGAATAAATTAATGAAAGAATCATTTTTTGGATTTATGTTTAAAATTGAATTGTTTTTAATAATATCAAAATAACAAAAATTTTCTATTTTATTATTATTATTATTATTATTGTTTTTAATAATAAATTGAATTCCAGTCAAACCAATTAAATTTTTATTTCCGTAATTAGAAACTAAAATTATTTTAATTTTGTTACATTTAATGTAATTTTTATTGTTTTTTATGTTTAATGAATTATTTTTACTTTTTTTTTTTGAGTTTAATAATGACAAAGTTTTTATTAAATTATAATTTAAATTATTTTTATTTTTTGTGTTTATTTTTTGAATATTAATATTTGAATTTTTATTTGAATTTTTAATGTAAATTTTATATTCATTATTATTATTTGGAATGTTTCCTTTAAAAATTAAATTTTTATTATGAAAAATTTCAATTTCTTTGATTCCAAAATTATTTTTACTGTTTTTTATTTTAATGTATTTAATTTTGTCAGTTAATTTAAAATAAAAATCGAAAATGTTTTTTTTTTCAAATTTTATTTCTGAATTTTTTATTTTATCTATTAATTTATTATTTAAATAACAAAATAAATAAAAAATTTCTTTTTCTTTATTATTAAAAAATTTTAAATTTTCTATTTTAAAAATTTCATTTTTATTGTATTTTGATAATATTTTTATTGTAATTTTTTGATTAAAAGATTTTAATTTTGAAATTAAATCAATTTTATTTGTTTTATTAAAAGAAAAAGAATTTTTTTCTTCTGATTTTTTATTAATTATTGTGCTTTTATTATTTTTATTTTCTACTGTAAATAAATTATTATTTGATTTTGAAATTAAAGAAATTTTTTTATTTGAAAAGAATTTTTTACTGTTTAATAAATCAATTGAAGATTCATTTGTATTATTATTATTATTAATAATAGTAAAAAAATTATTTTTTGAAAAATCAAATTCTAAATTATTTAAATTAAAATTGTATCGATTATTATTATTATTATTATTAAAATTATTTAATTTAAAATTATAAGTAAAATTTCTTTTATTTTTAAAACTTTTTAATTTATTACTATTATTATAAGTATTAATATTAATAATTTTTTTATAATTTTTTATTGGACTTAATTTATTTGGACTTTCATTATTATTTGTATAAAATTTAGGTGAATATTCATTTTTACTGTTAGTTAATAGAAAATTTTCATTTAATAATTTTTTTGATGTTTTTTTTGAATATAAAATAATTGGTAATTTATTTGATTTATTTAAATTAATATTACTATCATGAATATTATACAATGAATATGATTTTTCTTTTATTAAAATGTTGCTATTATTATTTGTTGAATTATTATTATTTTCATAAGTTTTTTTTATTTTTAAAGAATTGTTTTTTAATAAAGGCAAATTATTTTTTTTTTTAATAGTTTTTAAATTACGACTTATATCAATTTTTTTAATGTTATTTAAAATATTTATTTTTTCTTTTTTTTCGTTTTCTACTAAAATTTCGCTTTTTGAAATTGAATTACTATTTAAAATAAAATCAGTTCCAAAAGAAAAATTGTTTTTATTTTTTTCTTTTGATTTTGTTAATGATTTTAAATAATTTTTATTTATTTTTATTTTATTATTATTATTATTATTTGAATTTTTAAAAATATATGAAGAACATTTATGAAGATTATTTATAGAACTATTTGAAGATAAAATATTTAATTTTAAAATCGGTTTTGAATTAAAAGGAATATTATTATTATTTCGTGAAATCTATAAAAAAATAAAAAAAAAATTACTTTTTTAATTTCTTTATTATTCATTATTTTTATTTTAATGTTTATAAAATTTTTTTTAATTTCAATAATTTAATTTAAATTAAAATAAATAATAAATATTAATTATTTTTTTTTCATATATTTTTCCTCTCCATCTTTCAAAAAATGATGCGCATTCCAAGTGTCAATAGTAAATTTATCATTATCTGTCATTTTAATAATACTCAATCCACATCCATTCATATACATTCTCCAAAAATTTTTCATAGGTTGGTCAGTAATATACAAAGCAATTAAATTCGTAATAGCCCCATGAGAACATATCATACATACATCTTCATCAGAATTCCAGAATCTATCTAAAAATTTTTTAATCCTATCTAAAACAGAATAAAAACTTTCTCCATTTGGAATTATAATTTTTTCAGGATGATGCTTATAATCCCCTCCAGATGCATCACCGAATGCTTGAAGATATGTCTTACCTTCCCAATCTCCCCAACTTATATCTATTAAAAGAGGTTCCTCAATTAATTCTAATTTAGTTGAATGTTGACCTGCCATATATTCCGCTGTTTGTTTGGCTCTACTTATTTTACTATAATAAACCTTTCCAACATTAATATCTTTTATATAATCTCCCAAAGCTTTTGAATGAGCTATACCTAATTCATTTAAAGGTATTTCTATTCTCCCTCTCACTCTCGGTTCGGGATCTGTATTAGCATCTGTTTCTCCGTGTCTTGTGATATATATAGTTTTTGTTTTTTTCATTATTATTAAATTAATATTTATATTATATATATATATATTTTTTTTTTATTTTTATATATTATATATATATAATATTTTTTAATTAACTGAAAATGGAACAAAAACAAAATCCTTGTTTTAGATGTAAACAAGTTTATAATGACCCTATTGAATTAAGTTGTCATCATTGGTTGTGTCAGAATTGTTTATTACGTGCGATATTAAAGAAAAATTTATTAGAACTTCCTGACAAAGAATCGCTTATTATAAAATGTAAATGCAAAAATGGTTCGAATGACCTTCCTGTTACAAAAATAGGAGAAATATTAAAAAAACGAGCTACATTGTCTACTATTTCATGTAAAAAACATAATTTAGGTGTCATTGAATTTTGCAAAGAATGTAATAAATATTTATGTAGCAAATGTATGGAAAGTCACAGTGATTTGTTTACTAATCATGATCTTACAAAAATGGTAGATGAAAAAAACAATCAACTTTCAGTTAATGTGGGTGGAAATAGATGTTCTAATCATAATAAAGAATATAATACATATTGTAAAAATTGTAAGCAAAGTTTTTGTAATGTTTGTATTAATGAACCTGAAATTATGAAGAATCATGAAGATCATGAAAAAATTCCTTACAAAGATTATTTAGATAAAGTGATTGAATTGAATAATAAATTACAATTCCCGAATATTGATTCTTTCTCGAACTATGTTAAAAAAGTCGAAACGGAATTTGATAAGAACTTCAATGATAATTTAACAAGCACTTCGAAAATATTAGAAAGTGTTATTAATGTAGTGAAATCTATGTTAGATGAATTTAAAAAGAAAATGGAAATTAAAATGGCAAAAAAAAATTTGATTTTAAATATTATAAAACGATGTTATGAAGTTTATTACAAAGATTTAAAAGAAACTTTAGAAGGAAATTCAAATATTATGTTATTAAAATATTTATCAAAAACATATCCAGAATTTAATGAAGTAACATTCAATAGTGAATTAGATAGTATTATAGAAAAATTAAACACAGTAAAAGAAAGTATAGAAAAAGAAGACATAGGAAATTCAATAAAAATTTCTTATTCATATTTTGCAAAAAAGGAACTTAGTTTAAAACATAAAATAAAAAACGAATTTAAAACAGCAATAAACGACATTCTTGAATTAAAAGATGGTCGAATTGTTGCTTGTTCAGAAGATAATTCAATAAAAATTTTTGATAAAGAAGAATTTAAATGTACACATATATTAAACGGTCATTTAAGCGGAGTTCGTAGTATATGTGCTTTAAAAGAAAAACTTGCCAGTGGCTCAGCTGATAAAACAATTAGAATTTGGGATTTGAAGAAATTTAAAACTATTCAAACTTTAAAAGAACATTCGAATCCAATAATAAATTTGACTCTTTTGAATAATAATTATTTAGCTTCATGTTCTTTAAGACAAATTATTATTTACGATGATAAATTAAAATCAAAATATAATTTAACAGAACATACGAATTTAGTAAGAGAATTTATTCAATTAGAAAAAAATAAATATGCTTCTTGTTCAGATGATGGTTCAATAAAAATATATGACAAACATTTTAGAACATTAAATTCATTTAAGGACCATTTTGAATCTGTTTATTGCATATGTCAATTAAGAGATGGTAGAATAATTTCGGGAGATAAAAGTGGGAAATTATTAGTATGGTCGAAGAATTTAACATATACGAAAGAGTTTAAGGAACATCAAAATGCGATATGTAAAGTTAAACAATTAAAAGATGGTAGAATTGTGACTGTTTCGGAAGATAAAACTGTAAAAATTTGGGATTTAGATTTTAGAGTTGTTTCGAATTTTAATGAACATTCAGGTGCAGTGAATTGCGTTACTATTTTAAGAGAAGGTGGATTAGCAAGTGGTGGTTCAGATGGTATTATTAATATTTGGAATTAAATTTATTTATTAATTTTATTGGTTATTATTATTAATTATTATTATTATTATTTTTTTAATTTTTAATTTTAAAATTTAAATAATTATATAAAAAATTTATATTTATTATTTATTAATAATGGAAAATAATCAAGAAGATTTTTTATATAAAAAAGAAGAAGATCCAATTTATGTTATGACTGTTGAATTAGAAAAAGGAAAATCTGAAACAATAAAAATTTTTCAAAATTCAAAACCTGAATTTTTAGCTTATGAATTTTGTAAAAAACATAATTTAGATTTTAATTCGTTGTCTTATTTAACTAATCAAATTAAAGAACTTTTAGAAACTATTCCTAATCAAACTATTGAACTAAGAAAATCTATTTCAATTAATAATGAACCTATTGAAGAATTAGATGAAGAATATAATCCACCTAGTGAAATTTTACTTAAAAAAAGTATTGGAAGTTTTAATAAAAAAATGAGCACGAATAGTAATGAAAATTTAAATTCTGATGAAAAAAATAATCTTTCTAATAATGAAGATAAAAATGAAAAAAATTTTGAAAATTTAAATAAAAATTTTAATGAAGAAAATAAAAATTTAATTGATGAAAATAAAAATTTTAATGATGAAAATAAAAATTTAATTGATGAAAATAAAAATTTTAATGATGAAAATA
>JAEEGK010033213.1_pt1 | contig 10047 bp, 8 predicted proteins | sample 8958771 | NCBI WGS metagenome assembly JAEEGK01 (sample SAMN16246547, study PRJNA631951) | gut metagenome | biome: gut microbiome; feature: rumen; material: SC-attached | host: Bos | place: Iran: Karaj | collected 2018-10 | reverse complement strand
ATCCCCAATCCCCAATCCCCAATCCCCAATCCCCATTATAATTATTAGTTAAATAAAAAAATTTTTTTATTAATACATTTTATATATTTATATAATATTATTATTACTAATATATAATATATAATATTTATTTTTAATAATTTAAAATTAATAATATTATATTATAGAAATTTATTTTATTTATAATTGATTTACATATTATAGAAGGTTTTGTATATTTTATTCCATCATTTTCATTATGTTTAATATCATATATTTTATTTGTTATTGAATTTTTATCACTTTTAACACGAATACAACTTGTAGAATATTGTTCATTTATTTCTAATTCTAAAAAGCAACAATTTTCTTTTTTTTTATTTATACCTATTGTTTGACAATTTTTAATTGAAGGTTCATCAATATAACATTTTTCTTCTTCAAAAGAAGAAGATGATGATGAATCATCATTAATATTTGATTTAACCAATAATATATTTATTAATATAAAAAAAAATAAAAAAAATAAATTCATTTATTAAAATTTTGTTATAATACAATTATAAAATATTTAAAAAAATTGAATTAATGAATATTTATATTAAATATTTTATTATTTAATTAAAAAATATATTAAATTTTATTTTATAAAAATATGAATAATTTAAATCTAAATAATTCTATATATTCTAATATATCAAATTCTACAAATAATTTTTTAACTTCTTTTTTTATCAGAAATTTAGAAGAAAGTGAAGGAAGTTATTTTTTATCATTTAAAACATTAATTGCTATATTTATATTAATAATTTATACAATAGCTACACCAATATTTGATAAATTAAATTTTCATTATTTACACGAAAGTGGAATATGCATGATTTTAGGTGCAATAATATCTTTAATATCGAAAAAATTTGTAAATAAAAACAACACAGATGGATTAATAACATTTAATGATGAAATTTTCTTTAATTTTATATTACCTCCTATTATATTCAATGCTGGATATAATTTAAAAAAAAAAGCATTTTTTAAATATTTTTTTTATATAGTTTTGTTTGGAATTTTTGGTACAATATTTAATTTTGGAATTTTAGCTTTTTTATTATATACAGCAAATAAAATAAATCTTTTTACTTATGGATTAACTTCAAAATATATATTTTTATTTTCAAGTATTATTACAAGTACAGACACAGTGTCTGCATTAACATTTATAAACGATAAAGAAAACCCAAAATTATTTAGTATATTATTTGGAGAAGGTGTCTTAAATGATGCAGTATGTATTGTTTTATATAGAATTATTAAAAATTTTGATTTTGATAATAATAAGTTTAATTTTTCTTCATTTCTTTCTATTATATTTGCATTTTTAATATTATTTTTTATGAGTACTTTAATAGGTATAACAGGTGGTTTACTTTGTTCAATAAGTTTAAAAATATTAAAAAAGGTAAGATTAAATAGAATTCAAGAAACAAGTTTAATTATTTTTTTTGCATTTTTAACATATTCAATAAGTGAAATGTTAGATTATAGTCCAATTATTGCATTATTATTTTGTGGAATATTTATGAGTCATTACGCATTTTATAATTTAAGTTTTCAAGCCAGAGAAGAGAGCTCAATAACAGCAAAAATAATGAGTAATATTGCAGAAGGTTTTGTATTTACATATTTAGGATTATCTTGTATTAATAATCAATATGGAAATTTTAAATTTATTTTTATAATATTAGTTTTCATATTTGTATGTATTTCTAGGTTTGTAAGTATTTTCGGTATTTGTGGAATATTTAATTATTTACCAATTTTAGATTTTTCATTTAGTAAAAATGAACAAATGATTACTTCATTTGCAGGCTGTATAAGGGGAGCTATAGCTTTTGGATTAGCAATGTCATTACCAAATGCTCATAATATAAGTAAAGAAGAAAAAAAAGAAGAAAATAAAGAAGAAAATATTGATAATAAAGATATTACTAAAATGTTAACATCAAGTACTTTAATATTAGTATTTTTTACTACTATTTTATTTGGAGCTTTTATGAGTTCAATTGTAAAATGTTTCAGTTCAAAAAAAAGAAATAGTCGTAAATCTTTAAATGAAGAAGATTTAGATATTGAATTAAGTAAATATTCTTTACAAGGATTTGATGGAGAAATGATGACTATTGTTAGTGATGAAACGAATGATACTAGTGAGGAATTAAGATATAATAATAAAAATAGAATAAAAGGAATTTGGGAAAATTTAGATAATAATATTTTAAGACCATTTTTTATTGATGATTGGCCAGATGTAAAAGAAGATCATACAAAAATAGCTAAAGAAATATTAGGAATATTGGAAAATCATGAAAAACATAAAATGAAAAATAAAATATTAAATAGATTTAAAAGTAATGGAATTATTAATGATAATGAAATGAATGGAGGAAGTTCAAAAAAAGAAAATGATTTTGTATATAAATCATTAGAATCAGAAACTTCTAATTAAATATAAATATTAGTGTAAATATTATTATTATTAGAAGAAATATCAATTAATATTATAACTTTTAATAATATTAATATATTAAAAATGTAAATAAAAAATATTAAAAAAATAATATTAATTATTTAAATAATTATAATTTTATTAAATTATTGATTATTTTTTAAATTTCCTTCAATCATAGTTTTATATTCTTTTGCTATATTAGAAGTATTATCTTTAATTGGATTTAAATAAGTTTTTTCATTATCCATTTGAATTTCCTCAACACTATTTGTTAAATTTAATACACTATTATTATTATAATTATTTTTATTATCATCTATTAATTTATCATCTTCATCTTTAATATCTTTTTCATCAATTAATTTTTCGTCTTCTTTTATTTTTACTTCATCGTTGCCTTCTTTTATTTTTAAATTAATATTTTCATTATCTTTTTCTATAACATAAACTAATAAAGGATGTTCTTGTCCAAATGCACTAACTGCAATCATATGCAATTTTGGATTCCAACTGACGTCATTAATACTATCAACAAAACCTATTTCTAATTTACTCACATTATTAGGGATTGATGTTTGTAAACTCCATAAATGAGGAACACCTTCTTCACTTCCTGATAGTATAAATTCACCATCAGGTGAAACACATGATTTAATATTATTTTTATTACATTTTAAACCAAAATAATTTGAAACAATTTTTATATTATCTGTACTGAAATCTAATAATCTTATACAATTATCTCTACTATGAATTAACATTCTTTTCGTTTGATTAGGAACGATTATTAATTTATTAATTGTTTCATGTTCCAAATCTTTATGAGTTATTATTCTTATTTTATTTAATTTAGGTTTTCCTTTATCTATTAATAATTCCCATATGTGAATATAACCAATTGAATCTCCTATATATAATTGACCTGAAATATCAAATGATAATGTATTAGGATGTCTATGATCTAATGAATTTTGTTCTAATAATACTATATTCTCTTTATCTCTCTTTTTAATACCAGGTCCACCTTTTTTAATATCTTCTGATAAATTTTTAAAATATTCTTTATCTTTGTCATTAATTTCATTTATTGGTTCTTCAAATAATAAAACATATTTATTATAATGATATTCATGATTTATATCATCATAAACAAAATTTATATTATATATTCTTATAATACCATCATAACATGCAGTTGCAATTATCATACTTTCTTTTGAATTACTTGGGTATATATCTGTACAGTAAACATAAGCAGGATGAGGTATATCAACCATTTTGAAAATTAAATTATTATCTTTATAATTGAAATTATCCATATCATTTTTTTCACTAAAAGGCACTCTCCATAGAGTAACATTATTATCACTACTAGCTGAAATTAAAATTAAATCATCAAAACTCCATGTAAAATAATGTATTAAATTATGATGACCTTTAAATCGATATTTTAATTCACCATCTTCGACATTAAATATTTTAATATAGGTTTCTGAGTCCATTTCTGTACAAGCTGCTGCAAGATATTTTCCATTATGTGAAAATTCATGTGTTAAGCACCCTAATTTAGCTGTAGGAAATTTATAAAATAATTTGTTAGGAACTAAACAAGGTTCATTTGGTAATCTTGCATATTTTAATATTTTTGGTGATGTAATTTTTTTTGGTTTTTGCATTTTTACTTTATATTTATATAAATTTGGGTTGAAATTATCTCCTTCTTTTACAAATACACTATTATAAAATTTATTATAATAAAAAGGTTGTGCTATTTGTTCTATAGTAGGTCTTGTTTCTAAATTAATTTTAATTTGTAGAAATGTTTGATATTTTTCTTTTTTAATCCAATCTAATTCATATAATATATCAGGTGTTCTTGAATATTTTAAATCTTTAGTTTTTAAATCATTTAATTCAACAGAACGTTGAAATTTATATTTATATAATTGAATTTTATATTTTCCAAAATAAACTTTTGAAAAACCAACAGGTTTTAGATACCCCCATGCGATAGGTATAATACATTCTTCTGTTCCTTCTCCTTTAATATTAAAATTAAAATCTAACAATTCAAAAAAAATTATATTATTTGTATTTAATATAACTCGAGCATCTTCATTAATATAAAATGTTTCATTCCATTCAGCATAACTTTCCCCTTTTTCTCTTAGATCAAAAGGACATGTACTAATAGGTGGAATAAAATCAAGAACACTAGTTTGTAAATCTAATCTATTTTGGATTTTATTATGTTGAACTAAAAAATTTTTTTCATATCGTGAAACTGCAGGAATAATAAAATCTCTTTTTTGTAAATATCTTCCTGTTTTTAAATTTATTATTGATACTCTAACAAAAGGATGAATTATCATTTGTTCTATATATAATGTTCCACTTTTTAATATAGATATTGCTAAAATTTTGTTATTTAAATCTACTGAATTATCTAATTTACATTCATTTTGTATACAATCATTTATAAAATAATTATGGTTATACTTATAATCAGAACAACATCCTGTTTTACAAAATAATGTATAACAAAATCTATCCATTATAGGAAAACCACTCCAAATTACAGGTTCTCTTATATCTACTATATATTCAGGATCGATGTTCGGGTTATATTTTTTAACATCAAGAATTTCTTTTCCTGTTACATCTTCAGGTTTTGTTCCTATAGGTAATTGATGTGATTTAGATTCATTTGAATTTTTTTCAATATTTTGATCATTGTTATCGTTATTTTGTTTTTGTTTTGTTGAGATAGGTAGTCCTTCTTCACTCATTTTTGTTAATACTGATTTTTATTTTATTTTTTAATTTATATTAATAATTAAAATTTAAAATTAAATATTATTTAATTTTTTTACAATTAATATTCTATTAAATTTTTTAAATTAATTTTTATTATTAACAAAATATTTACGATAATAATTTTATATTATATTTTTATTGATCATAATAATAAGGTCAATCTTAATTCTATTTAATAGAAATGAAATAAATATAATTTAATTTATGTTTATTTTACTCATATTTAATAATTTTTCAAAAAATTTATATTCAATATAAATATATTTATATATCATAATTATAAAATATAAATTAAATTCCTAATTATAAAAAAATAATTATTATTATTTATAAAATTTTAAAAAGTTAATCAATATACATAAATATATCAAAAATTATGTTAGCAATTATTATTTAAATCATCAAAGGTCTATTTTTTTGAAATTTTTTAGATATAAATTTCTTATTAAATCTTCTCTATATTTACAAATAATAAGGATTTCTTCAAATTCTTTTAATTGTTCAATAAAACCTTCATTTGGATTAATTAAACTTCTTTTTTTAAATACAAAATCATATGCTTTATCAAAACTTAATTTATTATTAAACATTACATATGCAATAACAAATGTTGCTGATCTTGAAAAACCTCTTACACAATGAACAAAACATTTTTTACCAGAATTTATAAAATTAATAGCTGGATATAATAATGGAATAATATATTCATTTTCATCATCTCCTATTTCTATTGTTTTATATGTAAAACTTTTAGGATATAATTCCCACAAAAAATATCCAACACACATTATATTTGTTATTCCTAATTTTAATAATTCTTCTTCACATATTGCTGCATCTCTACCACCTAAATATAAATTTTGTAAAATTTTACTTATATCATTTGGATTACCTTCATTATTTATATACCATTGATATTGCTTCTTTTTTTCTATTTTATAACAACTTTTACATATATTCATTGAGATAATTTGAAATTTTGCTGGAACTTTTTTTTTCTTACAATTTTCACATAATAAATTATCATTAGTTTTTGGAGGTTTATATGGACGAGGAATTGGATGATCATATTCAATAGCTTCTTTATTTTCTATATTTCCCATTTATTATTATTAAATTAATTATTTAATATGTAATTTATTTATAATTAATATAATAAATTATTATTTAAATATAATTTTATTAAAATTTTAAATTATTATTATTATCTAATAAAAATATTTTATCCTGATAAAATAAGAGCAATAATTAAACCATATAATCCTAAAGCTTCAGCAAATATAAGAATAAGCATCATTCCTACAAAAATTCTATCTTGTTGACCTAAAGCTCTTACACCAGCATCACCTGCTATACCAATAGCTATTCCGGCTCCAAGAGAACTTAATCCACAACATAAACCTGAACTAAAATACTTATAACCATCTTGATAATTCATATCGTTTTTTATTCTTTGATTTAAAAGAACAGCAACTATCAATCCATAAATACCTAATATACCTGCCATAATAACTGGGATAACACTTTTTATAATTTTATCTGGTTTTAAAACTCCCATTGAACAAATTCCAACTCCGCTTTTTGCTGTACCATAGGCAGCACCTAAATTTGCAAATACTAATGCACTTGCAACTCCCATATATGCAAAGAAAAATTTTTCATCATCACCACCAGTTGTAGTTGGATCATCCTGCAACATTTTAAATATATTTTTAATTGATATTATTTTTAATTAAATTATAAATATTAAATAAAATAATTTATATATTTTATATTAAATTAATTTTATTTGATATATGGAAAGTTATTTTGATATAAAATTAGAAAATGAATATTTAAGAATAGTTTATGAAATAATATTAACAAATTTAAGAAATAATAAAAAAATATTGGAAAAAGAGTTAATATTAATAAAAAATAAATATGAAAGTTTATGTAAAAAAGAAAATAATAATAAAGAAGAAATGTTGAATAATATTAAAAAATTAAAGAATAAAATTGAAAAAATAAAAATAAAATATAAAGAAATTGATAAAAAAGAAGAAGAACTTTTTTATGAATTTGAAAAAAGATTAAATAATTTAGAAGATATAGAAAAAAATAATAAAAATTTAGATAAAATTAAATCATTTACTGAATCAAAAATAAATACCATTTTATTAGATTATTTATTTCGAGAAAAATTTATAGAAACAACAAAAAATTTACAAAATGAAGAAAACATAAATGAAAATATTGAATTTAATGTTTTAAATCAATTAGAAAATTTAATTTATAACATAAAGAAAAAAAATTTAGAATTTATTTTAAAATGGAGTCAAAATAATAAAAATAAATTAAATAAATTAAAAAGTGACATTCAATTTAAAATTATATCTCAAATTTTTATTGAAAGATATAAAGAAAATAAAATTTTAGAGTGTATAAATTTTGCAAAAGAAAATTTTAAAAATTGGAGTGAAACACATAAAAAAGAAATATGTGAATTAATGTTATTATTAGCTATAAAAGATAAAAATAAAATTAAAATAGATAAATATAAATTATTACTTTCTGATAATAAATGGGAAACATTAGAAAAAGATATTATTGAAACATTTTATCAAATCTATTCATTAGATTCAAAATCAATGTTAGAAATATTATTTCAAAGTGGTTTAATTAGTTTAAAAACTCCTTTTTGTTATGATGAAAACAATAAAAAAAATATTAATTGTCCAATATGTTCAAATGAAATAACAAAATTATCAAAAGATTTACCATATTTTAATCATCAAGTAAGTCATATAATATGTAGAATAACTGATGAAATAATGGATGAAACAAATCCTCCTTTAAGTTTGCCAAATGGACAAGTTTATTGTGAAAAAGCGATTAATGAACAAATTAATGCAAATAATAAATTTGTTGATCCTGTTAGTAATAAAGAATATCAATTAAACGAATGTAAAAAAGTTTATATAAGTTAATTAAATATTATTATTATGATATTTAAATTATTGTTATTTTTTAATTAATTATAATATAATTCTACCATTGAACCATCACTTATTTCATAATCTTCTAATGTTATTTTATCTTTGTATATAATATTTGCTTTTTGAATTTTTAATTTTTCTGGTTTTGTTCCTATGTGTGCAGCAATTAATTGCTTTAAATTATATATTGTATCTGTTGGAAAACATTTAACTCTTACACATTTTCCTACTCGATCATTTACTATTATTTCAATCATTTGGCGATTTTCCATTTAAAAAATATAATATATATTTATATTTATTTATATATTATAATAAATTTATAATTAAATAAAAAATTTAATAAATAAATAAATATAAAACAAGATTACTATTGGTTATTAATTATCCCAATTATTTAATTTCTCTAAATAATAATTTGAGAGTGTATTTTTTTGTAATTTTGTTTTATATAAATTATTAAAATTAAATAATTTATGATTATTATTAGCTTTTTTTGGAAAAAGTTCATTGTTTTTAAATATATTTGATATATTATTTAATTTTGAACTAAAAAATTTTTTATTTATATTATTATTATTATCATTATTATAATTAATGTGAGAATAAGAACTTTTTTTAAATAGTTCTACTGTATTAGATGGTTGAATAATTTTTTTATTATTCATTAAATAATCACTATATAAATTTCTATTTTTAATAAATTTATTCATATTATTTTTATTTGAATAAAATTTATGATTAACAGAAATTTGTTTATAATCACTATTATAAATGTTTTTTTTTTCTTTATTTGAAATAAATTTATATTTATTTATTTCAAACAAATCTTTATTTTTATAATTAAAATCTAATTTTTTACTTAAATCTCGATGAGTTAATGGTTGATTAATTAAATCATAAATTTTTTTCATTTTTTCCGATTTGTTTATAATTTTATTAATATCAATATTATTATTATTATTTTTATTTGGTTTAATAATTAAATCTTTTTCATTATTATTTATAAAATTTTTGTTATTTGAATTTTGAATTGTTAAAAAATTATCATCAGTTTTTTCTCTTGTATTTTCATATGTTTTTAAATAATCTGTTTCTTTATCAGAAAATAAAGAATTTTCATTACTATTAAAAGAATGAACAGATGAACATAAATCAATACTTTTTTCAGAAAAATCTTTATTAAATTTTATATTAATATCATCTGTCATTATTAAAAAAATAAATTCAAAATAAATTAAATTATTTTATTTATGTTAAATTAAATTTATAATAATAAAAATTAATAATATAATTTAAAATATGAAAAATAATATTGAAAAAAAAACAAATGAAATAACTCAATTAAATGAAAAAATGAAACATTTAAATAATTTAATAATAAATAAAAAGAATGAAATTAAAAATTTTCATAAAAAATTAAATAATATTTTCATAAAAAATAAATTATATAAATTTATTAAATTAAATAATGAAAATGAAAATTTATTAGAAAAATATTATAAAATTAAAGAAAATATAATAGAAAATAATATAAAAGAAAAAACATTATTAAAATATAAAAATTTTTTTGAAAAAAAAAGAATTTTAAAAAAATTAAAAAAACCTATTAAAAAATTAAAAGAAAAATATAAAAAATTAATGAATAAAATAAATAAATTTGAAATATTTTTTGAACAAAATGAAAATAATATTAAATATCAACAATTAAATTGTATTTGTAATCCTAATATGAATATTTTAGAAAAATATAATGAACTTAAT
>JAEEGK010033212.1_pt1 | contig 10047 bp, 7 predicted proteins | sample 8958771 | NCBI WGS metagenome assembly JAEEGK01 (sample SAMN16246547, study PRJNA631951) | gut metagenome | biome: gut microbiome; feature: rumen; material: SC-attached | host: Bos | place: Iran: Karaj | collected 2018-10 | reverse complement strand
AGGATCTAGTGTTTACGACGTGCAGGTTCGAGTCCTGTCAGGCGCACATTATTACTAATTAAAATTAAATTGAATGCCTTTTAACGACAAATATACCATATTGTTAGTATTTAAGCAGAAATTTGCGGTTTTTTGAAAAAAAAACTCAAAATTACTTGGAAGTTTCGGATTAATTTCCTACTTTTGCCTACGATTTATATAAATTAACTTACGATATATCTATTTTATTTATTTGTTTAATTATAATTTTTAGTTCAATGAAAAAGAAAATTATCAATGGTATTCTGATGGTAGCGCTTCTCGTTGCTACCACTACATCATTCGTTTCTTGTAAGGACTACGACGAGGATGTAAAGACTGATTTGACTGCTCAGCTTCAGAAGCTTAATGGTGACTATCTCGCTGCTGACGCTGCTCTGAACAGAGCTATTCTGGCTCAGCTGGCTAACAAGGCTGATAGCGCATCTTTCTGGAACTTCAAGAAGAATGTTGAGGACAACTATGCTACAAAGCAGGAGCTTAAGGACTCACTTGCGAAGTATGCCACAAAGCAGGAGATTAAGGACAACTATGCTACAAAGCAGGAGCTTAAGGACTCACTTGCGAAGTATGCCACATTGGGTTATGTTGATGCAGAAACCCAGAAGATTTGGGATGCTCTGAACAATACAGAAGATGCAAATTCTGTAGCTAGCAAGTTGGCTGCTATCAACGACGCTATCTCTGGCGAAAATGGTATCAACAATCAGATTACTGATATCAACGACGCTCTTGACGATGTTAATGATCAGCTTGACAGTCTGCAGGACCAGATTGATGATATCATTGACGCTCTGAGCAACATGGTTACTAGCGTAATTGTTAACGCTACATCTACAAACATTCTCGAGAACAGCAAGCTGTTCCCTGGCGTGAACATGCAGTTCCTCGGCGCTATCTATGGCGAGGCTAAGAAGGATGTTACCTTCCCTGACATCGAGGGTGTTGATCCTGTATTCACAGCCGAGCAGGGCGACCTCCTGTACAACAAGGAGCGCGGCGCTGGTAAGGTTTACTTCACTGTTAACCCATCTAACATCGACAAGAGTAAGATTGCCAACCTTACTCTGTCTCTGACCGACAGCAAGAACGGCACAAGCCTGATTACTCTTGGTAAGGCTAAGGCTTCTGATAAGTACCTCGCTTGGGGCACACGTGCTGACGGTGACGTTACTCTGTGGGAGGCTGATGCTACTGCTAATCCTGAGAAGCTCGGTCAGATTGCTCCAGCTGAACTCATTAACCTCAAGCAGGTTGCTGAGCATCTAAAGGATATGGTTAAGGCTGCCAAGAGCGTTGACAAGAGCGTTTCTTCTGTTAAGAATGCTACTAAGGATATTCTGAAGGAGACTTCAGCTCTGATCGCTGACCTCGCTCAGACTAAGCTTCCTGCACTGCCTGCACTCGCACTGAAGGCTCAGTGGAATGACGTTGTTGGCACACGTTCAGTTATCTCTGACTATTCTATCGCAGCTACAAGCTTCAAGCCAGTTGATTTCTACTGGGGTCAGGGTATCGTACCCGAGAGTGCTTCTATCAGCTTCGAAAAGATCGACAAGATTGCTCTTGACATCGTAAACAAGATCAAGGCTCAGGAGCCAGATATGTCTAAGTATATCGTTAATAATGTTGAGAAGATTACTATTGTAGACGGAACAGCATATGCAAGTCTTAATGTTACAATTGAAGATAAGACTGGTACAGCAGAAGGTTGGGTAAACGTTCCTCTTAGCAACATCCAGGGCGATTTCGACAAGGTTGTTGACGATCTGAACGCTAGTCTCGATATGCTGAATGGTGCAATCTCTGACATCCAGAACATCCTGAACAAGACTAACAATGCTCTTGACAACGCTGTTACTCTGGAGAAGAAGGTAACAAACTTCCTGGAGAGCTACATCAACCGCATTATCAGCAGCATCTCTGCTAACGGTCTCTACAAGCTTCTGGAGCCAATGGTGTTGGTTGAGAATGAGAATGGTGGTGTTAACCGCCTCGTTTCAGGTGTTACTCTGAAGGCTGGTAAGGTTACTCTGCTCCCAACAACTGTAACAAACGAGCTGCTTGCTCCTGCATTCAAGAAGTACATCGCTGTTAACGGTGAGGGCGAGGTTCTTACCAATGGCGACGACAACTTCAAGAAGTACGAGATCACACTGGTTCAGGGTAAGAACGTTATCACCTACGCTGCTCTCGACTTCTATGGCAACCAGGTTGTTAAGACTTTCACTGTAACTGCCGAGTAATTAACATTAGTGGATTTAAAAACGTTTTAAACAGAATATGAAAATGAAGAAAGCAATATTGTCTTGCCTGATGCTGGTAGCTGGTCTTACTGCATCTGCTCAGGAGCAGAAGGGCACGACTGAATACGTCTTCGAGCCACACTGGTATGTACAGGTACAGCCTCTGGGTGTACAGTACACACTCGGTGAGACCAAATTTGGAGATCTGTTGTCATACAATGTACAGGCTGCTGTAGGCCGTCAGTTCACACAGCTCTGGGGTGCTCGCCTCGCTGTAAACGCATGGCAGAGCAAGGGCGGTAGCGACTATAAATACGTAACTTACAATGGACAGTCATCTGTAAACTGGAAGTACAACTATATCGCTCCTACAATCGACGGAACTCTGAACCTGTCTAACCTGGTTTGCGGTTTCAACCCAAAGCGTGTATTCAATCTGAGTGCATTTGCTGGTGTAGGTCTGAACTTCTCTTGGAATCAGAAAGAGGCTAGAGAAGCAAATGCTACAATTCTTGCAAATAATGCTGTTGAGCCTCTGCACTACATGGGTAAGGACGCCAACGGTAAGGAGTTGTGGAAGCCCATCAGCTTTGTAGGTCAGTTCGGTCTGATTGGTGATATCAAGATCAACGACAACTGGGCTATCAACCTGGAGCTCGCTGCTAACACTCTGAACGACTCTTACAACACTAAGAAGGCTGGTAACTGGGACTGGTACTTCAATGCCCTCGCTGGTATTAAGTACAACTTCGGTAAGACCTACTCTACACGTTTCATCCCTGCTCCAGAGCCAGAGATCCGCTACGTAGAGAAGATCGTAGAGAAGATTGTTGAGGTTCCTGCTCCTGTACAGGCTGAGACCGCTGCTACTGCAGCTGAGCCACTGCGTCGTGATATCTTCTTCACCATCGGTAAGACTATCATCCGCAAGAGCGAACAGAAGAAGGTTAATGACGTTGTTGAGTACCTGAAGGCTAATCCTGAGGCTAAGGTTAACGTAACTGGTTACGCTGACGCTGGTACAGGTAATGATCGCATCAACGATCGTCTGGCCGCTGGTCGTGCTGACGTTGTTGTTAAGGCTCTGAAGAAGGCTGGTATCGCTGCTAGCCGCATCAGCTACGACAGCAAGGGTGCACGTGTTCAGCCATTCGCTGACAACGACAGCAACCGTGTAACTATCGTAATCGCTGAGTAATCATCTGATTACAAAAGATAAACCCAAGCCCAGTCCCACAATGGGGCTGGGCTTTTTCTTAAAATAATCCTAAGGATAACAAGATGAAAAAGATTCTTTTATTCCTCACATCATTTTTTCCACTTGCCGCTGCAGCACAGCTTAACGGCGATGGATATTATCGTATTCAGAACAATGCGTCAGAGCGTTACCTAACTCTGAAGGATAACGTGATAAATGGAGAGATCGACATGTCGACAGCTTCGGCCGATGTAAGCAACCTAAGATCTTGGCGTGGTTTCGACCAGGTGGAAGCCAATCCTGCCTCAATATTCTATATTATGAATGTGGGCGGATATCAATATAACCTGATAGCACAGGGCACAAGCATCTATGATATCACCGGTGGAAAAAAATACCTCGACATATTCGACAAAGCTAGTGGTTCATACTATCTGTTCGAAGTTACATCAGGCGGTGTAGCGGGACATATTTATGATAGCAATGATAGAGCTGTAAGAGGCAGTATTACTACTAAAGGCGAAAAAGCCTATATGTACTGGAGACTACTGCCCGTTACAACAGATGCCAACTACATCGGGCTGAAGCCAACAGTTGAGGCTGCCGATGGGTGGTATGGCACCATCTATGCTTCGTTCCCATTCAAGCTTAACAGCAGTAACGTAACGCTCTACTATGTCGATGGTGTAAGCACAGGTCAGTTCCAGCTTAAGCAGATAGAGAGCGACGTCATCCCTGCCACTACCCCACTGATTTTTAAGACCAACAGCAATGATCCTACTCAGAACAAGATTATTCCATTGTTTGAGACAACAACTGCCCCAACAGACAACCTGCTAGGCGGAACTTTCTACTCAAGCAGAAACCGCAATCATGAGGCTTACGTAGAGTTCAACGCTAGCACCATGCGAGTATTAGGAGTAGATGCAGACAAAAATCTCATCTTTACTGCAGATGCCACAGGCGCACTGACAGATAAGAATGATATCCCAATGAACACCTGTTGGCTGAAGGTTCCTAATGGTCTTACTGGTGATTTCAAGCTAGTTGACCGCAGTAGTTTTACTGCCATAAGAAGCATTGAAGCATCACCCAAGGAAACCATAATTAAAGGTACTTACACCTTATCCGGTGTCCGGGTAGACAACTCTAAGCCCCTTCGCCCAGGAGTTTATATCCAAGACGGGAAAAAAGTAGTAATTAAATAAGATAATAAAGGTGCACTCCTTGAGGGGTGCACTTTTTTTGATGTACGCACACAATTATTCATTAACCATTTTTAACCACAGAAAAAGAACAACAATTAATATTTATTTGTATATTTGCCACAAATATAAAACAATCTGTGATTTATTAACATTAATATTAATTAAAACCGAACGACTATGATGAAAAAACTTTTTTTGTGGTCAGCTCTGCTGATGACAGGATTCGCATTCTATTCGTGCGATGACGTGATTGACAACCCTGCAACAGACAAACAGGATCCAACTAACCCCAACGCAACATGGACCTATGAGGTAAAAATTTCTTTTGCAGAGTTTGCTGATGAAATTAATTATTGGGATGCAGAAGCAGAGGAAGAGGTTCATTACAAGAATCCAACAACTGTATTTGTTTATAACCAGAGTTTTGAGGAACTCGGTTCTTTGACCGTGACAGAGGAAGGCGGGAAAAAATATGCTGGAATTCTGAAAGGAGCTATTGGAGATACACTGATAATCTCATCTCTTAAGGATTTCGACTACTACTCTAAACAAGACGGTACGATGGAGTCTATCGTAAAATATGGTATCCTACAGATAGCCAAGGTACCTATCATTGTTGCCAGCTCATCAACTGGCAAGATTGGTACTCAAAATGTAAAAATGGAGACAGCCACTCAGACATTCGGACTTAATTTTGGCGAAAGTAGCTACTCAAATACCATAAAAATAACAAGTGACAATATTCTTGCAAAGTCTAGCCCAATTACAATTAATTTTGCAAAAGAAGCAATAACAAATTACACAAAGTATATATCTTTGTCTCTCATAGAAAAAGATAAGGCCAAGTATACTTTCGAATTCGGTGACGAAGAAACTGGTTTTATAGCAACTGCTGTGTCTGAAAATGCGAATTGGGCAAAAACAGATAGTGAGACAAAGAAGTATATATATTTGGATGGAATTGGGAATAGTATTACTTGCAACTCCGAAAAAATAGATTTGGCAAAATATTATGCCTTCAGAAAGAGTCTAGTAGAAAAACCTGGTGATAATTGGCGTTTGGGTATATATATATACTCGAAAGAAACAGAATTATCGCAGTCAAGCAACGATACAATTCCTGTTGCCATTTCTCTAGACAATCTGGACAAGGTTACATTAAAGGGAATTAAGATTCTTGGTTATTTAAATATTAACAAGTCTGAGGTGTATAACAATCAGGGCACAGTTATTACAATAGAAGGAGATAACATTATTGAAGGAAACTATAGTACTTGGGGAGGCTTACAGCCATGGAGCGCTTTAGTTACACTTAAGGGAAATGGTTCTATAACTGTTGACGGTGTTTATTACGGTGCTGACATATTTAACTATTATCAAGAATTTGATAATGATGGTAATTCAAAATATAAAAATACAGAACTTATCATTGAAGACAACGTTAAATTCATATCTAAAAACACTGTTTACCTTGAATGGGGAGGAATCCTTACTCTTAATGGTGGCACATTTGAAGCACAAGGAAAAGAAGGCCGTCCTGCAATCGAAATTGATAGTAATAGCAAGTTGAACATTGGAACGGGAATAACCAGTTTCAAGGCAACAGCAGGCGAAGGATCGACATACATTATTAAAGATGATGGTACAGGAGCTGAGGCAGATATCGCGAAACTCGTAGAAGACCCAACTCTGTTTGACGAAACTATCGCCGAGGGTGTTCGTACCATAAAAAAGAAGTAATCGCATTACTTAAAAATAACAATTCAATAGAGGCTGCCCATCAAGGACAGCCTCTATTATTATATTACTAATTTGATTGTTTTGAAAACAAACTAGAAAATAGTCTTTGTAAAGCGAACACTGAGAACGGGGTAAACCTTAACTCCACCAATGAAATCAACCCAATCGCCAACCTTGCCACTAATGTTCTCTACATCCTTGGTGAGGTTGGTACCATCGTGGGTAATAAGATCGGGAGTGCCACCCCAGAACATTGCACCAGCATCGAACGACACATGCCAGTCATCACGGTTCTTAATAAGTCGGCCACCATATCCGAAACCGAGGTAAGGTTTGAAACTATTAGAACGGGCCTGGACCTTTACCATTCCATCCTCAGGATCGGGCTCCATCTCATAACGCTCGCCAGTATCTTTCTTGTCGCCTACATGGAATCCCATGCGACCATAGTTGACAATCTTCTGGGCGTAAGCCTGACTGAGATATACATCCATTCCAGGATTGCCAGCAGTACCATCTCCCTCGATAGAGATAAGAGGGTCGTCGTTAACACACTTCTCGTAAATCTGATTATACATATTTACAGCCAGCAGAGAGGTCATAGCCTTAGTAGAGTTCTCGGCCACGGCAAACTTAGATGGGCCCCAATAGAAACCGGCAGTGAAGTGCCAATGCTTGTTACGCTTGAATGGGAACACATCAACCAGGAACTTAAAGTTGTTGAGAGTTGGCTTGCCAAGCATCTCGATCTCGTCGTCGACCTGGAAACCAGTCATCTCCTTCAACATCTTAGAAAGACGATCGAAGCGCGACTCTATACGATTGCCATTAGCATCGTACATCTTAGCGGGCTGACCACCAACCTCTACAGGGAAGTAGATGCTCATCTGGAAGCGGGGCATGAACTCGTAGCCGGCACGAAGCTGAAAGTAGTCGCCCAGCTTGCTGGCTACATCGATACCTATACCGGTGGTACCGGCGGTAACAGACAGGTCGAGGTTACGGAATACACCACTCTTCTGGCTCTTCTGATTATTCTGTACCAGATTGTCGGCCATATTCTGGCCACAACATACAGAGTCGCAATACTGCGCATGAACAGCAGTCATTGAGAATACTGCGGCTATTGCTAAAAGATACTTTTTCATTTTGAATTAATTAGTTTATTTCATCATCCAGCGGCCGTCGCGCTCTATCATCGGCACTACTACCTCCTCGGTAGTAGAATCGCCGTAGCAGAGCATCAGCAGTACGCTGGTATAATTCAGAGTGCTATCGGTGAAGGCACGCGATACACGCACCTCGCGGATACCACCACGGCTCTTGGTCTGCTGGGCCAGGAACTGGGCATAGGCATCGTTGAGCTGTGAGCGGTAGTCATCGGGCAGGCTGTCGGCCATAACACGGCCCTCGAGAAAATGGTCGTAATCGCCATCCACCAGGTGCTGGTAATAGCCCTTGGCTGCCAGAGACGCCAATTCTTCGCGTGTGGGGCTGCTGCATGCAGCCCCACACACTATGATAATCAGTATTGCTATATAAGCAAACTTACGCATTACTTCTGACGGATAAATACGTTAATCGGGCTGCCGGTGAGTGTCCAGTGCTCGCGAATCTTATTCTCAAGGAATCGCTTGTAAGGCTCCTTGACGTACTGAGGCAGGTTGGCGTAGAACACGAAAGTAGGAATCTGCGTGTCGGGCACCTGTGCCACATACTTGATCTTGATATACTTACCCTTGATAGATGGTGGTGGGAAGGCCTCGATGAGCGGCAGCATAACCTCGTTGAGCTTTGAGGTACCGATCTTAACCTTACGATTAAGGTATACCTGCTTGGCGGTCTCGAGCACCTTAAAGATGCGCTGCTTGGTGAGGGCCGAGGCGAAGATAATGGGGAAATCGACAAACGGAGCCATACGCTTGCGGATGGCATTCTCGAAGGTAGAGATGACTGCCTGCGACTTGTCCTCGACAAGATCCCACTTGTTGACTACTACCACGAGACTCTTGTTGTTCTTCTGGATGAGCTGGAAGATGTTCATATCCTGGGCCTCGATACCACGGGTGGCGTCGAGCATCAGCACACAGACATCGCTATTCTCGATGGCACGGATAGAGCGCATAACAGAATAGAACTCAAGATCCTCGGTAACCTTGTTCTTACGACGGATACCGGCAGTGTCGACCAGATAGAAGTCGAAACCGAACTTATCGTAACGTGTGTAGATAGAATCGCGGGTGGTACCGGCGATATCGGTCACGATGTTACGCTCCTCGCCGATAAAGGCGTTGATAAGGCTTGACTTACCGGCATTAGGACGGCCAACGACTGCGAAACGGGGGATACCGTCCTCGAGGTCGTCCTTGGGTTTCTCGGGCAACATCTCGAGCACCTTGTCGAGCAGGTCGCCTGTGCCGCTACCGGTGGCGGCTGAGATGGCGTATGGATCGCCGAGGCCCAGCTTATAGAACTCATACTGATCGTACAGGTCCTTGCCGTCGTCGGCCTTGTTGGCTACCAGGATGACAGGGAGCTTGGCGCGGCGCAGAATCTGTGCTACGTCCATATCCCATCCGGTTACGCCATTATTGATATCGCAGAGGAAGAGTACGAGATCAGCCTCTTCGGTGGCAATAATCACCTGTTTGCGGATCTCCTCCTCGAATACATCGTCGCTGTTGACGACCCAGCCGCCGGTATCGACGACCGAGAACTCGCGACCACACCATTCGCACTTGCCATACTGGCGGTCGCGGGTGGTGCCGGCCTCGTTGCTGACAATAGCATGACGCGTCTTTGTCAGTCGGTTGAACAGTGTGGACTTACCCACGTTGGGGCGTCCTACGATTGCTACTAAATTTCCCATTTATGTTTAATCTAGATTGTATCCAAAATTATTAAGCTCTTTCTCAGAGCTTCGCCAGTCCTTATCTACCTTTACAAAGATCTCGAGGAAGATAGGCTTGTCGAAGAACTTTTCGAGCGACTTGCGGGCCTCGGTGCTGACCTTCTTGAGGGCTACACCCTGATGGCCTATGATAATACCCTTCTGAGAGTCGCGCTCCACATAGATGATAGCATTGATGTGGATGTGCTTGTCGTCTTCCTTGAATCGCTCTACAGCCACTTCTACACTATATGGAATCTCCTTATCGTAGTATAGCAGGATCTTCTCACGGATAATCTCCGACACGAAGAAACGGGCTGGCTTGTCGGTGAGCTGGTCCTTGTCGAAATAGGCAGGACTCTCAGGAAGCAACTCCTGTATGCGCTTTAGCAGGATATCAACGCCAAACTTGTTTCGGGCTGAGATGGGCAGAATCTCAGCCTTAGGTAGAAGTGAGTGCCAGCGCTCTACAATAGCAGCAAGCTGATTGTTGCCGCCGGTCAACTCGTCGATCTTGTTGATGAGCAGGATAATGGGGGTGTCCATCTTCTGCACTTTCTCCAGGAACTCCATGTTCTTCTCGGGATTCTCTACCACGTCGGTTACGTAGAGAAGCACGTCGGCATCCTGCAAGGCCGACTCGGAGAAGGCAAGCATTGACTCCTGGAGTTTATAGTTGGGCTTGAGCACACCCGGGGTATCCGAAAATACGATCTGCATCTCGGG
>JAEEGK010033211.1_pt1 | contig 10048 bp, 1 predicted proteins | sample 8958771 | NCBI WGS metagenome assembly JAEEGK01 (sample SAMN16246547, study PRJNA631951) | gut metagenome | biome: gut microbiome; feature: rumen; material: SC-attached | host: Bos | place: Iran: Karaj | collected 2018-10 | reverse complement strand
CCGCTTGGGGATTTGGCTTCAGCAATTGCGAAGGTGACGGTCTCTTCATTGATGATTTGCGCAGAGAGCAAGCAAACCCGGTGCGTCTGGTCCGTTCCAATGTGAGCTTTAACATCAACGCAGCATCCAATGACACGTTGTATGGTGTTGTGGGTGGATCGCGTGTATATTTTGAGGACACCCGAGCTACCGTCACTGCCGTGGCTCATGAGGGCTACGACTTCCTTCATTGGACAGAGGATGAGGAGGTGGTGTCCGATGAGAACGCCTATAGCTTCACGGTCAACGGCAACAGGAACTTGGTGGCGGTTTTCACCCATGCGGGTGCGGCTCCCATCGGCGCCATCAACGGTATGTTTACGTTGAGCGATGGGCAGAGGGCGTATTTCTCCCAAGGCAATCTGCAATACATAGGCACTGCGGGCAACGGCGACGAAAACAACACGGGCGCTTATTGGAAGTTTGCCGATCATCAATGGGATATCCTTGGCGATAACGGCCAGGGTGATTCCCTCCTTGTCATGGACAGAGACCTCTTTGGCTGGGGTACAAGCGGTTATGACCACGGCGCGCTGAATTACCAGCCGTGGAAGGCTGCTTTGTCTACGGGCCATCATGCAGATAACTATGATGCATACGGCTGTGATATGTGCAACTTGTTCGACGAGAGCGGAATGGCGGATTGGGGTTTCAATGCCATTGCCAACGGGGGTAACACCGAGAACTGTGGCTGGCACACTCCAACCCGTGAAGAGTGGAATTATGTGCTCTTTCTTCGCAGTACGGTTTCTGAGATCCGTTTTGCTAAAGCACAGGTGAACGAGGTGAATGGCTTGATCTTGCTACCTGACAACTGGAGTCGCTCTTATTATGCCTTGAATCAAACGAACAAAACCGTTTCGGAATACAACAGCAACATCATCACTTTGGAGCAATGGAGTGTTCTTGAGCAACATGGCGCGGTGTTTTTGCCTGCCGCAGGAAACCGTTTTGGGGTGCAGGTGCTTGATATCAATGATTCAGGCAATTATTGGTCATCGACAGCGTGTAATGTAATTACTGCATACGGTTTGAGCTTTGAAGGCGGCTCTTATCAGACCTCTGCAAATGGTTATCATAGACGTGGCACAGGCGAATCTGTCCGTTTGGCACGGCCCATTCATACATACGCTATCAGTGCTGTTCCAGTCTCGTCAGACGAAGGTGGGGCTATGGGCACGGGTATCTACTTCGAGGGTGCCACTTGCACGGTGACAGCGATCCCTAACGAGGATTACATCTTTGTCAACTGGACCGAAAACAGTGAAGTGGTCTCCACCGATCCTGTTTATAGTTTCACGGTGACAGGTGATAGGGAGTTAGTTGCGCATTTCTCGGGAAGCGGCGTAGAGGAGACGGAGGCAATGCTGCGTGTGTGGCCAAACCCCGTCCGTGCCCATGGAGAACTCCGTCTTGAATTGCCTGCGGGGGAAAAGGTCCTTGTGGAGATCTACAACCCTCTGGGTGTCAAAGTGATGTCGAAGGAGACAGCGGACGGACGTGTTGTCTTGAACCCCTCTGTGGCACCGGGCACCTATATCATGAAGGTGGTGTCGGCTATGGGGTCAGGGTACCACTGCAAATTGATTGTCGAATAACTACTGCGAGAAAACCTTATTCACGGTTTTTACAAATATGTAGTAAAAAAATTCATCTTTTTTGGTAAAATAAGTTAGCCTGTTTTTGTATCGACCTAACGGATTATTGCTTATTTTTGTTTTTTCACACCTTGAAAAACAATTCGTTAATTAAATATTATAATTATGTGTAAAAAACATTTACTTATGATTGCCTTGATGGCCTTATTCGTGCCATCGGCTTTGTTGGGTCAGGAATTTAATCATCTGACCTACTTCACACAAACCAGCACCGATGACTTCAAGCACGGGACTCCCTATATGGTGGATGTCGCCGACGGGACTGTCAGCTTGCAATACCGGATGGCCTCCGTGGCCGAATGGGCATCGACGAGCAACATGCCCCAAAATTTGAAACGACATCAGATGGTGACCTGGCGCGACTATGTGTATTGCGTGGGCGGTTACAATGGCTCTAACCCTGTGAACACCGTTTATCGTGCCACACAGCAGACCAACGGCATCTCGGGCTGGTCGGGACTCAACGCCATGCCATTGGCTCTGAAGGACTTAGCCGTGGTGGCCACGCAAACCAGCCTCATCGTGATGGGCGGTGTGAATAACGAGGGAGCGAGCGACAAGATTTATTACGCTCCTTTTAATAACGATGGCTCTATCGGTGCCTGGACGGAGAGCGAGGTCACCTTGCCTCAACCTATGTATGGGATGCGTGCGATTCAAGCGCTGGGAAACATTTACCTCATAGGCGGCACCACGGTGAATGGTGAAGAAGAGACCTTGGTCAAAAACGTCTATCTGCTGAAAGTGGACGCTCATGGTGAAGTCACCTCTATCACCACGACGACGAGTCTTCCTGAGGTTAGAGGCGGACATGCCGTGGCTTTCTACGACTCCAAGATCTACGTCACGGGTGGTTATGACGCTTCTCAAACGGCAAAAAGTACGGTATATAGCGCTGCGGTGAATCTCAATGGCACGTTGGGCAGCTGGTCAACGCGTACGGCTCTGCCTAAGGCGTTGTATGACCATACCGCGGTGGTCAGCAACGGTGAGCTGGTGGTGATGGGTGGCAGCGATGGCTCCATTGCGAGTAACGCCGTCTATCACACCCCTTTGGATGCCACTAACCTTGAATGGACCCTGTCGGATGTGTTCCTGACGGAGCGTTTGAGCCAAGCGGTCTCTTTTGCTTTTGGCAACAAAATCTTCTTCTGCGGCGGCGAGGCCATCTCGGGTGTCGTCAACAGCAATGTCAACTTTATGGCGGTCACCACGTCTGACAAGCCTATCCGCAAGACTGCCTTCGTGGGAGAGACATTCTATGTGGGTGCTCCCAAGACCCTTCAGCAATTCAACTATACCCTCAACGTAGGGTCGGGCACTTCGTATGAGATTCTTTACCGTACTGCTGGCGCCGACAAGGTGTTCGGCAACTGGACTTCGAAAAGTGCCAACCAGCCTGCCGCCATCGGCGAGAACAAATGCTATGTGCAGTATATGTTTCGTTTCACGGCCACTGCCTCCTGCACGGAGAACCTTAGTCTCGAAGAGGTGACCCTGGTAGTGAACGGTTGCAGCCAGCTGGCAGGTAACCTGAATGACGTTTCCACGCTGACTTTGGCGGGCAGTCCTTATTGGGTGACCGAGAGCATCAGCTTCACCAACGGCACTCATAACATCGAGGCGGGTGTGGTCATCTACTTCCGCGCCAATACCATGCTGTCAATCACTCAGGCCTCGGTGAATTTCAACGGTACTGCGGCTAACCCCATCCTTCTGACCTACGAGGATGTGGATGAGGGGATGTGGGATGGCGTTCGTTTTGAAGATGCCAGCGACAATGGTGTCAGCTCTGTGATGAACTACACGAATATCGAGAAGGCAGGTCATGGAGAGACCCGTGCCAACCTTCGACTCAACTATACGAACCAACCCACGATGAACCACTGCACGTTCAACCATTCCAGTGTTCATGGCATTTTGATGTATAATTCAAGTCCTGCCATGACGGCGTGTGCTATGAATGACAATGCTGAAAACGGGTTGTGGCTCGACAACTCGGCTCCTAACTGCACCTCGTGTACTCTGGATGGCAACGGATTTGCGGGCATTTACCATTATAATGCGAACTTCAATGCGGTGTTCTCAGGTGTGACGACCTCGAACAACCTTTATGGCTTGTATTCGTGTACGCCTAACCGTTCCTTTACATACGAGCAGGAGGCACTCTCTTTTGTGAACAATGGAAGCGACATCGCCATGGCGGGAGGACAGGTCGGCTCTGACCAGACTTGGAACAAGTTCACCAATGGCTATGCTTTGTTGGGCAATGTGGAGGTTTACGGAGGCACGCCCAAGCTCACCGTGAAACCGGGTGCTATCATCAAGGTAGCGCAGAACTATGGCTTTTATGTGGGTCGCAATGGCAACCAAGGCGGTATGCTTTACGCTGTGGGTACTGCCTCTCAGCCGATTACCTTCACCGCTTTGAACGGCGAGGTGGCTGGTTGGGAAGGTGTCCGTTTCCGCGATGGCAGCGACTACAGTTCCACATCCTCCATGCGTTATTGCTTGGTTGAAAAAGCCACTACCAACCTTGTTTGCGAAAACACCAACCAGCCCAGCGTGTTGTGGTCAACCTTCCAGGATGCCCGCGACCAAGACGTGTATCTGAACAACTCCAACATCAGCATCGAAGGCAGCACCATCAAGAATTCCGTGAAAGGCTTGTGGGTGAATTCCTCTTCGCCTACTTTGGTTTCCGTGGTGTTTGAGAACCATAGCGAGGTTTGTGTCTATCACAACAATACCTGTAATGTGACTTATTCGGATTGCACTTTGAAGGATTCATATTTTGGTATCCGTTATGAGACTGTGGAGCGTGATATGGCGAACAATCCTAATGTTGTCTTTGAGAACAATTATGCAAATATTGCTATGCCAGGTGGACATATTCAAGAAACCCGCATTTGGGATAGCAACTCCTACGCTATACTTGGTGACCTTCGAGTGGGTCGTCCTGCAGATTGGACTCCCAACCATAATCGGCTAGTGTTAATGCCCGGAACGACTTTGAAGTTTGCTCCTGGTAGAAGGATGGATATTGGTGGGCGTTGGAGTTATACTTCCTATTGGGGAGAACTGTATGCTGAGGGTACGTCGGAGCAGCCTATTACGTTCACGTCGCTCAACGGTGAGGTGGGAGGCTGGAATGGTTTGGTATTTAATAGCGAAAGCGATGACTTTGAGGGAGCCTCGTCATCGTTGAAGCATTGCATCTTTGAAAAGGCGAATGAACGTAACTTGCATTTGGGTAGTACAAACCAGCCCGGATTGATAGAGGATTGTATTTTCCGTCAATCTGTGCAGCATTGTGTTTACATGGGTGACAGCCGTGATACTTTAAGGAACTGTGTCTTTGAGGACAATCAGGGTCACTCGCTTTATTACAACAATGCGCATTATGTGGGCGTGTTGGAGAACTTGACCTTTACGGGCAATCAGTATGATGGTGTCACGGTAAACGGCGGTCACATCACGGAGGATCGCACTTGGAATGCCTATACTTATTATGTCATGGAGAACATGAACGTTGGAAGACATATCAGTTGGGATCCCAATCACTGTCGATTGACGCTGATGCCCGGAACGACTATTAAGGTGGCGCAAGGGAGACGAATCAGCATTGCGGTGGATGACTATTGTGGAGAGCTGTATGCTGTAGGGACAAAGGAACAGCCCATCCTCTTTACTTCTATAAATGGTGAGGTTGGTGGCTGGAACGGAATGGTCTTTCCCGGTCGTAGCGACGATTACGAGAATCCTTCTTCTTTGCTGAAACATTGTATCTTCGAAAAAGGTAATGAATACAACCTGTTTATTACGGGAACTACGCTGCCCGAAATTGAAGATTGTTTGTTCCAACAATCTAATCAATTTGGACTCCGCATTGCAAATGAGTACTGCCAAACCATCAAGAACACAGTGATTAAGGATAATGCCTCGCACGGCATCTATATCACCGACAACACGCCTTTCACCCTGGGTGGCGCTCCTGAATATGCTTGTAGCATCTATAACAATGGTGGCTATGGGGTATATCAAGATGGTTATACAAACATTGATATGAGTTGTAATTTCTGGGGTAATATTAGCTATAAGTATATTGATGATAATTTTATTTATGACAAAAAAGACAATGCCAGCAAAGGTAGTATCACTTACGAACCAGTGAGTTGGTTCCCCATGGAAGATTTTGCTCATGTACAAGGCACCTTTGTTTACAATGATACCAAGCTGATGCGTAATCGTGAGATGAATGTCATCGATGCTGCTGGTGAAGCTATGGCTACCACCACAACTAACAACAACGGTCAGTTCGATTTCAGCAACTATCAGGTTGGTGTCTTTAACACGCTTGACACGGACTATGGTATTGATATCCTTGCCGCTGTCAACGCCACCGATGCGTTATTGACCATGCGTCACTTCGTCCATCTCGACACCCTGGCCTATGACCAAGCAGTTGCCGCCGACGTGAACGGTAATGGGAGTATCAATGGCACTGATGCCATGCTCATCTTGCGCCGTGCCATCGACGAGGAGTTCCCCTTGGGTGACTTCTATTATTATAACCCCAATGGCGTGATTATCAATGATGATGTCTGCACTATCGACCTGAGTTTCATCTGTTATGGCGACGTGAATGGTTCCTATTCCCCGCAGAACCGCGACAACACCATGACGATGCTTTCTGTAGGTCAGCTGCTGGCAGATTCAGACCAACTCTTGGATCTTCCTGTGACCCTCAAGAGTCCTGCCGAGACAGGCGCTCTCACCTTGCGTTTCGCTTATCCAGAAGCCTACTTGGAGGTGGTGGATGTGACCTTGGCATCTACGGGTGAATCCTTGCTGTTCACGGCTGACCATGGTGAGTTGAAGGTTGTTTGGTACAGCCTTGAACCGCTGGCCTTGGCTGAGAACGATGGTCTCATTATCATTAAGGCACGCACCAAGGATTTGAGTGATTTGGATGAACCCATTGCCTTCTCATTGGATGCCTATTCCGAGCTTGCCAACGGCAGTGCCCAGGTGCTTGACGGCGTGGTCATCGCCATGCCGGTGATCGTCACCTCTACTTTGGGCGTTCATGAAGGAGCGATGACGGAAGGGGCGCACGTCTCTACCTATCCTAACCCCGTCAATGACGTATGCCATCTCACGTATGACCTTGCTGAAGCAGGCCGTGTCACGGTGTCAGTGTACAACATGATGGGCGTGAAGGTTCTGGATGTCGCTGACCTCCATCAAGAGGAGGGTAAGCATGAGATGGAATGGAGCACCTTGAATCTTGCTGCCGGTGTCTATAACTGCCGTGTCACCTTCGAGGGCGCAAGCAGCTGGGTGAAGTCAACTGTAATCATCATCGAAAAATAAGAGGCCATGACACGTAAGATAAGAATTCTCATGCTGCTATGCTGCCTCATCCCATGGATGCGGGCAGCGGCCGACAACATCGTCACGGCGGTGGGCAGTGGCTCCATCTGCCCTGGCGACGAGGTGGTGGTCCCTGTCACAGTGAACCACTGCGACGGCGTGGCCGCCATCAGCCTGGCCTTGAACTATGACCCCACCAAAGTCACCTATCTCGGCTATCAAAACCTTAACAACATGGTCTCCACCATGCTTGTCAACGAGAGCAACGGGACGGTGTATATGTCCTGGGCCAAGATGAACGCCGTCGATCTGGGTGAGACCACCCTCTTGGAACTGCGTTTCAAGGGCATCGTCGGCTCCACAGGCTTGAACTGGAACACCTCTTTGTGTGAATACAGCGACACCTCGGGAACCACACTTCCCGCCAATTACAACAACGGCTCGCTGAATGTCTATGCCATCCCTGTCCTTACCTCCAGCCCGGTGGACCGTCATCTGGTGGAGAACCAAAGCACCAACTTCGACGTGGGTGCCACAGGACAAGGACTCAGCTACCAATGGCAGTTCAAGACCCCTACTGGCAGCCGTTGGCAGGACTTGAGCAACGACGCGCATCATAGCAACGTGAACAGCTGGCGTTTGTATGTGAACCAAGTCACCATGGAGATGGACGGCAACCAATACCGTTGTGTGGTGAGCGGCACCTGCCCCTCGCCAGTGGTCTCCGACCCCGCCACCCTCACGGTCGAGGTCTTCATCCCGACCATCGTCACCTCCATAGGATCGGCTTCCATCTGTCCCAACACCGCTTTCTCAGTGCCGGTCACAGTGACCAACTGCAACAACGTGGGAGCCATCTCTTTAGTGCTGAATTACAATGCCGACCTGGTGAGTTATGTGGGTTATGAGGATGCCCATGAACAGCTGGCCAATGGCGTCTTGCGCGTGAATGCTGTCGCCGGCAAGCTATATCTCTCCTGGGCTTCGTCGAACCAAGCGTTGACCATTGGCGACGGCACCCTACTGTCGTTCACCTTCAAGTCGCGTTCGGGCAACTCCTCCTTGTCATGGGACGCCAACAGCTGCGAGTACGCCAACTTGTCGGGCGGGGCGCTGCCCACGGCCTTCAACGGAAACAACCTGAACATCTATTTCCCGCCGAGCATCACCCAGCAGCCTGCCGACCGGACCGTGAAAGAAGGGCAGAACACCAACTTCTCCGTCCGCGCCTCAGGGCAAGGGCTGAGCTACCAATGGCAGATGAGCCAGGACAACGGCTATTCCTGGGAGACGCTGAGCAACGGCGGCCCATACAGCGGCGTCACAGGCAACACGTTATATGTGAACGGGGCGAGCCGCGACATGGATGGACTGCTCTACCGTTGTCTGATTCAGGGCTCTTGCGAGCCTCCGGTGACTTCCGAGTCGGCGAAGCTGACCGTGGAAGTTTTTATCCCCACCATCGTCACTACAGCAGGCAGCCTCAACACCTGCTCGCAAAACGAGTTCGGCATCCCCATCTCGGTGACCAACTGCAACAATGTGGGAGCTATCAGCCTGGCGATGTCGTATAACACCGATGTGTTGACGTACGCTGGTTACGAAGGACTTAACCCTGCCTTGGGCAATGGCCAGCTTCAGGTCAACGCCGCCAATGGCATGGTCTTCATCGCTTGGGCATCCGTGGCGGGTGCCAGCATCGGAGACGGTAACCTGATCACCATCAACTTCACCGCCTTGTCTGGCACCAGCACGATGGGTTGGAACACCGCCTATTGCGAATATGCCAATCCGCAAGGGGTGGCATATCCGACCAGCTATAACAACGGTCGTGTGACTGTCGGCGACATGAGTTTCTCCATCACCTCACAGCCCTCCAACCATACGGTGACGATGGGTGAGAACACCACCTTTGCCATCAACACCTCGGGTTCTACGTCCGGCTTCCAATGGCAAGTCAGCGAAGACAATGGTGCCTCATGGAGTAATATTGTCGCGGGTACACATTATGCGACACCTAATACCAAGACGTTGAAAGTCAATAATGTGGCTCTTGAGATGAATGGCTACCGCTTCCGTTGTGTGATCAGTGGCTCTTGTGGTGTGCAGTATTCTTCTGTAGCCATTTTGACGGTGCAGCTTCCGGTGAACTACTATGAGATTGCGCTATCTTCCGAGCCTGAGGAAGGTGGCAGTACCGAAGGGGCCGGAGCATACGAGGAAGGACTTCCTTGTACGGTGACTGCCACTCCTAACGTGGGTTATGACTTCGTGAGTTGGACGGAGAACGGTGCGGTGGTTTCGCAAGACGCCACCTATACTTTCACGGTGACGAATGACCGTGCTCTCGAAGCGCGTTTTGCCCTCCATGATTATTCCATCACCGCAGTGGCTGTTCCCGAAGGAAACGGCAGGGTAGAGGGAGCCGGAACGTATCACTATGGCGACCATGTGCTGTTGACAGCCATCCCTAATGAAGGCTTTGTGTTCGACAACTGGACGGAAGGGGGTAATGTCATCTCAACGAATCAAAGTATCAGTTTCAACGTGGAGAACGATCGTGCATTGGAGGCTCATTTCTCTGTGATGCAACTTCATATCACCGCGATTGCCGAACCCGCCGCCAACGGCAGTGTCACGGGAACCGGTGTGTTTGATTATGGTACTACAGTTATATTGACTGCCATTCCCATTGAAGGCTTTGGCTTTGGTGGATGGTTTGAAAACGACACGTTGGTGTCTTCTGAAACGGTGTTGACGTTTGAGGCTCACACGGACCGTTCCTTTGTGGCTCAATTTGTCATCAGAACATTGAACATCACCGCTGAGGTTGATCCCGAGGAGAGTGGAAGCATCACGGGAACCGGTGTCTTCAATTACGGTGACCCTGTGGTGTTGACCGCCACGCCTTTTGGTGACTTTGAGTTCTATAACTGGACTGAGGACGGGGAGGAGGTCTCCACCCAACCTTCGGT
>JAEEGK010033209.1_pt1 | contig 10048 bp, 6 predicted proteins | sample 8958771 | NCBI WGS metagenome assembly JAEEGK01 (sample SAMN16246547, study PRJNA631951) | gut metagenome | biome: gut microbiome; feature: rumen; material: SC-attached | host: Bos | place: Iran: Karaj | collected 2018-10 | reverse complement strand
TGCCACAGGAAGATGTGGGAGGTCGAGGACGGGACATCGGCCTTCCCCTGCCCGAAGTGCGGAACGGTGATGGAGGAGACCGATTTCGTCTGCTGGGATTGATCCGGGACGACCGGTCGCTGGCATGAAGGTTTATAGGACGACAAGTCCATCCGCCGGATGACGGGTGCGATTCAAATAGACTGAGAGGGATTCATAGCTGTGATCAGGGCGGTACCGAACATCCTGTCGGCCACCAGGCTGCTGCTGTCGTTCTCGTTGTATTTCCTGGAGCCCCTGTCGGCTTCATATCTGTTGATCTATGCGGTCTGTGCCGCCACCGACCCGTTGGACGGATTCATCGCCAGGAGATACGATGCCCGCACGAAGTACGGCCATCTGCTGGACAGTCTCGGCGACGTATCGCTTGCAACGGCCGTGCTGGTGACGCTGGTCCCGTTCCTGGATTGGGAGCTGTGGGAGATGGCCGTGATCGTTGCGGTCATAGCCCTGAGGCTCAGCGCCTTCGCCATTGGGACGGCGAGGTTCGGGAGGCCGGCGTTCATCCACAGCTATCTTAACAAGGCCGCTGGGGTCGCGTTCTTCGTCTCGCCCTTCCTCATCGCGACCATCGGACTGCCCGCGACTGTGGCGACAGCGGGCACAGTGTGCGTGTCGGCATCGATAGAGTATCTCTACATCAACCTTCATAACAGGGACTACGACCCGGACTACAGGTCGGTATTTCTGGAGAAGGCATGAATGTGCCAGCACAGTGGATGAGCGAAGGATCCCGGAACGATGACGGAACGTATCCGATGAGTTGTTTCGGAGCAGTGAATATAAGAGGATGGTGCATCCGCCGGGATTCGAACCCGGGCAACAAGCTTGGAAGGCTTGAATCCTAACCAACTAGATCACAGATGCCTACTCCCAGCAATAAGGAATCTCTATTTAATTATAGCGGTCACATCCAGGGAACCGCTCATCCGGACATGTCGAACAGGACGGGAGGTTCCCTCTTCCCCATGAGGGTCTCCCCGTCGACCAGTGCTATCCCTTCGTCAGAGGCGTACTCCCTCAGTTCGTCATCGAACCCTATGGCCGAGAACAGCATGAAAGATACGTTCTCGGTGAATCCGGCGGCCTTGGATCTGTATACCAGAGTGTTGTATGCGCCGAAACCCATACGTTTCCTGCTGAATTTGCATTCGGCGAGCACCGTATGAATCATGCGGCGGTCGCCGTAGACCTTGGCCACGATGTCTATGTCCGCATCGGTCCCGTCGATCTTCCCCCACCACTGTCCCCTCTCCGCGACCATGTACGCCGAATCCAGCCAGTCCCCGCAGACCTTCTCGAACGCATGTCCGATCTGGGTGTCGATATCGTTCTTCAGAACGTTGTAGAGGGCTGTCGTCGACGACTTCCTCCCGATGAGCCTGGCATTCTTGGCGATGACGTTGTAGTGGAAAGATATGAACGGGTCCCTGATGGAATAGACGGGTTTCCTGGGGGATCCCCCCATCGGGATCCTGCGTTCGATCATCCCTATGAATTCGAGGTTATCCAGTATCTTCTTGCATGCGGGGCGGTCGATACCCATCTTGTCCGCTATCTCGGATTGTCTGACCGAACCGTCGGCGATGCACTTGACGGCACCGGTATAGTGCGTGTTCCCGTTGAATTCCTGAAGGATGACGCTGGCGGCATCGTCCTTCCAGGGGCCATCCTCCGTCAGGAACTTCTCTTTCACCAGCTGTTCGTAGCTCTTTCCGTCGATATTAAGGTGGTAATAGGGGATGCCGCCCACGGTACAGTACCATCTGAGGGATGTCTCGTCATCGAAGTTCGGATGGAACGCCTTGCACTCTTCGATGGAGAGGGGTCTGACCTGCAGAGTATTCTCGAACCTGCCGTAGAGCGGTTTCCTAGCGTTCTGCGTCTCCTCGCGCATGACGGAGATCGAGGATCCGCAGACGACGAACATGCAATCCGATTCCTTCAATCCCCTGTCGAGGGATTTCTGGATGACGGAGGATGCCTGTGGGGCGGATTTCAGCAGATAGGGGAGTTCATCGATGATGACAAGGGTGCGATCCTCTCTGCAGATATTCTCGATCAGCCTCATCACATGGGAGAGGTTGGGTGCCGTCGGGATATCTTCGCCGAGGAATTCGGATATGTCCTGCGATATGGAATAGAGATTCTCGTAATACGATCCCTCTATGCCCTGCAGGTAGAGTGTCCTTTTGCCCCTGCCGAACTCGTTCAGAATCGTCGATTTCCCGATCCTCCTGCGTCCCCATACACAGCAGGTGACCAGCCCCTTCTGGTTCCATAGGTTCTCGAGGAAGGTCAGTTCCGATTCCCTTCCGATCATTCCCCTATCCGTCATGGTTCCGTTATTGATATGGGGGTATATAACTGTAATCAAAATTATTTTCAAAATAATTTCTAAACTAATTATTTTTAGAATAACTTTTTAAATAATTATTTTCAAAATAACTTCTGTAAAATATTTAAGATTGTGCCAGCATCGTAAATCAATGTATTGACCGTATGAAAAATACATCAAAAATCGTAATAGAAAACATATTCTTCGTATGTAGAAATGGATGTACGATTGCAAATACTATCTGATTTTAGAGCAGTCTTTCCTGAGACCGAGTACCAACTTTTTTCTATTTTCTCCATCATAACCCTGCTGATGGAATCCGAGGTACCCCTTCTCAGCGACCAGAAGTACGAGAAGGCCCTGAAGCTCATAGACGAGATACGTGCCGACCGCATGTCGGGCAGGACGGCGAAGGCCGATACCAAGATGGTCAGGCTGTACGCCGCCAACAGGAGGCCCACCTCGGATCCCGTTGTACTGTCCGGGATACTGAGATTGTCGCATTCCTACTATCCGGAGAGGTTCGCTGAACTTCGTGATGCCATGCTGGAGTTAGACAGCGGGTATCCCGCCGGTCCGATCATGACCGCCGCCGACCTGTCCATTGACGACGGGGAACCCGATACCGCAAGGCTCCTGCTGTCCAACATCAAGAAGGTGGACGACATCGGCAGGTGTGCGTACATCGAGGGCAGGATCCGCCAGATCAAGGGGGATCCCGACGGCGCCAGGAAGTACTACATGGAATCATTCAGGATCAACCCCTACTTCCTTTCCTTATATCCGTGCCTGGAATCGGTGGATCCCGGGTTCGGATGGAGCTACATAGGGGAGATCATGTCATACAGGCAGGGCATCGAGCCCACACCCGTCCGTGGCGCGGAGTGCACCATGCAGGAGCTCTCCGCCATCTATCTGGGATGGATAAGGGGCGACAGGTCCAACTCCATGACCGCGATGCTGGCATCCCAGGCCTACACCGACGGTAATCCCTTCTACAAGCTCGTGATGGCATGGATGTGCGTGTCCGACGGACGCTACAGGAAGGCGGTCAGGAACTACATGGACGCCATCGACGGCTTCGGAGGCAACGTGATCTTCCTGGCGGAGATGGCCGACATACAGGACCGCATGGGCGAGTCCGAGGACGCTGAGGTGGCCTGCAACAGGGCATTGGATATGGATCCCTACAGCGGTCCCGCCACAGCGCAGCTCGCAATATCGGAGATACACCGCGGGAGGATCCGCGACGCAATATCCACAATAGAGAGGATGATGAGGCTCCCGAACACCGATGCCAGGGAATGTGCCAGATGCATGGATGTGCTCTGGTCCGCGGGCCGCATCTCCGAAGCGAATTCCCTTTCCAGGAGGACCATCCCGAGGTGCTCCGACGAGGCCTACGCCTCTTTCCTGACAGCGCGCAACATGAACCGCAACTCCAACTTCACCGCCGCCAGGAGAGCGGCGGAGAACGGCCTGAAGAAGGACCCCGACAGCGTGCCCTGCATCTGCCAGCTGGCCATAGCTCTCTCAGGCATGGGGAGGGTGGACGAGGCGCTGCAGACCCTCAGGTCCAAGCGCCCGGTGTTCATGGACGACGTTAGGCTGCTGGACACCGAGAAGGAGATCCTCACGTCCAACGGCGACTACGATTCCGCCATAGAGATCTGCGACCAGATCCTCGACATGGACCCGCGCAACGCCGACGTCATGCGCGACAAGGCCAACGCCTACCGTCTGAAGGGCGACTATGAGCAGGCGGTCTCATGCTACAGGGAATCGATGAACATCCGCGAGGACCTCCGCCTGTTCATATCGGTGCTGAAGATGCTCCTGGAGAGCGAGCGCACCGACGACCTCTGCCGTCTGGTCGACGATTACGACGACACCTACGGCACGTCCGCAATAGTGTGGAGGCTCAGGGGCAACGCCGAGTACGCCGTGGAGAGGTACGACGCCGCCATTATCTCGTTCTCGAAGGCGTCCGCCATAGTCTCCAACGACATAGGCATATGGCATTCCAGGGGGATGGCGGAGGAGAAGGCCGGCCTGTACGCCGATGCCGAGGCGTCCTACGACCGCGCGGTGATACTCGATCTGGAGAACGAGGACTGCTGGATCTCCAAGGCCACCGTGCAGGAGCTGCAGGGCAACGTCACCGGCGCGATAGACTCGCTGAACAGGGTCATATCCGTATCATCGGACAACGTGTACGCCCTGGCCATGAAGGGCAGGCTGCTGGCCAAGCTGGGGCGCTACAGGGAGTCCATCTACTTCCTGAAGCTTGCATACGCTTTGGACACGTCGAACACCTCCGTCCTGGAGATGATACTGAAGGTACTGGTCCGCGAAGGGGAGACGCAGGAGGCCATAACGGTAGGGAGGAAGGTGCTGGAGAGGGACAGGGGCAGCTACCAGACCATGGTGATTCTCTCCGAGATCTACACGCAGACGGGCAACAGGGAGGAGGCCCTGCTGATGCTGAACGATGCCGCCGGATTCATAGGCGGCGACCGCGCCACCTCCGTGAGGGCCGCCCGCACGTACCACGAACTGATGTGCTGGAACGAGGAGATCGGCATCTACGAATCGCTGCTGGCACAATATCCCGACGACCGTGATTTACTGATGTCATTGGCGGAGGCATACTCCTCCGCGGGCGAGACGGAATCCGCCGAGGCCACCTATGCGAGGCTGGAGAAACTCAATCCGGGCGATGCGTCCATCGCCGTCAAGAAGGTCATGGCGTCCGCCGACGTCCCGGACAGGGAGATATCCGAGGACGGCCGCTCTCTGATGGAGGTGGCCAAGTCCCTGGTGGAGGCGGGAAGGGTCACCGACGGCATCAAGATACTGAGGGGGCTCATCGAGTCGTGCCCGGACGATCCCGAGCAGTACCTCTACGCCGCACAGGTCATGAACGACGCCGGGATGTACGGCGAATCGCTCGGAGTGATCGAGAGTGCGAGGAGGATGTTCCCCAACGACGCCCGCATCCTGTACTTCTCCGGAGGCCTGAAGGACAGGCACGGGGACGGTCCCGGGGCGCTTTCCGATTACAACGACGCCGCCAGGCTGGGGATGGCCAACCACGACCTGTTCCTGGCCATGGGGAGGCTCCGCCTCGGCATGGGCATGCTGTCCCCCGCGATAGACGCGCTGCAGGACGCCGTCAGGGAGGATCCCTCCGACAAGGACGCAAGGGCGATGCTCTGCGAGGCCCTCATGAGGGCGGGCAGGGAATCAGACGCCCTCCCGCACATCATGACTCTAATCAATTCGGATCCGCACGACGTCAGGGCGCTGCGGATGTACGTCACCGCCGCGCAGACCGCCGGCGGTTCGGAGAGGATCCTGTCCGTCTTCGACAACATACTCGGAGCCGAGCGCACGCCGGAGGACACCGAGTTCTTTAGGCAGGCCCTCGTCAGGGTCGGGGAGTACACCAAGGCCGAGCTCCTGATACCGGACGAGCCCGAACCCTTCGATCCCGAGGATGCGGCGCTGAAGGTCCTGGACACCGCCTACAGCGAGGGGGCCGAGATCAACGATCCCTCCGTATACGAGGACATGGAACTGTCGCCGGAGGAGAGGGAGCAGGTGCTGGACCTCCTGAGCATGCAGGTGGAGTACGAACCCGCCTTCGGCAGCCGCACGTTCGACGAGATGGAGAGCATGTCTAACCAGACGATCGTGTCCGAGCACCTGGAGTCCATAGAGCTCACTCGCACCGCCCCGCTGCAGGCGATCAGGCATGCGACCTCATGTGCCAGCATAGAGAGGATGCACATGCTGCAGAGGCACATTGAGCTCTCATTCTCCCTCGAGGGCGTCAACGACGCCTACGCGGAGACCGTCGAGGACATAGCCGCGGACGCCGACCCCAACATGACGCTGTTCATGGTCATGAAGCAGTTCGGCGTCGGCATAATGACCGCCCGCATGGTCCTGAACAGGATGAGCGGTCAGTAACGGTTCATCTCCGCCTTGAGGTACTCCCTCATGAGGCAGGTTGCGTAGTTTCCCTTGGTGAGGTAGAAGCTCAACGAATACCCTCCGTCGGACATCTCCGTCCTCAGGTCGGATACCTTGCAGAGGATCTCCCTCCAGTCGCCCTTGGCGCAGCAGTGGGGGAGTCCGGTGACCATGAAGTCCTCTGCCTCGACCTTCGCGTCAGATACGATCCTGCGCTCGATCTCCCCCATCTCCCCTTCGGAGAACCTCCCGTCGCTTCCGAACACCGTTATGGCGACGTACGCCTTCCCCTTGGCCACCTGGCGCTCCACTATCCTGAAGTTCCTGTCGGTGACGGTCACGGGCTCCTCGTGGGACGGTACGCCGTCGGCATCCACAGGGATGACGGTATCACCGATCACGGGCGCGTTGAGGGGCATACCGCGGGCCATCCTCTCGCTGAGCATGAAGTTGTATAGATATGACTGATAGGCATGGGTGAACATCATCTGGAGGTTGTTCGGCATCGCCTCGATGACGCCCTTGTAATCATCAGGGTTCTCCTTTAGGTGGTCGACCATCGTCTGTTCGAACCCCATTATCTTGGGCAGGAAGAAGTCTATGGACGAATAGTCGCCGTTGCATCTCCTCAGGGTCTCCCTGGCCTCGCGGACGTCGTCCTCCTCGAACACGGAGGGATGGAACAGGTAGGTCTCCACCGCTCCCTTCAGGTCTCCCCTGATGATCCTCTCGCCTACCAGATGCGTTATCGGCCTGGATATCCCGAACCTCTGTACGCCGAAGTAGTTGGGGAATCCCCCCATTGCCATGACCTCCGACGTCACCTTCTCTATGGTCTCGGAACAGTCCCCTTCGACGTCCCTGACCCTGATCCCGAACCTGTTTCCCTTCAGCTCCCCCATCCTCACGGGCGAATCCGAACGGAAGACGTTTCTGAATTCCACGTCCTCCAGCGTCACGAGGTCCAGCTTAGACGGGTCGCACTCGAACGACATGCGCTGGGTGGTGACCGCGCGCTTGTCCTTGGTGCCGGCGAATCCCACCTTCTCGCGGGATATGCGCATGGATCTGGAAAGAAGTCTGATGAGGCGGTTGGTCTCCCAGTTCGTTGACGTCACATCGACGATGGTGAACTTCCCGTTCTCGGAGGATGGGTGGTCGTCCGCCACCTCGCGGACGACGAAGTCCTGCGGGTCCTTCTTCAGACAGCCGCCCGTGCCCGGGCAGTCGGTCATGTAGTAGAGCATGCCGACATCGGCCTCTGCAGTGCCGCAGGGTCTGTACATGCAGGTCACTCGGCCTTGCACTCGGAGAAATATGCGGAGACGGCGTCGCATGCGGCCTTGATGGCATCGACGGGGCTGCCCTTCCTCATCTCGACGAACAGCTTGGTGTCCTCGAGCTCGGGGTGCTTGTTGATGAACCTGACGATCTTGACGTCCTTGTTCTTGTTGAGCTCGTCGATGATGGGGATGATGAGTGTGGTGTCGGTGCCTTTGAAAGCGATGGTGGCCGATGTCTCGGTGAACACGGATTTGTCGCTGTCGATTTCCATAGGGAATGCCATATCCGCCCTTAGAGTCCCCTCTTTATTAAAGGTTTCGTGCGCGTCAATATAAATGATCAGCTGTCCGAGGACTGCATCTCGTACATCTCGTAGATTTCCTGTACGGAGGTGCTCATCTCCGGACCCTTGTCGTCCCTGACGCGTCCGGTGAACCTGGGGAACCTTATGCCGATGCCGGTGTCCTCTTTGATCCATCCCTCGGCGGCGGTGTGTATCGGGCTCTGGCTGATCTCCGCCCCCACGACCTCCAGCACGACCGTGGGCTCGAACCACACGTCGGGCACCATCTTGGCGCTGACGCTCCTCGGCTGGTTCTCCGTCTTGTATTCATCCAGCAGCGCGGGCATGCCGTCGAGGAAGGCGTCGTCGAATCCCGTTCCGAGTTTGCATACGGTGCAGTACTGTCCGGTCTCCTGGTCGAACGAGGCCATCAGCAGCGCCCCGTACTTCCCGGCGCGCTTGCCCATGCCGTAGAACGCACCCACGACGACGAGGTCGAAGGAATCCGTCAGCGTCTCGTGGTAGTCCTTCTTGTACTTGATCCACAGGAATCCCCTGGAACCGGCGCGGTAGATGGATTCGTCGGATAGGGATTTCGCCATCACGCCCTCGCATCTGGAGGATATGGCGCGGTCGAAGAAGTCCTCCGCCTGTTCGACGGACTCTATTGTCTCCATGACCGTCATGCCGACCATGTCGTCCATCTCGAAGCTCTCGGACAGGATCCTCCTCCTCTCGGGGTACGGTTCGTATGTGAGGTCCTTCCCGTCGAGGTACAGGATGTCGAACATGAATATCCTGACTGGCACTTCGTTGACGGCGGATTCCATGTCGTGCTTGCGCCTCCTGTGGGTGACGTTCTGGAACGGGAGTATTGTGCCGTCCCTGTCCACCGCGACGCACTCCCCTTCGATGATCGCTTCCTTCCCCTTCAGGTTCCTCATCAGCCTCTCGCAGATGTCGGGGAAGTTGTCCGTAAGGTTCTCCAGCCTCCTGGAGTATATCCTGGCGGAATCTTTGGTGATGTGGATCTGGGCCCTCATGCCGTCGTACTTGTACTCCATGGCGCACCTTCCGCCCATGCGCTCCATGACCTCCGCTAGCGAGGGGAGCCTCTCGGCGAGCATGACCTTGATGGGATTGCCCCTCTCCACCTTGATCCTCCTTATCCCTTCCATGCCGTCCCTGGCGAGGGTCTCCCCCACCAGTCCGAGGTCGCACGTTATGTTGAACGCCCTCTCGATCTCGGGGCGGTTCTCCTTCTCCGCATAGCATTGTGCCAGCGCATCCAATATGGTCATGGAGGATGCCCCGACCCTCATCCTGCCGGTGACTATCCTGCACAGGTATCTCGCCTCGAGGGGGCCGGCGTCGTGGAGCATGCTGGTGAGTATCTTGATCTTCCTGTTCTGGGAGTCCTTCCCTTCAGAGGTCTCTATGGACCTGAGCCCGGACACGACAGCGTCCAGAGTGAGCGGTTCCGAGAACAGGCTCATCTGCTTCTTGTTGGCGATGAGCTGCTCCGCCACCGTCCCGGTGTCCCCCTCCTTGATCCACATCTTCTCGACCTTGTCCGCGGGGTTTCCTGACGTGGAGGCTATGGATTGGAGGATGAGCCTGTCCGCCATCCCCAGTTTCTCCGGGTAGAAATCGGGATGCAGGAGTCCCTGCGACAGGTAGATGGTGTTTCTGAGGTCGGAGGGATCCATCCCCTCGAACGATCTGGCCAATATGTCCGTCATCTCCAGACGGCTGCTGGTCGATTCAAGCGCAGCGAAGGTATCCGCGATTTTCGAGAAGAGCATGGTGCCTGCAAGGCGGACAGTGAATATAGATTTGATGTTCGTTCCATGGCGATTACGCAGGAAACCTCGGTCCCCGGCGCATCCTATTTATACCTGCAAAACGCTGAAAACATCGAACTTGACCGGTCGCCTTGCGGCGACCGTAAATGGTTTCATTACAACAGTTCGATCAAAAGCCGAACTGTTGCAAGGGCCAGGGCGACGATCCTGCTAAGACTTACGCCCCGGTCCTTGTCCTTTTCATCGGACTTCGAGGTTTCACCTCCTTTTCGGCTCTCAGGGCGGGTCCGGCCGCAGAAAGGAGTCCTGCTAGCCGGACTC
>JAEEGK010033208.1_pt1 | contig 10048 bp, 8 predicted proteins | sample 8958771 | NCBI WGS metagenome assembly JAEEGK01 (sample SAMN16246547, study PRJNA631951) | gut metagenome | biome: gut microbiome; feature: rumen; material: SC-attached | host: Bos | place: Iran: Karaj | collected 2018-10 | reverse complement strand
GACGAAACAATAAACAGCTATGAGGATGTGGGAAACATCCCGGTTGTCACAAAAGAAGGAGTATTCCCGCTCTCCCACTTTGCAGACATCCAGTACACCACAGGATTCAGCAAGATTTTGAGAAGTGACAGAGAGACTGTAATCGAGTTTACAGGAGATGTGGCAGACGGCTTTGCCCAGAGCGATATCACAAATGCCATCGCATCCATAACCGGCAAGCTGGACTTCCCGTTCGGATACAGCTATGAACAGGCCGGTAACTCAAAGGAGATGGGCAAGACAATACAGCAGATGCTCTTCGTCTTTGTCATAGCTATTGTTCTTACTTACATGCTGCTGGCAGCAATCCTCGAGAACCTGTGGCAGCCTGTGCTCATCCTGTTCACCGTTCCATTGGCTCTTATCGGAGTTGTTGCAGTATACCTCCTCACGGGAAAAGCAATGAACTTCGTCGGAATGATGTCAATCGTCATGCTGGTAGGTATGGTAGTAAACAACGCCATTCTTATCCTGGACTATGCTAACCAGCTTAGGCGTGAGGGCAAATCCATGCAGGAGGCTCTGATCATCGCCTGTCCGGAAAAGCTTAAGGCTATCATAATGTCTAACGTGGCTACAATACTGGGACTTCTGCCTATGGCCCTCGGTCTTGGCACCCAGGGAGCAGAGATGCGGCAGCCTATGGGTCTGGTCAGCGTAGGAGGTCTTATTACCTCCACTATCCTTACACTGTTCATGACACCTGCATCCCAGTTCCTCTTTGCAGGAAGAAAAAAGAAGAAGAAAGCAGAAGTGGCTGCAGAAGGAGCAGAGAGATGATTTCAAGAAGATTATTCAAGACAATTATATTTACAACAATGATATTATGCGCTGCAGTGCCAGCCTTCTCAAGGCCATATTCCATGGATGAATACCTTGGTCTGGTGAAAGAGAACAACAAGGATCTGATGCTGGCCGCATCAAGCCTTAAGAGTGCAGGAGAACAGGAGAAGCTGGCAAGAAGCCAGGCACTTCCTACTGTTGGGCTTTCCAGCTCTCTGTACCGGAACTTTATTGATGTAGAGCAGTCTGTGGCTGTAGCCTCCCAGGCGGGAGGCGGTCCCCTTATCTACAAGGATGTGGATGTGAACAAGGATTACGACTTCAGCTTCGGCTTAGGTCTTTCCCAGCAGCTTTTCAACATGAACGTGTTCAACGCCATCAAGGCCAGCAAGGAATACAAGCAGATGTCCAAGTCGGTCTACGATGCCCAGAGCGACGCTATAATCACCGCCGCCAAGAAGGTGTTCTTCCAGTGCTACCTGCTGGAGAAGCTCTACGATATCCGCAAGCAGACCGAGGAACGGACCTATGACCACTACATGCTGATGAAGCAGAAGTATAATGCAGGCGTTGTATCCAACGTCGCCTATCTGAATTCCGAGGTGGACTACAAGAAGACAATACCTCAGACCACCAATGCCAAGATGAACCTTGAGCTTTGCCTCATAAACCTTAAGCACCTGGCCGGAATTCCCGAGGATGAGGAGGTCTCTGTCGTAGGTGATTTCACAGTATATCCCGAAATTCCCGAGACCCTTACAATGCAGGACGTGCTTGATTCCAGATCCGACTACATGGCCCTGATGAGGGAGAAATCACTGCGGGACCTGAACGTCAAGGCTACCAGGGCCGGCCATTATCCTACCCTTTCCCTTGATGCAGCCTACGGCTACAGCAATTCTGACGACAAACTCACCAAGGCTTTCCATAATGATGATTACGTACAGATCTTCAAGGTGGGACTTAAGCTGGAACTGCCTATATTCACCGGCGGTGCCCTCTCGGCAAAGGACCATCAGGTCAAGATTGAATCTGAACAGACCGAGATAAAGCTGCAGCAGAAGCGGGAAGACATTATTGTGGAACTCCGCCAGATTTATCTGACACTCCAGCGGGAATTCGAGAACATAGCCACTGCTGAATCCACAATAAGCACTGCACAGGAAGCCTACGATATTGCACAGGTCTCCTTTGACAACGGTGTGATGACCCAGCTGGAGCTGAGGGATACCAGGCTTAATCTGGAGGGAGCCGAGCTGAGCCACCTGACTGCTGTGTACAATTATTTATGCGCTTATTTTGACTGGCAGAAAGCTACCGGGAATATGTAATAATCAGCGGATCAGTATTTCAAGGGCTTCCTTATAACCGGGGAAGCCTTTTCCTTTTATGGTGGCTATGCAGACATCCCGAATATAGGAAATCCTGCGGAACCCTTCCCTTTTATCCGGATCCGATATGTGCACCTCGACTGCAGGAACACCAACTGCTTTCAAGGCATCGGGAATAGCCACGCTGGTATGGGTGTAGCCAGCTGGATTGATGACTATGCCGTCAAACTTGCCATAGGCTGCCTGAATCTCGTCGATGATAGTTCCTTCGTGGTTGCTCTGGAACAGCTTCACTTCAATTCCCAGATCAGAAGCCCATTTCAGGATACTCTCCTCCAGTTCCCTGTAAGTTCCATTGCCGTAGATCTCAGGCTCCCGTATCCCCAGCATATTGATATTAGGTCCATTTATCACAAGAATCTTTTTCATCTGTTCTCCATTACAGTATCGGCGGCAGCCATGTAGAACGGCAGACGCTTCTCATACATAGTCTCAAGGTCGACGCCCTGGGAAAGAGGACGCCCCTCAGTTGCCAGTTTATTTATGTCCCGCTTTATGAATACCACAGTACCATTCTGCTTCAGATTGCGCACATTTTCAAGGTTCAGGACACTGCCGCCACCGGTGGCGATGACCTGCCCCCCCTCTTTTCCCACCAGAGCCACGACCTCAGCTTCCAGTTTACGGAAGGCAGCCTCCCCGTCTTCCTTAAAGATATCAGGTATGCTTTTACCCGCCTTTTCTTCCACCAGAGCATCGGTATCCACAAACTTCTTGCCCTGCTGAGCAGCCAGCTTTTTCCCAATAGTGCTCTTGCCGCAGCCTGGCATACCTATAAGAATTATGTTCTCCACCTTCTGCCGGGTCTGCTCCAGGGCTTTATGGATGATGCTGTCTGGCCTCTGGATGCCCTGGAAAAGGTCCGAGGCATACTTGGCCTGGGCCACCAGCATGGAAAGGCCGTTTGAGAAAGGAATACCCAGCTCCCGGGCATCCAGGAGGAGCGGCGTATAAAGGGGGTTGTAGACCAGGTCTATGACCCCGCGGCAGGAGCCGAACCGGGAAAGCTCCACAATCCGGCCGCCATTATCCGGATACATCCCCACCGGGGTGGCGTTCACTATTATCTCCGCACCCTTTTCGGCATACACATTCTCATAGTTCAAAGCCCCGGTGCGGGAGACCACCAGCACCTCCGCCGCCCCGGCTCCTGCCGCCGCAGCCTGCACCGCCGCCGAGGCCCCGCCGCTCCCCAGCACCAGCACCTTCTTCCCTTTCAGGCTGATTCCAGCCCGCTCTGCGGCATAGAGGAAACCCTGGTAATCGGTGTTATACCCCCAGAGCCCGTCAGGGCGGCGGACTATGGTGTTCACTGCTCCTATAGCCCGGGCCTCGGGTGCAATATGATCAAGATATGGCATAACTGCCTTTTTATAAGGAATAGTCACATTGAGACCAGCAAAGTCCCCAGCCTTGATAAAGGGTCCCAGCTCCTCGGGGGGCAGGCTTACAAGCTGGTAGGGGCTGCTTCCCAGAAGGCTGTGAATAAAGGGAGAATAGCTGTGTCCTAAATGCTCTCCGATAAGTCCGTATCTCATAGCATATAATCGCAAAGCACCAGAGCGGCGGCCGCCTCGACACAGGGCACAGCCCTTACTGCAATGCAGGGATCGTGCCGCCCTTTTATCCTGAGCACTGTGCTTTCTCCGGTCTCCAGGTTAACGCTCTCCTGGGGCAGTGCAATGGAAGGTGTAGGCTTGAATGCAACCCGGAATGTGATAGGCATGCCTGTGCTCAGGCCTCCCAGGATACCGCCGTGGTTGTTGGTCTTTGTCACAATAGTGCCATTCTTATCAAAGCACCAGGCATCGTTGTGCTGACTGCCCTTCATGGCGGCGGCCGCAAAGCCGGCACCGAACTCCACACCCTTTACTCCAGGGATGGAGAAAAGCATGCGCGACAAGCTGCTCTCAAGGCTGTCAAAGCCGCTGTCCCCCACGCCGGCAGGAACCCCGGTGATGCAGCATTCCACAATGCCCCCTACCGAGTCGCCTGCAGCTTGAGCAGCCTCTATGCAAGCTTTCATCTTTGCTCCAGAAACGCCTCCGGCAGAGACCAGCTTAGCCTTAATCGCCACCCCCTGCTGTCCCAGAAGCTGCAGGCAGACACCTCCGGCAAAGCAGAGGGGTGCAGTGAGACGGCCTGAGAAGTGGCCGCCGCCGGCTATGTCGTTGTAACCTTCATACTTGATAAAAGCGGGATAATCGGCGTGCATGGGCCGTGGAACTGCGCTGAAAGCCTTGTAGTCAGCCGATCTGGCATCTTTGTTCTCTATCATCATGGCCAGGGGGGAACCACAGGTTCTGCCATCCACCAGGCCGGAGAGTATTATAGGCTGGTCAGCCTCCTTCCGGGCAGTAGTCCCCTTCTGTCCAGGGGCACGGCGGGCCATGAAGGCCTTGAGCGCCCTCATATCTATCCGGAATCCGGCAGGAAGCCCCTCTATTACAGCTCCTATAGCCTTGGAATGGGACTGACCGAAGATGGTCAGATGAATGTTCTTGCCGATATCAAAGGACATAGTAGGTTCCTCCTAATGCGTTGAAATCCCAGAGAAAGCCGGGATAGGACTTCTTGATGACCTGGGCATCTGTTATAGTGACATTGCCTGTGCAGATTGAGGAGGCAGCCACTGCAGCCATGGCAATCCTGTGGTCGTTGAAGCTTGATACCCTGCCTCCAGCCAGACTGCCTGTTCCTGTTATGATAAGACTGTCATCCTTCTCCTCTGCATGACCTCCAAGGCCGTTTATAAGGGCTGCTGTGGATACTATCCGATCACTCTCCTTTATCCTGAGCCTCTTGGCTCCGCAGAGCACCACCTTGCCTTTGACACGGCAGGCCAGCACAGCCAATATAGGGAACAGGTCCGGATGGGGCGACACATCTATGGAGATCTCTCCTATCTCAGCCCCTGGAGCCAGTATCTCAGAATACTTCTTGATAGCCCGGTCCGGCTGGAGGCTATTGGAATCAAGTCCCTGGAAATCGGCTCCGAAGGGATAGAGGAAGGCACAGGATGACCAGTCCCTCTCTGCAGTAAGATCCTCAGGAGACCTGTATTTCTGATTCGCAGGGACTGTAAAGCCATCTTTTGTCCTTTCCACCAGGACACCGAACTGCCCCATAGTCTGTATGGTCATATCCACATAGGCGGCAGACTCAAGCCTTGATGTCAGCTTGATATGGCTCTCCTCGTCCAGAAGTGGCATGGCCAGAAGAAGACCAGATATGAACTGGGAACTTATATCCCCAGGCATCTTATATGTTCCTGCAGTGAGGAATCCTGAATACTCAAGAGGAAGACGGTCTGCATCTGCATAGACGCCGTGGGCCTCCAGAGCTTTAAGGATAGGCAGTATAGGCCTCCGGGAGAGGGAACCGATTCCGCTGAAAGATGCCTTGCCATAAAGAGCAGCTGCCACCGGAAGCATGAACCGCAGCACTGTAGCACTCTCCCGGCAGTCCAGGTGGGGCACTTTTTCATGCCTGGCTCCCGGCGCCACCTCCAGGGCTGTATCAGAAAGGATAGTTATAGTTGTACCCAGGGCCCTGAGACACTGGATCATGGCCTCCACATCATCACTTATGCAGGTGGTGTCCATATGGAACACCATACCTCTGTTGCACAGGGCACTGCACAGCAGCTTCCGGCACATATCAGACTTGGAGTCCGGTGCCTTGAGCTTTCCTGAAAGCTTATGGGGTCTTACGCATATCTCCATATCAAACTCCTGCGGCTATATATTCTTCCAACCGGGAGATGGGTATGGACTTAAGCTGGCAGTTCCCGATTCCTAAAGGAGCAATTATGTTAAGGCTTCCATCCTTCATTTTTTTGTCATGGATGGCTGCCTTAGCCAGCTCCTCAGCTGTGTATGGAATGTCAAATTTTATGCCATTTTTTTCAAGTAAACTTTGAATTATTTCTAAAATATTAGACTTTTTATTGTAAAGTTTTATAAAAGCTTTAGTTTCCGCCACCATTCCCATGGCCACAGCCTGACCATGAGGGATAGTGTAACTGCTGCATTTTTCTATGGCGTGTCCTATGGTGTGGCCGAAGTTAAGGAGCTGGCGGCAGCCTGTGTCGCAGGGGTCGGCCATAACGTAATCCCGTTTTATCTCCACATTCAGGGCCACCACTTCCTCTATATCTTCCAGCAATGTGCCGCGGGAAGCAATATCATACAGCCTCCCCCCGGCAAGAACCCCGTGCTTTATCATCTCGGCCTTGCCCTCGGCTATCTGCTCCCCAGGAAGGGTCTTCAGAACATCGGGGTCAAAAAGGACACAGGCCGGCTGGTGGAATGACCCCGCCAGGTTCTTGCCGGTCCCCAGATCGACTCCAGTTTTTCCCCCTACCGAGGCATCCACTGCAGCCAGCAACGTGGTGGGAATCTGTACGAAGGTGACTCCCCTCAGGTACACGGCGGCTGCAAAGCCGGTAATATCGCCGCACACACCGCCTCCCAGGGCTATGAAGAAGTCGCCGCGGGTAAGGTTTGCGCCGGATGCCGCCTCAAGGATAGAACCTGCAGTGCTCCAGGTCTTATTTGCCTCCCCATGGGGGAAGATAAAAGTGGAGACATCAAAGCCGCTGGCTCTGAGGGAAGCTGTGACAGTACCGGAAAAGAGGCTGGCAGTCACATCATCGCATACCAGCATTGCCTTCCGGCTCTTAATGCGCCGGGACATCAGCTCTCCAGTCAGAGACAACACCCCACGGCCAATAATGACATCATAGGATTCATTCTGTGTCTTTATATTTATACTCTTCATGAGTCCCATATCTTAATTATATCAGTTATCTTTTATAAGCGAAAGGACGAATTCTGGCGATTGATTCCATAAGGCTGCCAAAGGCCTCAGGAGTAAGGGCCTGAGCACCGTCGCACAGGGCATGGACAGGGTCGTTGTGCACCTCTATCATAAGGCCGTCGGCTCCGGCGGCAACTGCTGCCATAGCCATAGGCTTCACCAGCCGCGCATTTCCTGTTCCATGGCTCGGGTCCACAATCACAGGCAGATGGGTAAGTTCCTTGAGGACAGGCACTGCCGATATATCCAGGGTGTTCCGGGTGGCTGTCTCGAAGGTTCTTATTCCCCTCTCGCACAGGATAATCTGTCCGTTGCCCCCTGCCATAATGTACTCAGCGCTCATAAGGAGCTCCTGGATTGTGCTGGAAAGCCCCCTCTTTAGAAGTATAGGCTTCTTTATCTTGCCAAGCTCCTTCAAAAGCTCGAAGTTCTGCATATTCCGGGCTCCCACCTGGATTATATCCACATTATCGAACAGAGGAAGCTTGGAGATATCCATGATCTCGGAGACAATAGGCATACCCAGTTTCTTCTTGGCATCCTCAAGAATCTCAAGACCCTTAGGCCCCAGGCCCTGGAATGCATAGGGGGATGTGCGGGGCTTGAATGCTCCACCCCGGAGAATGGATGCTCCGGCGGCCTTAACCGCTTCTGCCACCTCCAGCACCTGGTTCCTGTCCTCAACAGAGCAGGGACCTGCCATGACCTGGAAATTGCCGCCCCCGATCTTAACTCCAGGGGCAATATCAACTACGGTATCATCGGGATGGAACTTCCGGTTCACATTCTTGTAGGGCTCCTGGATCCTCTTCACATCTTCCACGATATCCATGGTCTTGATGGAATCGATGTCTATCTTGGATGTGTCCCCTATAAGCCCTATGATAGTCTGCTCTGCCCCTTTTACAATGTGGACATCAAGGTTCTTCTCCTTGAGCCAGGAGACCAGGGAGTCTATCTGTTTCTGGGCCGGATTGTCCCGTAGAATTATAACCATCTGTTAAGTCTTATATCTCAGCCTTGGCTGCAATCTTATCAAGTACGAACTTTATCGCCTCATCCAGCGCCATTCCGTTCATCTGTTGTCCTGTTCTGAGGCGGATGGAAGCCTTGCCTTCGGCAGCCTCCTTGTCGCCGATGATGAACATATATGGGATCTTCTGTCCCTGGGCGTTGCGGATCTTGGCATTCATACGCTGCTCGCTGGCATCCACTTCTGCTCTGATCTTGGCAGCCTTGAGAGCTGCTGCAACCTTCTCTGCATACTCGTTGAAGGCCGGTGCAACAGGGATGACCACTGCCTGATGAGGTGCAAGCCAAACCGGAAGGGCACCTGCAAAGTTCTCAAGGAGGATTCCGATGAACCGCTCAAGAGAGCCCAGTACTGCGCGGTGCAGCATAACTGGGTGGTGCTTTGCGTTGTCCTCGCCGATGTATTCGGCGTTCAGGCGCTCTGCGCTAGGCAGCTGGTAGTCCACCTGGATAGTTCCGCACTGCCACTGGCGGCCAAGGGCATCAACCAGGGTGAATTCAAGCTTAGGTCCATAGAAGGCACCCTCTCCCGGAGAGATCTCGTATGAAAGGCCAGCCTTCTTGCAGGCATCGGCCAAAGCTCCCTCGGCTCTATCCCATGTAGCATCATCGCCTACTCTGAGCTCAGGGCGGGTTGAGAACTTAACTATGATCTTGTCGTCGGTGAAACCGAAGTCCTTGTACATATCCTTGAGGAGATGGCAGAACTTGGCAACCTCGGAAGGAATCTGCTCCTCGGTGCAGAAGATATGGGCATCGTCCTGGACAAAGCCCCGGACACGCATACAGCCATGGAGTGTTCCGGAAGGTTCGTTACGGGTGCAGCTTCCGAACTCTGCCATTCTCAGAGGCAGGTCCCGGTAGCTCTTGATTCCCTGCTTGAAGATCTCCACATGGCCAGGGCAGTTCATAGGCTTGAGGGCGAAAAGACGCTTCTCACTCTCGGTTATGAACATATTCTGCTTGTATTTTGCCCAGTGGCCGGAGCGCTCCCACAGTCCCTGAGGCATACAGAACGGAGTCCGTACCTCCACATAGCCGTCAGCCTTGATCTTGGCCCGGACATAGTCCTCCAGGACACGGTAAATAGTCCATCCATTCGGATGCCAGAAGATCTGGCCCGGGTTCTCGTCGTCAATATGGAACAGGTCAAGCTCCTTCCCTATCTTCCGGTGGTCCCGCTTTGCAAGCTCTTCCAGATGCTGGAGGTAAAGGCGCAGGTCCTTAGGATTGGTGAATGCAGTTGCATAGATTCTCTGGAGCATAGGGCGCTTCTCGTCCCCTCTCCAGTAGGCACCTGCGATGGAGAGCAGCTTGATGGCCTGGGGGTTGATCATCTTTGTATTCTCCACATGGGGTCCCCGGCACAGGTCGGTGAACTTGTCCACTGTGTAGATGGAGATTACCTCCCCCTCCGGAAGGTCGTTGATAAGCTCGGTCTTATAAGGCTGGTCCTTGAAAAGCTCAAGTGCCTCGGCACGGCTCACTTCCTTGCGGATGAAGTCCTCTTTCTTGTTGATGATATCCCTCATCCTCTCTTCGATTTCAGGGAAATCGTCCATCTTGAGAGGGCGTGGGAGGTCAAAGTCATAATAAAAACCATTCTCGATGGATGGTCCGATTGCAATCTTGGCATCCGGGAACATCTGCAATACTGCAGCTGCCATAACGTGGGATGCGGAGTGTCTGATAGTACTTAATTTTTCGTCTGCCATAGTGCCTTAACAATATAATCTTATATAATTATAGTCAATAAGTGCACCTGTTCAGACCGTCAAATACTATTTTTTGAAGAATTCCATTCCCATATCATAGGACATGGAGAAGTTCTCCAGAGAAAGATTGTTCTCAACCTCAACACCGGTGGTCTTCTTCACAATCTCCCCTACCTTGATGATCTCATCCTCTGTCCCTGTGGAGCCCTGAATGACTGCCTTGCCATCCTCAATCCTCACATCGAGGAAGTTGACATCCATCTTTTC
>JAEEGK010033207.1_pt1 | contig 10048 bp, 5 predicted proteins | sample 8958771 | NCBI WGS metagenome assembly JAEEGK01 (sample SAMN16246547, study PRJNA631951) | gut metagenome | biome: gut microbiome; feature: rumen; material: SC-attached | host: Bos | place: Iran: Karaj | collected 2018-10 | reverse complement strand
CCCATATTTACCTGGGAATTGCGAATTGTAGATTAGACATTGAAAATTAGAGATTGAGCCCAATCCCCAATCCCCAATCCCCAATCCCCAATCCCCATCCCCAAACAATAATAAATATAAATAAAAAGAAAAAATAAAAATTAATTTAAAAATTAAAAAACAAATATTTAAAAATAAATTTATATAAAAAGAATAAAAATATAACAATCAAATTTATTCTTCAAAAAAAATAAAAAAAAATATAAAAAAAAATAAACAATTTAATAAAAAAACAATAAAAAAAAAAAACATTTTAAAGAAATTTCTTTTCTTCACAAACAGCATTATGTTTAATAAAAATAGTTCCTTTCTCAAACCAAATATCTAAAACAGGAGTTAAGCCACTTTGAACATTTCTAAAAGCAACCCCTAAATTAATACCATTTTTATAAAAAGAAACACTTCTACTAACATGTTCATATTTAATTCCAATATAAGTTTCAAAATCTTCACATTGACAACCATATCCTTTAATACTTCCACTTTGAATTCCCATTTCATTTATTTTTATTAATTGAGTCCCCCAAACATTCCAATAATAACTTTGAGGAGTATCTTTCCAAAATTTTGAACTTAATAATTGAGGTTTACTTTTACTTTTATCAACTAATCCAATATATAAATTTCCTTTTCCTTTTAATGGAGTTTCTATATTTATTTTAAATTCAATATATGGTGAATAATCATCTAAATTTTGTTTACAAAATACTATTCCATGTTGTAAATTGTTTTTTTTTACTACAGTTGAATCATTGTCTAATGTTAAATTTGATGAACAATATTCTGGATCAAATTGAAAGTTAATTGAGTTTATTTCTATTTTTTTATTTTATATTTTTATTTTATTTTAATTATTATATATTATTCTTACTTCCATCTGATAAAGGAATTTTCCAAAATTCTAATTCAGAAAAAAATTTTGATTCTTCTATATCGTTTTTTAAAACTGGAAATTTTCCTGTTCTTAAAAAATTTATTAAATTAATAAATGCTTCTCCTTCTCTATCTATAAATATTTTTCCATTATATTTTGGTAATTCTTTTTCTCCTGTAAATAATGTTGCTAATGCGGAATTTTTATATTTTATTAATGTATTTCTAGATGTTGTTATTGAATGAGTTCCTCCTATATTTAAATCTAATATATCATTTTCTTTTTTGTTATTTTTTAATTGGAATAAATTTTTAAGTTCTTTTTTTTTTAATTCTAATTTTTCTAATTCTATTTTTTTAAATTGATTAAAGTCATTTCTTGCTTTTTGTATTACGTCTCTTTTTGTTTTTATTTTATTTTTTTCATTTGCTATTATTGCTGAAATATGATTATAAATATCATTTATTCTTGTTTCAAATTGATTATCTAATTCTTCATCTTCATTTACTCCATTCATACTTGAATCTTCTTCTTCATTATCATTTATTATATCTTGACTTGGTATTAAATTTAAGTTTAAATTGGAGAAATTATTTTGAAATGTATTATTATTATTTATATTTAAATTTGAATTATTTTGATTTTGAGAACTTGAATTTGGTTCATTTTCATTTTGAATAGGATTTACTAAATTGAATTAATAATATTTATTACATATAATATCATTTAATGAAGCTTCAAAACTTTGATTATCAGAATTATCATCCATTAATAATTAATATAAAATTAAAATTTATATATAAAAAAAAAATTAAAAAATAATATATAAATATACATCTAACTCAAATGAATAAAAAGAATATAAAATAAAATTTTATATTTTAAATAATTTTCAAAATATAAAATAAAATATATGAAAAGTGATAATGTGTCAAAGTACACAGAAGAACCAAATACTGTTTTAATATCAGAAAGCAATACAATATTATCATTACATCCAGGAAATATTCGTTTTAGATTTACAGATGGTAGTGTTTCAGATTATGAAATATCAACAATAATAAGTATTAATCCATTATTATTCTCAAATGTAAATAATAATAGTCAACTTGAAATTTCTCTTCCTCATTTTATTACTCAAAATTATATGATGGATTTTATTTTTATTATTAAAAATGGATTAGATGATTTAGAAGATTCTCCAGATAATCCTCAAAAAATTATTACTTTAATTAAAATTGCTGATTTTTTTAAAAATGAAAGTATTTCTGTTCAAATTATTAATGAAATTGTTATGGGTAAATTAAATGAAAATAATGCGTTTGAATATTTAGAATTTTCATATGAGAAATTAAATAATAATAAAAATAATAAAGATAATGAAATTGATATTTGTTATTTTGATTTATTTTATAAATGTTTAGAAATTATAGGAAATAATGAACATATTTTATTAAATAATTTAGAACGAGTTAAAAAATTTGATAAAAAGATTATTGATGAATTATTACAAAAAACTTTTTCTCATTTATTATATAATAATTATATTTCTATAGAAGATGATAATAATAGTATTTATGGTGATGAAATTGAACCTGAAAATTATTTTGAAACTATTATTGAAGGAAATGAAAATATTGATAAAAAAAAAACTAATTTTATAAGTACACAAAATTTAAATAATTTAATTTCTTTTCTTTTTGAAATCAATGGAGTAAAAAATTTTTTTGATTTATTAACTTTAGAAAATATGTCAATTTTTTCTTCTGAATCAATTAATGAATTAAATAATGAACCAAATCCAACTTTCCAAATAAAAATTCCTTATGAAGTATATAATAATTATTATGAAGAATTTCCAACTGATATAATAATAAATAATAAAATAATAATCTTTGTAATATTTTATAAAATAACAGATGATAGTTTTAATATATGTATTAAATTTGGAGAAACAAAAAATAAAAAAATAGATAATAATAATCCAATGACATCTATTGAAGATAATTTTTGTTTTAAAATATTTACTTTTTTAACAATTGCTAAATTATATAAAGGAAATGATAGAAATCCAATATCATCACAAACAAAAATGAAATGTTTATCAAATAATAAAAGTAGTCATATAATATTTAAATTAACAAATTTTACTACATCAATGAATAAAAATAATTCAGGTATTATTTCTTTAAATAGTTCAAGTAATGAAGAATATTTTACTGTTTCAGTAAATTTAAAATTATGCTATATTCATAGTGTTTTAACGTCTTTTTTTTTAAGGAATTTCTCTTTATTATGTAATCAAGATGGTATTCATAAAATTTCAAAACAATTATTATTACTTGTTTTAAAGAATAAATATTTAAATAAAAAATCTGAAAATGATATAGTAATTGGAATAAATAAATGGTTAAATGATGAAATAAATATTAAAGAGGATATTACTGAAGTTTTTGAAAATATTAAATGGGAAAAAGTTTATGATGAATATATTTTTGAATTAATTTTTAAATATTCAAATATGATTGTTGGTAATGAGGCAATAGAAAATTTAATAATTCAATCATTTCAAAAAAAATATTTTAATTCTCATTATATTCCACAAATAATTTCTAGTTTATTTAGAACTGCAAGTGTTATTAATTATAGTAATTTATTTACTTTAATGAAAAAAAATGAAAAATTTAATTTAGCTTATATGAGTTCTATGCATATGAATCCAACTACAAATAGTGTTGGCTCAGTTGTAAATATTAGTCATGAACAAACTAATTGTTTAAAAAAATCAGGAATTTTTAGTGAAAATTCAAGAAATATTATAAAAAATGAAAATAAAAAATTAAATACTACTTCAAAAAAAATAAAAATGACAAAAAAAATTGTCAAAAATACATCAAATAATAATGATAATAATAAAAATTTAATTAATTATTTACTTTCACATAATATTGATATTAATTCATCTAGTTTTAGTAATAATAATTCAAATAATGTTCATTATAATCATACTGCTAATAATTCAAAAGGAGGATTAATGAGTAAAATAAAAGCAAATTCAAATATATTAAAAAAAAATTCTTCTCATTCAAATTTATATATTTCAAGTGAAAATAATCAAAAAAGTTTTGAATCTAGAAATAAAAGAATAAAAACTCCTGGTAATTATAGTAAGAAAACAAGTGAATATAATTCACAAAATGAAACATTTATTGGTAAGATAATAATAAATGATAATAAAACTCGAATAAGGAATTTATCAAATAAAATTAATTCAAAATTTATTTCAAAAAAAAAAGAAATTCCTGTTAATTTTAAAAAAAAAACAAAAAATAAAAATTCATCTTTGTTAAAAAATTCCAAAAATAATTTAATAAATGATGCATTTCCGAAAGGAATTAAATCATATGGATTTAAAAAATGATAGGATAAAAACAATTAAAAAAATTTCGGATATATGATGATATGGATATTTATATAAATTTTAATTTTTTAATTTGCTATTTTATATATATAAATTTTTAATAAATGCTTTGAAAATTACTTTAAAAATTAATTTTTTATTTAAAATTTTTAATGTCATTTGATTCAATGGAAGAAAAAAATTATGTTTTAATTGATGATGATGAAAAAGAAATATTAGATATAAATGAAAAACCAATGACAAATGAAGAATATATTAATAAAATTAATGATATTATAAATAGTTATAATGAAAAAGAAAATTTTCTTGAAAATGAATTAAAAAATAAAATAAATTTTGATTCTAATATTATTTTAAAAGTCTTTGAAAATATTCATAAAAATATTGAAAGCAATATTGAATTAATATTAAATAATTTTAGTGATAAAGATGAATTTATGAATTATAAATTATCTAAAATTTTAAAGACTTATGAAAATATATATGAATATAATAAAAAAATTCAATCATCTTTTATTTCTAAAATAAATGCTTTAAATGAATTTTTCAAAGACAATAATATATTTGATAATACTATTGAAGATTTTTTTATAGAAAATGAAAATTTATTATCAAATTCAGATATATTTTTAAATTTTAAAACAATTCCCTATGAAAATAATCTTATCGAAAATATTGAAAATGAAGATTTTCGTTTATTCATTTTAGAAAATTTAAATTTTGAATCTTTATCAATAGAGAATAAAAATGATATGTTTTCAAAAAAAATAATATTAAAAAAAAATAAACTAGATTTAGTTAATTTAGAATTAAATAATATTCAAGATAAATTATTATCAAATTTATTTGATTTAAATGATAATAGTTTTAATAATAATGATGAAAAAAAGATAAATAATGATAGTTCAAATATTTCAGATGAAAAAAAAAAAATAAATTTATCAGATGATAAAGGAAAAAATAGAAAAAGTCATTCATTAGATTCTTCAAATGTAGAATCTAAATCATCAAAAGAATTAAAGAATATTAATGATATAAAAGATAAAAATCAACAAGAAAATAATAGTTATAATATCCCAAAAATGAATTGGATGCAATTTCCTAATTTAAAAAAAATAATTATAAATAATGGAAAAATAATTGGATTTAATTTTTTTAATATAGGTCCTAATATTAATACTATTAAAATTTATGATTGTCCAAATTATAATTTTATTTTTCCAGAAAATAATATATTAAATTTAAAAAATATTTCTCTTGATGGAATTGATTTAATTACTGAAACGTTTGAAACTTTTTTTATTCAAATTATTTTAAATCAATCAATTATAAATAATTTAGAAATTTTATCTTTAAAAAATAATAAAATTGGAATAATAGATATAACTTCAATTTTAAAAAGAGAAGAAATAAATAATAATATTACCGATAAAGAAAAAATAATATTTTCTAATTTAAAAGAACTTCATTTTGCAAATAATATGATATATTGTTTTAAAACATTCAATAAAAATATAATGCCATCAATTCAATTAATTAATTTATCAGGAAATAACTTTTCTTATAGTGGAGATTATGATGATTTAAGAGATATAACTCTTAAAGACAAAGTTTATTTGTTTTTTTCTAAAAATTATTTTCTTACAAAACAACCAATAAAAAATAACTATATTAAAGATTTATGTATAAAATTAAAACAAAATAAATATAAATTAAAACAATTAAATTTAGATTATTTATTTGTAAAACAAGAGGAAAATTTGATTTTATTTAATGAGCTTGATCTCACTAATATTCAAATTAGTTTAATTAATTTAAATTTTAGTTATTGTAATTTAACAGATGAAAAAATAATTAACTTTTTATTTAAATTTCCCTTACCAAATTTGGAAAACCTTAATTTAAGTGGAAATTACTTAACAAATCAATTTTTTAATTTATATATTCAGAATAAGGAAAAAACAAATATTTCATTAAAATCAATAATGACAAATTTAAAATCATTAAATATATCTAGTAATGAAAAAATAAACATTGAGGGAGAAAACGCCAATATTATAATGTCATTTGTATCAGTAACAAAAATAAATAAATTATATATTTATCATACTAAATTTGAGAATACAGTTATAGAAAATTTAAGAACAATGGGAAAAAATTTTGTAATTCAAAAACAGAAAGAAAGTAATAGAAATATGTCAATATCTCTCAGTAATATTAGTATTAATACAAATGTGAATCCTAATTTTGAAAGATTTTTTGATTTTATTGAAACACTTAAAATTAAAATATTCATTAGATATATTCCTCCATCAAAATCTAAAAATTATAAAAAATATATGTTAAGTGTTAGTGAAAATTTTGAAATTTTATAAAATAAATAATTTAGTTAAAAAATAAAATATTTAATACTAATTATATTAACTTATATAATTAAAAATTTTTATTAAATTTAATTAAAAAATAGAATTTTATAAATTATAATTATTATTTATAGTATTTTTTCTAAATGGAAACTGGAGTCCATTTAAATGGAGCATTTTTAACAGAAACAAATGAACCTAATTATAATGAAAGAAAATTATTTTTAGTAAAGCAATATTTAAAAAAAGAAAGAGCAAAAAAACCATTTGATGGAATGGCAACAAATAGAAAAAAATTAACAATAAGAGACTTTATACATGAACAAGATAATCCATATGAAAAAGCAAAAAATTCTTTATTTGAAGAGCATTTTCCTTTATTAAATGTAATATCAAATAGAAATGCATTAAATTATTCAAAATACTTTTTATCTGATATGTTAACAGATCCAATTTTATCTCAAACTGCAGAAAATATAATTTCTTCACAATCATATAAACTACCTATAAAAATTAATCAAAATAGATTTCAAAATGCAAAAATTGATAATGTACTTCATAATATTTTCATTAAAAAAACAAATTCTTTTGAAAAAAATGTTTCTATTCAAGCTGGAAAAAATACAAATATGAATGATGTCAATTCACTTTCTCATATTTTGTCAGACAGTTATAGAAAATTTAAAGATAATTATAAGAAATATAATTTAAAGTTTCATAGAATTAATGGAGAAAATCAAGAAAATATGAAAATTAAAAATGATGATAATTATATTTTAAATGGATATAAAAATAGAAGAAAAGATGAATTTTTAGATTTATTAAGAAATGATGCTACAAAATTAAAATATAATCAAAGTCTAAGAATATGTCCAAATTTAATATAAATATCATAATAATTTTTATTTTTTGTTTTTTTAAAAAATATTATATTTCACTTTAAAAAAAAAAAATTAAAATTTATTTAAAATTAAAATTTTTAAAAGTTTTATAATCATTTCCCATATAATCAGTTCTATAATCACCAGGAGTCATTGGTTTACTATATGAATATTTATTATTTGAAATATTTTTTGGTAAAAGATTATTTGAAAATAATCTTCCTTTTTCTCTTCCATTTTGACTAATATTTCCTTTATAATCAAATGTATTATTCATTCCAACATTACTTATATTATTAAAATCTGAATTGTTTAACATTTCATTTGTTTGACTCAAATTAACTTTATTATTATTTGATGAAGTAAAATTTGTAAATTGAATTTCATTTTCTTTTCCTCCATTAAATGAAAAAATTTTTGGAACTACTTTTAAATCACCAAAATTATTTATATATTTTAACATTTTTGATTCATCATCATGATTAAATCTATATTCTTGTAATTGAATATTTAATTTATTTGTATCTGTTGATTCTTTAATTAATTTATTATAATTATCTAAAATTTCTAAAAAATTAATATTTGAATTTTGATTATATTCATCAATCGCATTTTTTAAATTTTCACTTTGTTCAATTTTACCAGAGAATATTTCTAATTTTTGACTTAATTTTCTTGCATTTTCAGTAAATAAAGAATCAATTTGATTCATAATTTCATATTTTTTATTTTTTAAAAAGTTCATAATTTGATCAAAAAAAGTATTAACTCTTTTTTCTTCATTTTCTTTATTTTTTTTAATATTTTTTAAAGCACCTTGAATCATTTCAACATTATGTTGATTATCTTCAATAACATTATCAACATCATTATTAATATCAATAAATTTTTCTTTAATTTCTTTAATTTCACATTTAGGATTTTTTTTAAATCTAGAAAAAGCACAATAAACACAAATTAATTCTTTAGTATCTTCAATATAATGAGTTAATTTTTGTCCTTGATGTATTTCACACATATTATTATTATTTAAAAAGCCTTCTCTTTGAGTATTTGATTCAACATATTTATCAGTAATTAAATTATTTAATAATTTTAATTCTTTTATAGAATATGCAATTAAACCATCATTAGGACATTTTATTCCTTCTTCATCTGTAAATTGTTCTTCAATACATTTTTTACAAAAAAAATGACCACATTTAAATAAATATGGAATATTTATTGTACTATTAAATGGATTTTTACAACATTGACATATTGATATGTAATTTAATGTTATTAAAGGTATTCCATCACTTTCTCCTTCTTCATTTTGTTCTTGAGAATTTTCATTTTCTTCATTTTCGTTTTCTTCATTTTCATTTTCGTAATTTTCTTCATTTAAATGATTTTTTATATTACTACTTGGGGTTATATTATTTTTCTTTATTTGATTATTATTTTTTATTTCTTCTATATTATTTTCATTTTGTTGATTTCTTATTGTATTGTCTTCTAAATTTTGTTTATTTTTTATATTTAATTCTGTGTCTTTTTCTGAATTTGAATTTTGTGATTTTTGTAATTCATTTTCATTCAATTCTTCATTTGGTGTTATCTCATTATCGTTTGAATTATCATCACCAAACATATATGCATCGTCATTCTCATATACTTTTATGTTTTGGTCTTCATCATTTGAATCATTTAAAATATCTTTATTTGGTGTTGACATTTTATTTTAATTTTAAATTATTTATTTAATTTTTATGTTGAATTTATTTTTAGATTTTATTAAATTTATATATAATTTAAAAAATTAAAATAAATATTTGTGAGAAATCTATTTGTAGAAAGAAACTTATTTATGAACATAATCAAAATAAAGAAGAAGATTTTAAAAGTAATATTATGCAAAAATTAATCAAGCCCAAAAATAATTTGAATTATCTTTTACAAAATAATCAAAATGATAATAATTATAATCAATTGAATCATTTATATGATAAAAAATAATAATCATTCTAATTTTTTAAAATCAATGAAAAAAAATTGAGCATTTTTGATTTTTTCAATTTTCTTCATTTTACATTAAAATTTGGTGATAAATTTCTGATATAAATCTTTATGTGAAAAAAAGAAAAAAATGAAAAAAAACTGTTGTTAGAAATCTCTTATTAAAATAAAAATATGACAATAATAATTTTTTAAGAAGAAATGAGTTTGATATTAAAATGATATGAATTTGTTAAAAGAAGATATGAGGATATTAATAGAAGGAATAAATAAGAATTAAATTATATTAGTAAACAAAATAAATAAAAGAATTTTTAAAAATGAAAAAAGTCTAAATCTATAAAATTGAATTGAAATTTTCGTATCTTAAAAATCTTCATTATCATTATTTTCACTAATTTGAATAATTCAACCATTATATATTGATATAATCTTCAAATTTATTTAAATTAATTTGACTACCTTCAAAAAT
>JAEEGK010033205.1_pt1 | contig 10049 bp, 7 predicted proteins | sample 8958771 | NCBI WGS metagenome assembly JAEEGK01 (sample SAMN16246547, study PRJNA631951) | gut metagenome | biome: gut microbiome; feature: rumen; material: SC-attached | host: Bos | place: Iran: Karaj | collected 2018-10 | reverse complement strand
CTCCAGACCACTATCAGCTCCAAAACCCCATTCATCCATCTTTCGGCAGAAGGCCTTCATGTCGCAATCGGTGACGCTGTATTCATTGACCAGCACAGACATCATAGCAGCCCACTGGTTCTTCTGACTTATAATATGGTTCCCGCGCGCGTCTACCTTATTCAGCAAGGCCATGATGCCATCCTTTATGGCCAGCTCACGATTGGATGCTCTGATTTCTGATTTTTCGCGGAAGGCTATCAAGTCAAGCGGTTCCGTATCGCCCTCGCGCCCCCAGCGCTGTATCTGCACCTGTCCCTTCAGAATCATCAGCACAATGCCCGAGAGCAACTGGAAGAGGTATTTTCTGGGCACATGGTGATAATATACCTCGCGCAGGAAGTCCACAGGGTCGCACAGAAACTTGTCGTAGAGCTGATAAGGAAAGGATATGAGCTGAGATTTCAGCTCCTGTAAACGGTTGTCGTAAGTATAGTGGCTATCCTCCAACCCCTTTTTGCGCAGCGCCCTTGGCAGTTCTATGAAGAGATAGCGCGCCACGCGGTCACGATACTCATGACACATCAGCATACCTTTCTGCAAACGCAACTGTACCGCTTGCTCACGGAGAAACGACGTTTCGCTGTCAGAGAGAAGCCGTTCTACGCGATAGCGGGCACGCGTCATCTCACGACTCATATCATAGAGGTGGGTGTCGAGCAGGGTTTCAATACAAGAGCTTAAATCTGAGCTCTTGTCACTTTCCAGTCCGTCGATGATATCATCCACCAAGTCCTGCAATTGCTCCATCTTTCGTGGCATCAGGGATAGCCCGTCATAGTGCCAGCCAGCATAAACACTGTCATCAAAGGGCTCGTAGTCCCAGTCAACATGCTCCACCTCGCACTCCACGGTGAGCACAGGCGGCTCGGTATTGGTCTCTACAACCACACCTCTCAGTCGCTCCTTGCCACTGCCCTTCAAGGCCTGATACACCACGTCGAGATCGGTCACGGCCACATAGCCTACATGCACGACACCCTCGCGCACACGCACGGCATACGGGTCTTTCACATTCTCAGGCTGAGGTTGCAGCGTCAGCGTCTTACCCACGGCCTCGGCAGCATATTCTTTCCAGTGGTCGCGCACATCCCAATGGTACAGGCCTACCACGTCGAATCTAATTTTCTCCATACGAGGTGCAAAGGTACTAAAAAAAAATCGGTGTGTGACAATTGTGACAAAAGACAACGTATTTTTTTTCTCCTTCCTCGCAGGTGAGGTTAGAGATGATGATAGATTATGATATATGATTAGTAAGTGATATATATAAAATTAGTAAATCATATATTTACTACTACTATCTCTATGACTTACCCTACCCACCCTCATGTGTGCAAAAAAAGACTGTCCTAATTGTCACAATCGTCACAAGAGGCAGAATTTTTTGCGCTCCCACGGGGCCGTAATTTTTTCCCCGTAGGGTAGCAAATACTACATCAGGAGACAGTGAAAAATATCGCACTTTCGTTGGCTGTTTCCACATTATTTTGTACCTTTGCGGCACGAAAACTATGACTTACATTGGTGAATTAATATCTATTGGCGTAGCGTTCTCATGGACGGCTACGGCGCTGCTGAGCGAATTTGGCTCAAAGAGACTGGGAAACCTTACGTTGAACGTGCTGAGAATGGCGCTGGCGCTGCTGTTCTCAGGAGTGTTGTTTATGGTAGTAACGGGCAGTCCGTTGCCCGCCGGGGCCTCATGGGAGGCCGGCGGATGGATGTTGCTCTCAGGACTGGTAGGCTACGTGATAGGCGATTTCTGCCTCTTCCAGTGCTATATCATCATTGGCTCGCGTTTCGGACAACTGTTTATGACGATGGCGCCATTGGCGGCTGCACTGATGGCGTGGGTCACGCTGGGTCAGCAGATGACGCTGATGAGTATCGTGGCCATGCTGGTGACGCTCTTTGGTATCAGCATCTCCGTGCTGGGTCGTGGTGAACATCATAAAGTGTCGCTGAAACTGCCCCTGAACGGTGTGCTCTTTGCCGTGGGCGCCGCTGTGTGTCAGGGCGTGGGCTTGGTGCTAAGTAAGATTGGTATGGACCACTACGAGACAGTGGCAGACATGCCCTCGTGGCTCGGTCCATTCAGTGCCAATTTCTATCGCTGCGTGGCCGGCATCATTGGTTTCTCGCTACTGATGTATGTGCGTCAGGGAATGGCTCCGCTGCGCGAGGCGCTGCACGACAGGAAGGGTCTGACGGTAGCAACGGCTACCACGATATTCGGTCCCTTCGTGGGTGTAGGCTTCTCGCTGATGGCTGTGCAATATACGGGTGCTGGCATTGCCTCTACGCTGATGGCCACCACACCTATCATCATCATCCTGCCGTCCTGCTGGCTGTTTAAGGAGCAGATTACGTGGCGCGCCGTAGTGGGCGCAGTCGTCTCCGTTGTAGGTGTCAGCCTCTTCTTCTTAGGATAATACCTGTGAAGATGCGACCCGACTCGATGCCCAGTCGGCGGGCAGAGAAATAGGTGTCTGACTGCATATAGGTGCACACGGGCGACACGCTGACTTGGCTTTCAGGCACGCCTGCGGAAATCAACTGCAAGCGGTTGCACTCTGGCAAGTCGATGTGCCATTTCTCATATTTCTTGCTGATTTTTTCCATCGGGAAACCTGCATCTTCAAAGGCCTGATATACCTCGTCGCCCACCTCGAAACTCTCCAGGTGGATGCCTGGACCTATCTGTGCGATAAGGTCTGCGGGGTTGGTGCCATAGGCACCATGCATTCTGCTCACTGCCTGTTCCACAATACGCATCACCGTGCCTCGCCAGCCGGCATGAACGGCACAGACGGCACGCTGTTTCTGATCATAGAGCAACACGGGGATACAGTCGGCTGTAGAGACACCGATACATACATCCTCCATATTGGTCATCAGCGCATCATAGCCCTCAAGGTCCATATTTTGTTGCTCATCTATAACCGCTATCTCCGCCTTGTGTATCTGATGTGGCATCAGCAGATGGTTGTCCGTAATGCCAAGCAAGTGGCATAGGGCCTCACGATTCCTGCGGATAGCCTCATCGCTATCACCACAGTATCTGTTGATATTAAACTCGCCATAGCGCCCTGTGCTATACCCCCCTTCACGCATAGAGCTGAAGGCGGTGAGGCCCTCAGCTATATGATAGTATTGCAGACTTGGTATCTTCATATCCTTGCACCTTTTTGCCTGCAAAGATACGCTTTTTCTGTGTAACAACGGCAGGATTACTTAGCAAACTTTCCACTGGCTATCACCTTTGTAGAGGCGGTAGTGGTGCTGTCGCTGCTGGCGCTGCGAGTCATGCTGCGTGTGTTCCAGTAGCCCCAGTCAAAGCTGCTGTCGTAGTTCAGGCGGAAGATGATATCCTTTGAACTGCCGTCGTCCATATAGCCCTCAAAGCGGGTGCTGTTCAGGCGGTAGTCGTTGATATACACATCGTTCCAGCTATCGGCATAGCGAATACGGATGCTTCCCTTGTAGATATCCCACTCGAACTCGCAGTAGTAATAGTCAGAATAGCGACTGTTCAGGTCGTAGTCAACCTCGTAGCCCCATCCGCTATAGGCACTCTCGCGCTCGAAGTACATCGTGGTGCGATAGCTGTCGCCAGTCAGTCCCCAACGGTCGTAATAGTAGGTATCGATATAGCCAGTCCAAGTGCCGTCGAGCGTACGCGCCTCACTGCGGTCTTCCATATCCTCCCAGAACTCAATATCGCAACTGGTAAACAGAGTCATCGTCAGGATGATCATTGCTGTATAGGTAAAAAACTTCTTCATAGCTGTATCTTTTTAAAGGGTTCAACTTCTTGTTCACATTGCAAAGATAGCAACTATCCGACAGTTGGACAAGGTATTTCTCCTAATCCTCAGTAGGGGTTTTCCTATTTCGCTGAGGGAATCGCATAAGGACAAAAAAAGAATGTACACACACGCGTGCGTACATTCTTTATATAGAGATCCTTTTCAGGAACTATTACTCAGCTACGGGAGCAACAGGCTCAGCCTCCTCCAGGCGGTCCTTACGGCTCATGGTGAGATAAGCAGTAGGAGCAGCGATGAAGATAGAAGACAGCGTGCCGAATACAACACCAAGAATCATGGCGAAGGCGAATGAGCGGATGCTGTCGCCACCCAGGAAGAAGATAGTGAGCAGCACGATCAACGTGGTCACTGAGGTGTTGATGGTACGAGCCAGGGTCTGGTTCAGTGAATCATTGAACAGACGCTTGCGGTCGCGCTTAGCATAGAGCTGCATGTTCTCACGGATACGGTCGAATACCACCACCTTATCGTTGATAGAGTAACCGATAACGGTCAGGATAGCACCGATGAAGGTCTGGTCTATTTCGAGTGACATGGGCACCCAAGTGTGGAGCAGTGAGAAGAAGCCGATAACAACCAGTGCATCGAGACCCAGAGCAACGATAGAACCAATAGAGAAGGCAACGTTGCGGAAGCGGAGCAGGATGTAGAGGAAGATAGCAATCAGAGCCAGGATAACGCTGATGATAGCGCTACGTGTGATGGTCTTAGCCACAGAAGGACCTACCTTTGTTGAGCTAACGATAGTACCCTTAGAGGTATCCTCTTCGTTGGCAGGAGGTGTGCGGAAGTCTTCCTTGCTGGTCTCAGCCTTAATCAGCTCAGCCTTGCTCAGCACGCTGTAGATGCTGTCCTCAATCACGTCGTCAACCACAGGGCTGTTTACGTCGTAGTCCCAGTTGGTAGAGATACGAACGGTGCGGTTAGAGGCATCACCCAGGGCGATGATAGTGGTGCTGGCAGGAGAACCGGGGTTAGCGCTCTGCTCGTCGTTCTGAGCGAATACGCCATCGAATGCAGCACGTACATCCTCAACGGGAACTTCCTTATCGAGTACTACAACATAGTTACGACCACCGGTGAAGTCAATGCTCTTGCTGACACCACGGAAGAAGAAGCTTACGCAGAATACGACAACAGCGATTGCCCATACAGCGTAAGATACCTTGAATGAGCCCATGAAGTTGAACTTCGTGCCCTGCATCAGGTTCTTAGACAGAGGAGTAGAGAAGGTGAGCTTCTGCCACTTGTCGTTCTTCATCTGACGATCGTAAACCAGACGGGTCATGAATACAGCGGTGAAGAACGATACGCAGATACCGATGATCAGCGTCGTTGCGAAACCGCGGATAGGACCTGTACCAACTACGAACAGGATGATACCTGTGAGCAGTGATGTCAAGTTAGAGTCGAAGATAGCTGAGAAAGCGTTAGAGTAACCCAGGTTCAGGGCCTCCTTGATGTTCAAGCCCTTGCGCAACTCTTCCTTCGTACGTTCGTAGATCAGCACGTTAGCATCCACAGCCGTACCCAGTGTCAGCACGATACCTGCAATACCAGGCATGGTCAGCGCTGCTTGGAATGAGCTCAGGATACCCAGCGTGAAGAACAGGTTGAACAGCAGGGCACAGTTGGCCAGCATACCAGGAATCCAGTTATAGAGCAGTACCATCACAACCATCAGCAGCACAAAGGCTACGATGAATGAGATAACACCCTGCTGGATTGACTGAGCACCGAGTGAAGGACCTACCATCTGGTAAGAAGCAACACGCAGAGGAGCAGGCATCTTACCTGAGTTCAGTGTATTTGCCAAGTCCTTGGTGTCGGCCTGAGTGAAGCGACCAGAGATCTGTGAGCTACCACCAGGAATCTCACCGTTTACGCGAGGAGCACTGTAAACCACCTCGTCGAGGACGATAGCGATAGCGCGACCTACGTTCATCTTGGTCAGGTTTGCCCAGATGCGGGTACCCTCAGTATTCATCTGCATAGAAACCACAGGACCTACATTACCAATCTCGTTGCTGTAGTCGTCCTTAGCGGTGGTCACCACGTCACCTGTCAGAGGAGCCTTTCCGTTAGGATCGTTCACCTTGATAGCATAGAGGTGCAGCACCTTGGTCTTCTTGCCAGTCTCAGGATTCTCGATCTTGCTGACCTTAGCATCCCAGTAGAGGCGCATCTCCTTGGGGAGCACCTTCTTAGCAATCTCAGAGTAGATAACCTTGTTGACCTCAGCAGTATCTGTAACGCGAGCATAACCTACGTCGCAGAGGCTCTCTGTGTGATAAGGGTCATTCACTACGAGGTAGTTCAGCAAGCTCTTTGCCTGGTCGTTGTTACCAGCCTCAGCAGCAGCCAGGTCTTTCTTAGCAGCCAGGTCGAGGGCATTAACGGTATCGTTCTCAGCCTCTACAGCCTCTGCCTCAGCAACAGCGGCAGTATCCTCCTTAGCCTCAGCCTTGATGTCGCTAATCTCAGCCAGGTAAGCAGAGTGCAGCTGACCGATGAAAGGCATAGCCTCTTCACGCATGTAGGTCTCGTGGAACTGCAGGTCAGCACTTCCTGACAACAGTTTCAGGATACGATCCTTATCTTTCTTGGCACCTGGCATTTCAACCATGATACGGCTCTGGCCGCTCAGCTTCTGGATATTGGGCTGAGCCACACCGAACTTGTCGACACGGGTACGAACCACCGTCTCGGCGTTGTCGATAGCAGCATCAACCTCTGCCTGCAGGGCAGCGATAACCTGCTCGTCAGTGCTCTTGGTGTTCACCTTGTCACGCATCTGCTGTGTAGCAAAGATGGTGTTCAGCTGACGACCACCGCCAAACTCCTTCCAGCGCTCTACGAAGAGGCTGATGAAGTCTGACTGACTCTTCTCCTCGTCCTTCACGGCAGCCTCAAATGCCTTACGGTAGCCCTCGTCGGTCTTGTGACCAGCCAGGAAGTCTACGATGTCAGGCACTGACACTTCCAGAATAACGTTCATACCGCCCTTCAGGTCAAGACCCAGGCCAATCTCCATCTCACGGCACTCGTCAAGACTCCAAGCTCCGAGCCATACATGGTCCTCAGATGACAGCGAGTCCAAATACTCGTCGGCTGCCTTATCTCCCAGTTCTGCGCGCAGTGCCTCAGCCTTGTTTTCAAAATGGCGAGTCACAAACGAGAACGAAAGATAGAAGCAGCACACAAGAATGAGTGCAACTGCAATAAATCTTACAATTCCTTTGTTTTGCATTGTTTTATTTTTAGTTTATTATATATATAATCGCGTTATTGAGCCTGCAAATATAGTGATAATTTTACACATTTGAAAATTTTTTGGCTATTTTCATACATTTTTTATTGATTCCGCGCCTTTTTCAACCAACAAACGATGGGATAATGGTCGCTGGCATCCATTTCGTTATCTACGTAACAGCGTACGGGCTCGTAATCATCTGAGCACATCATATGGTCTATACGGAGATTAAAGCCCTTCCGATTAAATGACAGACCAAGACCGCAACCTGCTGATACAAAGCAGTCATTCAGATGGGTAGCAACGGTATGACGGGTATAGGAAACAGGCGTATCGTTGAAGTCGCCACAGAGGATAATGGGATAGCCACTGTGCGTTTCCACAAACTCATTGACTGTCCTTGCTTGAATCGCACGGTCGGCCATATGCAGCGATAGTTTCTTCAGGATATACCACAACTCTGCTTCTGCAGAATCGCGCTCCACTTCGCCCTTCAGCACCTCCTGATAGCGATTACGCTCCTCACTGGAAAGATGGGTACTCTCCAGGTGGTTGTTGACAACGATAACCGTGTCTTCCTCAACTTGCAGGAAATAGGCTATCGCACCATTGCTTCTCGACGACATGGGGAGGCGTTCCTTGCGGATGATAGGATAACGGGTATGGATGCCTATCGCGTTGAAAATAACGTCATTAGAGAAATGGATGGTATCGTTGTAGGGATAGAGTTCCTTCATCTTTTCAAAGCCACTTCCACCCTTGCCTCCCATGTCTTCCTGCAAACACACGATATCGGCATCTATCCGTTTCAGATAGCCAGCCACCGTATCTACAGCCTGCTCGTATTTATAGTTGCCGCCAAAGCCACAGACATTATACGACACCACCTTGATACCTTCTGCAGGCGGTTCTTTATCAGCATTGAAATTGATAGGGAAATAGGTACGTATGGGTGCATACGCGAGCACCAGTCCCACAACGGGAATCCATACACGTTTCCATTTGAAGATAATCCAGATGGGTATAAACAGGATATTGGCTACTACGGCGAAGGGAAGAAACATGCCCAGACATGCCAGCATAGGATGATCTACAGGATCAATCCTGTCGCTATAGCCAACCAGCAACAGCAGCAAGACTGTCACCACACTGGCTCCCGTCAGCACGCCAACCAATATATTCTTGATAACCTTCACAAGCTCTCAGATCATTTCTCATGACTGGCCTCGAAGAGACGTCTCTTCTCTTCTTTCGACAGACTGTCGTAGCCACTGACGCGTATCTTATCCAGGATTTTGTCTATCTCCTCCTGACGGGCCTTCTTGCGGGCGTTGTATTCCATATCATCCCCAGTACGAGGGTGCGTGGTGGTAGTATTCCATCTAGTATTACCCGTACGACTGGTTCCACTCGTATTTCTTGACCACCTGTCGAAGAACTGACGGGTAGCATCAAAATTGAAATGGCTGTTAGGACGTTTACGCCAATAAAGTATCAGCAGGAAACCAAACAGCATACCTCCAATATGTGCCATGTGGGCAACACCATCACCTACGCTGCTCATAGCCGAGACGAACTCGATGACAGCATAAATAGCTACGAACCACTTTGCCTTAATGGGAATAGGCAGGGGGAAGATAAAGATGCGCTCATTGGGGAAAGTCATGCCAAAAGCCAACAGGATACCATAGACGGCACCCGAGGCTCCGATGGTACTTGAGAGGTTCATAATCTGGTCAACAGTCATCAGGCGCTGTCCGTTTACATTCAGCACCTGCGCTGGATCCAGACTCGTCAGACCATCGGCAGCAAACGAGATATACTGCACCATCTCCTGACACAGGCCTGCGCCTACGCCACAGAAGATGTAATAAAAAATGAATTTCTTGGGACCCCACACATTCTCAATCACGCAGCCAAACATCCACAAGGCAAACATATTGAAGAACAAGTGCGTGAAACCACCGTGCAGGAACTGATAGGTGATAAACTGATACACGTGGAAATCGCTGGCCATGAAGAAATGAAGCGCACCCCAGTCCGTCAGACTCTTTCCGCCTAACTCAACCACTGATGCCAACAGATAAACCAGCACGTTTATAATGAGCAGATTCCTTGTTACTATCGGTATATTACGAAACATCTTGTTGATTTACTTTTTATTAGGTTTATTCTTATCTAATTAGTTTCTGGGCGCAAAATTACGAAAAATATCTGTTTTTCAGCACAAAAACAGCCCTTTACACACTTTTTTTCATTAAAAATCAATTTTTTTCGGATTTTTTGTTGGTCGTATGAAGATTTCCTATTATTTTTGCGGTAGATTTTTTTATAATAACAATTATTATTCACTTTAAAAACCTTTTTTTATTATGAACAAGACAGAATTGGTAGAGAAGATTGCAGCAGGTGCTGGTATCTCTAAGGTAGACGCAAAGAAGGCTCTTGATGCCACAGTAGCAGCTATTAAGGACGCCCTGAAGGCTGGTGATAAGGTAGCTCTCGTTGGTTTCGGTACATTCGCTGTTAGCGAGCGCCCCGCACGTGAGGGTATCAACCCCGCAACAAAGGCTAAGATCAAGATCGCTGCCAAGAAGGTTGCTAAGTTCAAGGCTGGTGCTGAGCTTGCTGACGCTCTGAACTAATTTTTGTAAAGAAAATTACAGAGGGATGCACTTTTCGGCGCATCCCTTTTTTATTTTCCTTCCGTTTTTTTCAAATCCTTCATCCCCAGACAAGTATGTGGTTCTTACTCTTCATGATACTTCCCTTTGCAGGACTTGCCTATGTTGGTTGGCATATATGGGTGCTACTGCCATTGGCCAGTATATGGAAAGGCTTGATTCTGACAACAGGCATCGCTTGTTTCTTCATGCTGTTCCTCAATTTCAGTGGCGCTTTGGAGAAAATTCCCCTACCCCTTT
>JAEEGK010033202.1_pt1 | contig 10049 bp, 6 predicted proteins | sample 8958771 | NCBI WGS metagenome assembly JAEEGK01 (sample SAMN16246547, study PRJNA631951) | gut metagenome | biome: gut microbiome; feature: rumen; material: SC-attached | host: Bos | place: Iran: Karaj | collected 2018-10 | reverse complement strand
TCGCCGGCGAAGAGCTGAAACTCAGCAGTCTGGAGTGCGTGATGTCAAAGAACATGGCCACGCCCTACACCATAGACGAGTATGCTGTGATCATCGGTACCAACGACCCGCTTCGTCCCACTATCGAACTCCGTGTGGGCTACGGTGCCGTACTGGCTGGCGACATTGCCGCACAGATAGACGCTTACATACAATAAAGGGAGTGCAGTTATGTACTGAAAAAGTGGGGCATAGTGTTTTAGAACATTTTCCTGACGTCAGGAAAACGATACCAATGCCTAAAGGAGCTGAAAAAGAAATAAAAGCGTATAGAGCTTTCGAAACAATTCAGGGAGTGCATAAACACTCCCTGATTCTATTATAGGCCCATGCAACTCGTGGCACCAAGGGCTGTTACAATCGCAGTTGCGATACTGGCAATCATCTGTACGATAAACTTTAATGTTTCTTTCTTTGTCATAATGGTTAATTTTTAATGGTTAATACTTAATGGTCAATGTTCAATGGTCAATGTTCAATAGGTAGGGTGGGGCCTAAGCCCCCAACCCTTAGTCTCCGATAGGCTCGTGGCTTCCACCACCGCTATTGCCGCCTCCGGTATTACCACCAGTGTTTCCACCGGTATTACCGCCAGTGCTTGGCTGGGTATTCTCATTATCCTCCACGTCGCCACTATCGGTACTGGTCACACGCTTCACCTCCTTGCCGTCGCGGTCAAAACAGGTAATCTGCACGGCAGTCTTCGACAGTTCCTCCTTCAGGTCGGTGTCGGGCGTAAAGATAATGCGGCGACTCGAAATCAGTCCAGCCTTCACCTCGTCCACCTTCTCAACGCTCTTGGCGCGCAATCCGAATCGCATGGTTCCCAGTCCGGGCAGCGCAACCGAGTGGCCTTCGGTGGCCCATGCCTTAATTACCTCGCCAGCCGCATCCCAGCAGGCCTGCATCACTCCCTTGCTCACACCGCTGCGCAGGGCAGCCTCCTTAATCACCTTGTCCTGAGTCAGAGCCGTGTACAGCTCCGGCATCATTACGTAACGATACTTACCAGCATACTTGCCGATGTTCTGCAACTGTTCCTTAGCTTTTACTTTCAATGCCATAATCTTTAATGTTTAATGTTTAATCTCTCTCGCTGTCTCATTTCAATCGAAAAAACGCCTCCCCCGTGGGCCCGTAAATTTTTTCTCGTGGGCGCGTATATTTCTTCTCTCAAATTGACAATGCAAAGATACGGCATTATGGTTGCGGTTCTCGAATTCTTTCGGAATAAAATCACGTGTTTTTCGTGATAATTTTGGTGCTGGTCAAAATGGTCAAGGTCAAAATGGTCAAAATCGAAAAATCAACTGTCAAAATCCGTCACTATAATATAAATATTTATATTTATATATAGTGAGCAAATAACCGCGTTTCCGAAATCGAAAATGACCAAAATGACCTTGACCAAATGACCACGACGTTAAGGTGCATTATTTTCACTTAAAGGGTGATGGCGATGATTTAAGGTGCAAAATTAAGCGCTCGGCTCTGCCGCTTGCCCAAAAGCAAGAACAATTTTATTAAGTTCCAAATATTTTGTAACTTTTTGCTGTAAACTGCATTTTTTAGCCTTGATGTTACGTTATTTGCGAAAGTTTTTGTAATCAACACCCACCCAGTTCCAAACCATCATTTACGCCAATGCTGAGGAGGAAGATGTCGTAAAAGATGTCGTAAAAGATGTCGTAAAAGATGTCGTAAAAGAACTGTCTGAGCGTCAGATAGTTATACTGCAGCTGATAACTCTCGATTCTGCAATTTCAGCAAAGGCTATTTCGGAAAAGACTTCGGAAAAGAGTGTTGTTGATGCTAGAACTATTCAGCGTGATTTGGCTAAGCTGAAAAAGTTGGGTATCCTCACTCGAAAAGGTGGCCGCAAGGATGGCGAATGGCTACTAACAGATTTAGGTAAATCGGTATTTGATAAGCTTACAAAATAAGACACCATGAAGGTGTCTTTTTTGTAGCAAAGATAAGCGATCGGCTCTGCCGCTTGCAAAAAAGCAAGAACATTTTCAATAAGTTCCAAACATTTTGGGACTTTTTTGATGTATATTGCATTTTTTTAGCCCCATTCTTGTGTTTTCCCAAAACTTTTTGTACCTTTGTCCCTGCATTGTGGAAACTGCTAGATTGAGCTCTGTGCTCTGTGATGGCAGAAACCTATCTCTAATGTGAGTGTGGACCACTTTGCAGGACATTGCGGGACAGAAATTGAGTATTCAAAATTCTGATGAGGTTTACATCCAAATAGTCGGCAAAACTAGTTTGAAACACGACCTCTTGGGATTGGGATACGCCTATATAGGCGTACCCTTTCCTTGTGTATCGTGTTAGGGCCTGTTTGCCGACGGCTCGGATGTAAGTATGCAAGGGATGAGGGTGCGCTTTTTTTATTTCCCCAACAACATTTAGAACTAAAAACGATGAATGTAAATAGTAAGGCAAAAGGCGCGAGATACGCGTTTTCTGGTCACGAGTCATTCCCTTGTAAGTCGTTATGGCTTAAAAAGGGGTATGATTTCGTCGTTTCAGGTAACGATTTTAATAGCCCTGAGGCTGTAATCGGATTGGGAGTAGGGAAGAATATGGTTGCTTCAATTCGCTTCTGGCTAAAAGCGTTTGGTATTACCGAGAGCGATAAAAAAACTTGGCTTGGTGACTACCTCTTCGATGAAATAAGTGGTAAGGATAAGTATCTAGAAGATATTGCAACCTTGTGGTTACTCCATTTTCATTTGGTATTTTCAGAGGAAGCAACATTATATAAAATGTTCTTCTGTGGTGTACAGCGAGAACGTACAAGCTTTGAACGTGAACAGGTTTTGACCTATGTGAAGTTGAAAATGGCTGAAGCAGGAAAAGCTACATTGTATAATGAGAATACAGTTAAAAAGGATGTTGGTGTTTTGCTTCAGAACTATTGCTTACCCCGTAAGCCACAATCAAATGAAGACTTCTCGTCATTGTTGATAGATCTTGATTTAATTCGCCAAAATTCAGAAGGTAAAGGTTATTACTTCAATGTAGATGGTAAACGTAAGGTTACCAAAGAGATATTCCTTTATGGCCTGTTGATGTTGAAGGAGCAAGAAGGTGATAATACCATCTCATTTGATACGATTCAAGAGAGAGTAGGACTTGTGTTCTGTATGCAGGACTATGAAACGATTGAGATGCTGAAGCTTTTGGCAAATGAGTATAATCAGTATTTCGCTTATAGCGATGTAGCTGGTATCAAACAAGTTCAATTCATTAAAGAGTTGGATGTTAAACATGTATTAGATAATTATTATGGCACGGACATTTAGTTTATCCGCAAATATAGAAAACGGCTTTGCTGAGGGTATGCAATACCTGGTAACGCCTAATGCTAAGAATGCGATTCACAACATTGTGAACGATTTCCATTCTGGCATTCATTCTTTTACTATCATTGGTTCGTATGGTACTGGAAAGTCGAGTTTCTTGTTGGCACTTGAAGCCGATTTAAAGAAAACAAGCAAGAAGAGATATCTTTTGGATTCCAAGAATCTTTCAGACGCAAAGGCGTTTGAAATAATGAATATTGTTGGCGATTATGCCGAAATGTCGACACTTTTGAGCCGGGCTCTGAATATCGAAGGTACCACCGACAGTATCCTTGATAGTTTGAAGGATTACTATAATCAATGCCAGAAAAAGGGAAAGTTCTTACTGATTGTTATTGATGAGTTTGGCAAAGTTTTAGAGCATGCTGCTAAGAATAATCCAGAAAAAGAGCTTTATTTCTTGCAGAAGTTGTCGGAATTGATTAATGTTCCTACTCGTCAGATAATGCTTTTAACAACCTTACACCAGAATTTTGGTGCTTATGCTAAAGGTTTGACAAAAGAACAAACTAACGAATGGACAAAGGTTAAAGGCCGTTTTAAGGAGATTACCTTTGTAGAACCGATCGAACAGTTGCTTCATTTGGCATCGATACAGTTACAAGAGCAGCAGAGCCATAAAGCTACCGATAATATATTAAAGCTTGCAGAGTTAGCAAAATCTACACGTTTTGTCTCACAGGATTTTTCGGTGGATACGGCTATGCAGTTGTACCCATTAGATTTGTTCTCTGCTTATACAATTACGTCGGCTATCCGTCGATATGGACAAAATGAACGATCGCTTTTTACATTCCTTGCAGCAAAAGGAAGTAATTCAATCTCGGAGTTTGAAGCCGATGACCATCTTACATATAATCTTCAGAATGTTTACGACTATATTCTGTACAACTTCTATTCGTATCTGAAAGATGCAAATGCCGACTCTATGAGTTGGGGGGCTATCAAGGTTTCGATAGAGCGAGTTGAGGGCCAAGACTGGAGCGATAAAAACGAGATGCTTAATGCTACAAAGCTGGTTAAGGCAATAGGTTTACTTAACTTGTTCGGTACAGCAGGCTTCAAGCTTACTGAAAGAAACCTGACTGATTATGCTCGTGAGGCGATGGCAATGGATAATGCCAAAGAGATTATTCAGAAGTTGTCAGCAAAGAAAATCATTCGATATGCTGCATATAAGGAGCGTTTGGTCTTGTTTGAGGGTACTGATATTGATCTCGAAGCAGAGATTATCGAAGCGGGAATGAAGGTTTCACGACCTGATTCTATTGTTGATGAATTAAGCGTGTTCTTTAATCGAAGAATATCTCCAGTAAAAGCCCATTTCTATCAGAAGGGAACACCACGATTCTTTGATTATTTGATTCGCGAAGAACCCTTAGATGTTGTGCCTACTGGCGATACTGATGGTTATATAGAGTTGATTTTCTCGACCAACAAAAAGGTATTGGCCCAAATCAAAGAGTTCAGTTCAGAAAATGAGCATGCGTTGATTTTTGCCTACTTTACTAATACTGAGGCTATCATAGAACATCTTTATAATATCAAGAAATATCTGTACCTTTTGGAACGAGTGATTGATAAAAGTGATAGGGTGGCCTTTACTGAGATTCAAAAGCAAAAGGAACACGAAGAGAATCTTCTGAATAAAGCAATTAGTGATAATCTATTCTCATATCAAGATAGGGTTGTTTGGGTGTTTGATGGAAAGGTGCAAAAAGTAGCATCGCATCGTGATTTCAATAAGTTACTATCAAGAGTCTGCGACAAAGTGTATAGCCAAACGCCCGTGATGATTAATGAACTGTTCAATAAGCATAAGCTTAGTGGTACTATATCATCTGCTAGAAAGAGTTATCTCACCCATTTGATAGAACACAACTCTGAAGTGGGACTGGGATTTGCTAACGACAAGTTCCCACCAGAAAAGACTATCTATGCATCGTTACTGCAGAATACAGGATTGCATCTGGATGGCGATTTTGCTGATATGCCTACCAACAAAGGTTTTATGCCTTTATGGAATGCCTGTGAGGAGTTCTTAAATAGTTCAGAGAATAAGGCGCGAAAAATCTCTGAATTAATAAAGATACTATCAGCTCAGCCTTATAAGCTAAAGCAAGGATTCCTTGAATTCTGGATTCCAACCTACCTATATATTAAGCGTCAGGATTTTGCTTTGTACAATGTGTCAAATGGTGCTTTCATGCCAAATGTCAACATGGAGTTCTTTGATTTGTTACAGAAGCATCCTGGTGATTTCGCAGTTAAGAAGTTTGCTGTAGATGGTATGAAGATGGGCTTCTTCAACCAGTATCGCCGGTTTATTAATCTTGGCGACGAGCATGCTATTACTAATTCGAATTTTATTGAGACTATCAAGCCGTTCTTGAGTTTCTATGTTCGTTTGAACGAATATACCAAGCATACTCGTAAATTCGATCATGAGTCAACAATGAGATTCCGCGATGTACTTGCAAATGCAAAGGATCCTGAAAAGGCGTTCTTTGAAGATTTGCCCGATGCATTAGGCTTTACTCAGGAAATACTGAAGCAAGAAGAATTCATTAACGAATATGGAAGAATCATACAGCGAGCCATAAAGGAACTGCGTACATGCTACACTCAGTTAATAGATCGTATTGAAGCGAGACTTGTGGAAGGTTTTGGCTTACAGAGTTATGAATATTCTGAATATATTGTTGAAGTACGTGAGCGACTGGCCAATGTTAAAGACTATCTGTTGACAGGTAAGCAACGTGAGTTCTATCACCATGTAATGACTGAGTATGATAATCGCACTGAGTGGTACCAGTCAATCTGCTATACCATTCTCGAACAGCGACTTGACGCATTGCGAGATGAACAAGAAGATAAATTAGCTGATGATTTGGTATATCTATTACGCGAATGCGAGAAATATTCCGATATATCAAAGAAGGTTGGCGATAAAGAACAGAATGAGGCATATTCATTCGATATGGTAACTAGCAAAGGTAGTAGTGTTCGTACTCAGACCTATGTTCTACCAGAGAAAGATAAATCGAAGGCTGCTGATTTGGAGAAGAAAATCAATCAGTTGCTTTCAGGTGATAATAACGTCGACGTATGTACATTACTGTCGATATTAAGTAAAAAAATGAAATGACAAAAGTAAGACATATATTAGGAATTTCAGGTGGTAAGGATAGTGCTGCTCTCGCCATCTATCTGAAAAAGACGTACCCATCATTAAAGATTGAGTACTATAATTCAGATACAGGTTGTGAGTTGGCAGAAACCGAAACGCTGATTAATCGCCTGGAGGCCTATTTGGGTAAGATTGAAAGACTGAGAGCTGCCGAGGGTAGTCCTGAGCCAACACCATTCCACCATTTCTTAAAAGCAATGGGTGGTTTCTTACCTTCTCCCCAGGCTCGTTGGTGTACCAAAAAGATGAAACTCGATAAGTTCGAGGAATACGTTGGTGACGATTATGCAGTTTCGTATGTTGGTATTCGAGGCGATGAGGATCGTGATGGTTATATCTCTTCTAAGCCCAATATCCAAGCTGTATTCCCATTCCGTAAGAATATATGGAGCATTGACGTCATCAACAAGTTCTTGCACAATGAGAACCTGGAACAGATAACGGAAATATACGAGCGTCTTTGTCCAGAAGGGTTCCTCAAGGAAGAGATTATGGATACGGTAAAGAAACCGATTACCAAGCAGTTCTTTTATTCTAAGAAAATGAATGCATTACTTGATTACGACGTTAAGTTGTTTAATCATGCGGTGTTCGAGTTTCTTAAGACAACTGATTACCCAGTGGGGAAACTGGATGAGTTCCCCCTGCTTGATAATACCGACATATTGGTAAAGGACGATATTTTCAGATTACTGAGAGAAAGTGGAGTGGGAGTCCCTGCCTATTACGAGGAAATACCTTTCGAAGTAGATGGCGAAACGGGAACCTATTGCCGCAGTCGTTCTGGTTGTTACTTCTGTTTCTTCCAGCAGAAGATAGAATGGATATGGCTCTATGAGCAACATCCCGACCTCTTTAAGAAAGCGATGGAGTTTGAAAAAGATGGATACACGTGGAATCAGAATGAGAGTTTAGCCGACCTCATTAAACCAGAACGTATCCGCCAGATAAAACTCGACATCATCCGTCGCCAAAAAGAAAGCCGAGCAAACAACAAGGGAACCACTCTTGCCGAAATCCTTGGTGATGATATCATGTGTACTAACTGCTTTATATAAAGAAATCGCCAATGCTGAAGAATGATGTAATATGGCCAAGTCACAGGCAATTTGATTCCAGAACAGAGTGGGAACCGGTAGGTTTCTTTTCAGAATGTCTGTGCAATGCTACATCGTTTGATTTGATGTTAGGCTTTTTCTCCTCTTCTGCCATAGAAGTTTTGGCTGATGGTTTTGCTTTGTTCTTATATCATGGAGGGAAAATGCGTCTTATCATCAATGATGTACTTAAGCAAGCAGATAAGGATTTTATAGCTAAAGGAAAAGATGGAAGTGTTCTTGATTTCTTTGATATAGACAATTTGGAGAAAATTAAAAATACACTTTCAAAGAGAAATCGGCATTTTTATGATTGCCTGTCTTTTCTAATACAGGAAAATAGATTGGAAATTAAAATCATCCGTCCTCGAGACAGTGTTGGCATATCACATCCTAAGCAAGGAGTGTTTAGCGATGCCTACAATTCCATTTGCTTTAATGGATCATGTAATTTCTCTCGGAATGCACTTATTGAAAATATTGAAAGTATATCTATAGACTGTGATTGGGATGGTAGTGTTGCAGAGAATAGGGTTCGGCACAATAAAGAATTATTTCAAACCGCTTTTGCTGAGCAGAATCCTAATTACGTATATGTTGATGCATCCAAAATTAGGAGTAATATACAAAATTGCTTCAGAAAGAAAGAGATAGAAGAGCTTCTCGAAGAGGAAGAAGAAATAATTCGAAAAGAAAAGAAAGAATATCCCATCAATAACAATGTTGCGTATGCATTAAAACGTACCCGGGAAAAAGTTAACAACGTTATTTCCTTAATTAAGGAGAAATATAATCATAGTGAGGAAGATCAGGATTTGCCTGCATTCCCCTATGTCACAGGTCCACATGAATACCAAAATAAAGCCTTTGAAAAATGGGTTGCAAATAAGCAGAAAGGTCTATTTGCAATGGCTACTGGTACTGGTAAGACAATAACTTCTTTGAATTGTCTTCTTAATATATATAAAGGAAAAGCTGGTTGTTATAAAGCAATAATACTTGTACCAACTACCGTTCTTGTTGACCAATGGGCTGTCGAATGTAAAAAGTTTCACTTCGATAGCATAATAAAGGTTTACTCAAAAAATGTTTCTTGGAAGAAATCACTTGACAACATCATTTTGCAAGAGAAAATTAATGATGATAACAAACTTAATTATATCATAATTTCTACATATGCCTCATTTGCGCGAGATAATGTTTTTACAATTCTGACGCAACTCCCAAGAAAAAAGGTTCTATTTATAGCAGACGAGTGTCACAATATTGGGGCGGGTAAGATAAAAGTAAGATTACCATACATACCTTATGGTAGAAGGATTGGTTTATCTGCTACACCACAAAGGCAGTTTGATGATGCTGGAAATAATGCGATTAACGATTTTTTTGGTATAAAAGAAGATTATACCTTTGAATATACTATGCAGCAAGCTATACAGGAAGGTAAGCTGTGTCAATACTATTATTATCCTCATGTAGTATATCTCAATTCTGAAGAGATGCAAGAATACAATGAACTTTCCGTTAAGTTGGCAAAGTATTATTTAGTTGATAGTGACCGATTTAAAAAAGATGACATACTTATGTCGCTATTGTTGAAGAGAAAACGTATTATTCATAAAGCATCTGGAAAGAAGACTGTATTTTACGACATATTGAAAGATAGAATAAAAACTAATGGCTCTTTGAAATATTCTCTCATTTATGTCCCTGAAGGTAATGAGCCTGCGGAGTACTTTGATAATGACAGCGATAGTCAAGACACAATAAGTGATGATGTTGAAACTCAGCACCTTATTGATGAATATACTCGTATTGTAGCAGAGGTTGACCCTCATACAACTGTCATGCAGTTCACAAGTGAAACAGCTAATAGAGACGGGATACTCGAAAAATTTTCGAAAGGACAATTAGATGTCTTGACATCAATGAAATGTTTGGACGAAGGTGTTGATGTGCCTCGTAGCGAGATGGCGATATTCTGTGCTAGTACAGGAAACCCAAGACAGTTTATCCAACGTAGAGGACGAATATTGCGTACTCATGAAGATAAGAAGTATGCGATTATCCATGATCTTGTAGTTGCGCCTAAGATTGATTACGCTATGTCTTCTTACAAAATGGAACGCAATCTTTTGAACAACGAGATGAAAAGGGTTCGTGAGTTTGCTAATCTTTCACAGAATAGCAGTGATACAGTAAAAGAATTAGAAGATATTTTGACATATTATAATTTACCAATATTTTAACGTCTATGGAATATAGAGCAAAAGACAAATTACTTCAAGCAGTTTTGAAAGAACCTATACTTTGTAAGTATGGCGAATATGACCCAGACGATTATCTGAC
>JAEEGK010033196.1_pt1 | contig 10050 bp, 7 predicted proteins | sample 8958771 | NCBI WGS metagenome assembly JAEEGK01 (sample SAMN16246547, study PRJNA631951) | gut metagenome | biome: gut microbiome; feature: rumen; material: SC-attached | host: Bos | place: Iran: Karaj | collected 2018-10 | reverse complement strand
GGAACCAAGCAACGGTTCAACAAGCGGTTTATTCAATTTGCAGACAAGAACATTTGACAAGTCTATCGCTCAAAAATGCGGACTTCGTGACGATATTTTTCCTGCCGTTCAGGAATGCGGCACACTCGCTGCAAAAGTCAGCAAAAAAGGAGCTGAAGAAACAGGTCTTGCAGAAGGAACACCATTGATTGTAGGCGGCGGAGATGCCCAACTTGGAACAATCGGTGTAGGTGCTATAAAAGAAAATCAGGGTGCAGTTTTTGGAGGAAGTTTCTGGCAGTACGAATTCAACACAAAAAATGCAGAACTTTCGCCAAATTGCGAAATCCGCGTAAACTGTCATGTTCAGAAAGACACAATGCAGTATGAAGCCCTGGCTTTTAAACCGGGACTTGTAATGCGCTGGTTCAGGGATGCTTTCTGTGATGCACAGCTTAAAGAAGCTGAAAAAAAAGGCAAAGATGTTTATCAGATAATGGACGAACATGCCGTAAAAATTCCTGCAGGCAGCTATGGAATGCTTTGTACCTTCAGCGACGTGATGAATTTTATCAGCTGGAGACACGCAGCTCCAACGTTCACAAACTTCGATTTGGATCCTGAAAAATTCAACAAATACACATTCTACCGGGCAATCCTTGAAAACACAGCCTATATAACTTACGGTCATTTAAAACTTGTAAAAGAAGTTACAGGCAATATGCCTTCTTATATCACGTTTGCAGGCGGAGCTTCTAAAAGCAAATTGTGGTCGCAGATTCTTGCCGACGTTCTAGGACTTCCTGTAAAAATTCCAAAAGTTAAGGAAGCTACTGCTTTAGGAGCTGCAATGATAGCTGCAAACGGAGTCGGAATTTATAAATCACTGGAAGAAGCCGCAGAAAAAATGGTTAAAATTGAAACTACGTTTGAACCGGATATGGAACTACACAAAAAATACATGGAGATTTTTGCACAATGGGAAAAAGTTTATGCCGCACAGCTTAAACTTAGCGATGAAAAAATCACCAGATACATGTGGAGTGCGCCGGGAATTTAATCATTTGATTTTACAGGCTTTCTGCTAAAATCAGACAACTTATAATTTGCATAACATAAAGAGGAGAAAAACAATGTTTATAGTAGACGAAAAAGATAAGGAATACAGATTTAAGGACAGCGGTCCTAAATATTTAATGAAAGGTCCCAGAATGAATTTTGCAATTGTGCAGTTTCAGGCAGGACAGGATTTCAGAGCGCATTACCACAATGTAATGGAAGAAAATTTCTACATCCTTGAAGGAGAAGTTGATATTGTAGTTGACAATGTAGTTCATCATCTTACAAAGGGGCAGTTTATTCATATCGAACCAAAGGAAGTTCACTATGTTATAAACCGTTCAAATGCCGTAATGCGGATGGTTTCTTCCCTTGCACCTTTCCAGGATTCAGATAAAGTCGAAGTTGATAATCCAAAGCTAGACTAAATAATATCTAAAAACTCAAATAACTAAAAGTCCTCCTAAAAAAAATAACGCTCTGCCCCTTTTCGGACAGAGCGTTGTTTTATTCTACCAATTTAGAAACTTCTACAAAGTCGCAATCGTGCGTTCAATTCTTTCAATAGAGCGCTCTTTGCCTAAAACAGCAATAGAACCGATTAAAGGAGGAGAAACGCGGCTTCCTGTAACTGCCATACGAATCGGCATCATAAAGTCACCGAGCTTAATTCCAAGAGATTCTGCTTTTGTCTTAGCGAATTCTTCAGCACCTTCATGGTCAAGTTCGAATACTTTTTCAACAAATTCTTTTGCATTTTCCAGAACTTCTTTTGTTTTTGCAGCATCAAGACGCTTTGGAACAAGCTGGTCTACAGGCGGAACAGCAGGTTCTGTAAACATAAAGTGAACCATTTCTGCAGCTTCCGTTAAGAACTTAAGGCGTTCCTGAATAAGCGGCATAAGGCCTAACAAAGTATTCTTTACGTCAGCACTTGTCATATTCATTGATTTATCAACGCAGTATGGCTCACCGTCTTCTCCAAGGGCAACACCAGAATATTCAGGACCAACTTTTGGAGCTGGCTGCGGATTTTCAGGATTGATTTCAAGCGTTGCATCACCGGTTCCTGTAATGAACGGCAAGGTCCACTTGTAAAGTTCTTCTGTTGAAAGCTGGCGGATATAGTTTCCGTTATAGTATTCAAGTTTTTTGTAGTCAAAAACTGCAGGAGCTTTGTTCAAGTGTTCAAGCTTGAAAGCCTTTGCAAGTTCTTCAAGAGTATAGAATTCCTTGCCTTCTTCGTAAGAACAGCCGAGCATTGCAACGTAATTTACAATTGCCTGCGGCAGATAACCGCGTGCACGGAATTCATTTACGGAAGTTGAACCGTGTCTTTTAGAAAGCTTTTTACCGTCTGCTCCGTTTACCATCGGAAGGTGGCAGAATTCCGGATGTTCCCAGCCGAAAGAACGGTACATCTGAACGTGCAGCGGAGTTGAAGGAATCCATTCCTGTGCGCGCATTACGTGACTGATTTTCATCATGTGGTCGTCAACAATGTTTGCAAGGTGATATGTTGGAAATCCGTCTGACTTTAACAGAACAGGATCAGGAGAAATATCTTCATTCTTCCAGATAATATCGCCAAGAATGTGATCATGGAACTTTGTTTCGCCTTCCATAGGAACCTTTAAACGGATTACGTAAGGTTTACCGGCATCAAGATTTGCCTTTACTTCTTCCGGTGTAAGATGACGGCAGTTGCGGTCATAGCCAGGAGCCATTTTGTTTTCAGTCTGAATTTTGCGGATGCGGTCAAGGCGTTCTGCATCACAGAAACAGTAATAAGCCTCACCGTTTTCAATCAGCTTCATGGCATATTTTTTATAAAGCTCAAAGCGTTCACTCTGAACATAAGGACCGTAGTCACCGCCCTTGTCGCCGCCTTCATCCCATTCAATGCCAAGCCAGGCCATAGTATCGTAAAGATTTTTTACGTATTTTTCGTCATAACGTGTGCGGTCTGTGTCTTCCAGACGAAGAATAAATTTTCCGCCCTTTGAACGGGCAAACAAGTAATTAAAAAGCGCAGTACGAACACCGCCAATATGCTGCATGCCGGTTGGCGACGGTGCATAGCGAACTCTAACTTCATTATCCATATTAAACTCCTGAAAACAAAAAACAAATTAAAATAAGAAAAATAGTAAGGAATATTATAACAAAATATTCACGTCAGGTAAATGAGCCATTTTAAATCAATTTATGCATAAACTTTAAATATTTATGCAATTTTTACGTATTTTTTATCAATAACTTATTGTTCACTTTAATTATACTTAATATCATGCAGTATTATGAAAGGCAACGAAGCCACGCAAAAAATCAGCTATGCTGAAACCGAGTTATAAAAACTTCTCCACTCCTTTGAGCGTTACTACAACGTCAGTACAAACGGCGTTGAAAAGCCTTTCTGTTCCCTCGCAGAATTTCATTCCCACAGCGAACAATATTTTTTAACAAAAGCTGCAAAACTTGCAGATATAGATTCAAACGAATATGTGTTCTTTGCACAATCAGAATTCCTTACATCGGATTCATTTTCTTCCTTCGCTGAATCAGCATGGAATAATGGACTTTCCAAAATCAATCCGTACAACGGACACAGAAACTCAGACATAACTTTAATAATTCTTCCAGACAAAATTGATTCAGAAGCAATTAAACCAATCAAAAAAGCAAAATATTACAAATCATATAAATTCGGTCTTTATGGCTGGAGTGCATTTCACGCATTAGCTTATGAAACTTCAACAGGTCGTTCCGTTACAAATCGTCGCGGTTCAGATTTAAAGAAGATTGTAAGCTCGCTATAAAAATAACACCCGCTACTATTGCCGGGATAAAAGGAGAGAGAGATGACAGCATTATTAATCATTCTTGCTGCAATCGTTTTGCTTTTCGCAGGCTATGTTTTCTATGGCTCATGGCTTGCAATACAATCAAGGCTCTTCTTACTCTTGCAGTTTCGGTATTCGCACTTACATCTCTTGATTCAGCAACTCGTTTGAGCCGTTTCATGTTCTCAGAACTTTTCCTCAAAGATGATGAGCCTACATAGAAAGAAGCAAAAACACCGTTCAGAAAATGCATTGCAAATCCTTTTGTAGGAACAGCTTTGATGGTAATCATCGGTTGTATTCTCGGCGGACTTTCACTTTCTCAGATCTGGGGATTATTCGGTTCTGCAAACCAGCTTCTGGCAGGTATTGCACTTATGGCTGTAGCTGCATGGCTTGGACAGGTTGGAAAAAACAACAAAATGTTCCTTATTCCAACAGTATTCATGCTTGCCGCTACCCTTACTCAGCTTGTATACACTGTTATCGCTAAGGTAAGTGCAATGGCCGCAGGTGCTCAGAATGCATTCCACTGGGGCAACTGGTTCCAGCTTGGCTTTGCTTCAGCAATGGCAATTCTTGCAGTTGTACTTGTTATTGAAGGTGTAAAAACTTTCAAAAAACAGGGCAAGTAATTTCAAAAAAACGTAAAAAAAAAGCTGTAAGTCATAAGGCTTACAGCTTTTTTTGTTTAGTTCAAATTAGTTCAAACCACCTTTAGAACGCGCTTTTTTCAAAGCTTCCTTAAATGCATTTGAAGTAATTGTAGCACCAGAAATAATATCAACATCTGCACTCTGCTTTTTCATAGCATCTGCAACCAGTTTCGGAAGAGCAACATCGCCAATTCCATGAGTTTCATTCTGTTTAAGAACTTTGATATCAATCATTTTTCCAGTCATAGTTGTAATCTGAACCTGAATTGCACCGCCCATTCCCTTGTCAGAAGTTCCAATATAAGTGTTTCCGGCAGAAGGAGAAGCAGATTTCTTGGCAACAGGTTTACCGGCAGATGTTTTCGGAGACTTAGAAAGATTTTTAAGTTCTTCCACTTTTTCTGAATATGTCAATGTTCCGGAAGAACCGCCACGCTGACTATAATATTCTGCCTTGTCAGTTTTTGTACGGTAATTTGTTTCATCACCTGCAAATTCAGGCTTTAAGCTTGTATCAGCAGTTGCAATTCCTTTTGCATCAACAGAAGCTGCAGAACGACCTGCAATAAAGCCGCTGGTAATTACACGACCAAGACCATGTACATGCATACCGCCGCTTGATTCACCTGCAGCAAAAAGCGAAGGAATAACCTTTCCGTCAAGATCAACAACCTGCATCTGTCCGTTTACACGCAAAGCCGCAAGAGTATCATGAAGGTTTGGTGTTGCCCAGCATGCATAGAAAGGACCTTTTTCAATCTTGTTGTCAAGACTGGTTTTACCCCAGTCATCATCCTTACCTTTTTCTACAAATGAATTGTAGCGTTTAATTGTATCAGCAAGAACTGCAGGATCCATTTTTACATCTTCGTAATATTTATTAACAAGTTTTTTAGCAAGTTCTTCAAGAGTATCTGCCTTAAATGCATAACCGTTTTCATAATCAACAGCTTTTTCCATATCCCAGTCGTTGCGATCTGCAGCAGCCTGATCAAAAATTGCCCAAAGAGGACCTGTCATAACTTCAGCATTTCCATCACCGTCACGGTCAATAAATACACTGTTCAAATAAGTATTCAGGAATTCATAACTTTGAGGGAAACGACGCAGTTTACACAAATCTTCATTTCCACAGCGCTGACCAAGCATATTTACAAGAACAAGACTTGAATAGTCAGGAGCAATACCTGTTTTGCGGAACAAAGCCCAAACCTTACTCTTTTCATTAAAGCCGTTACCATACCCGTACTGACAGCCCATTCTGGAAACAGGACCAATTGCAGCCCCCATATCTACCATGTAACCGGCAAGAGAACCCAATGCAGCACCAATCTTCATTGCAGCTAATTCACCTGATGCATCCTGGTCAGAGAATGGCATACCGGCAAGACCGTCAAATTCAGGGCCAAGACGCGGGTCAAACATTGTACGGAAATTCAAATTACCGATTGAACCACCTGTACATATAATTACAGCTTTTTTTGCTTTTACATTTACATTCTTCTTTTTGCAATCGATATTACCTTCGCTCATAAAGCTTTTAAGAGGTTCACTCTGTCCAGGCATAATATGAGGTGTATAAGAAGCTTGAATTCCAAGTACTTTTCCGCCATTAGGTTCACGATAAATTGTGTCCATATGGTAGTTCATAAGGAATTTTCCGCCTTTTTTTCTTAAACTTTCTTCAAGAGGACGGGTAACACCAATACCGTTATTCTTTGTACCGGTAATATCATTTTCCCACTTTGAAGCGTCAACATAAGTCATGCGGGCAACACCATCAGCATCATAACCACCATCACGGTAGTAGCCACGAATCATAGGCTCAATGTCCTGAACAATAATTCCTTCACTAAGAATGAATTCGTAACATTCGCGCATACTGTTAGCAACAGAGCGTACATACACAGGATCGTTAAATCTTGAATCCAAATCAGAACGTGTGTGATCATAAAAATAAAGGTCTGAGGAATCTTCTATTCCGGCAGCCTGCTGAGAAGAAGTACTACCACCGGAATGAAGCTGACCTTCAGAAACAGAAGCATGTCCACCACAATCATAGTTGGCTTCAACAACAAGAACAGATGCACCATCGGTAACAGCTTTTAAACCGGCAGGAAGACCTGAACCGCCAGCACCGATGACAACAACATCAGCTTCAAAGTCCCATTTAACGTCTTTTGCGTTAACAATCGGACCGGATTTTTGTTTGGAACATGAGCCAAACAAACCAATAGTTGCAAAAGCAGCTAAACAGATTAAAGATTTTTTAAGTGAAAGTTTCATTTGTACATCCCCTTTCTTAAATAAGAACAAAAAAAAGAGGTCGTAGAAAAAGCCCCGATTTTTCAAAGCTTTTTCTACGACCTCTTCGTCGCTTATACTTATAGTTCTATACTATATCTGAACTATTGTGATGTCAATAAATTTTTAACATCGCACTTCATCCTGCTTTTATCAGGCCAGATATTCAGCAAGTTTTCTTGCTATAACAGAATGACCTTCGTCCGAAGGATGAAGGATATCCGTACAAAGATGTTCTGTTCCCGGAAGAATTGATTTGGATTGTATATAGATAAACCTGCTGTCCTTTTTGCACCAGTTTTCTGCTGCTTCCTTTACAATCGCTCTATAAATAGGAGTATTTTTGTATTCGGTCGTTTCCGTATCTAGGGTAAACTCACCGCGATGCGGGAAGATATCTAAAATCGCAATCTTTTTAAGACTCTTATTTTCACTGATTTTTTTCAATAGATACTCAACTCTTGCCTTAAATTCAGCAGGCTCAAAAATTCCGCACATATTTATGCCAAGTTCCAAAGTACATACATCTGCATCAAAGCCAGAATAATAATCGGCAACGGCATTTTCTATAAAACATGAACCGGACATTGCTTTGTTAAAAGCGTCTAAGCCCAGATGAACGGCAGTTTTATTTACATAACTGTTTGCATAACTTGTAGCACACATTCCGCAGGTAATTGAAGAACCATAGGCTAGCCATTTACGTGCCGGAACTTCGTCTGCTTTTGGTGGACGGATTTCTGCTGCATAAGAATTCAAGCCAAGATAATGAACAAATCCCTGCAAGCCTACCTGAATGCGCCACACATTATTTGCAAAAGTTGTTTTTTCATTCCGGCCGCATTCCAGCTTTTTTAAATCACTGATTTTATACTGGTCAGGAACTTTTAGCGTAATCGTTATAATTTTTCCTGCAGGCAGTACCACATTTTTATGAAAACGCGAACCATAAAAAACAGAAGCAATACTATCTTCTCCAACAGCCATTAAATCAATATCAATTCTTTCTGAAGGACTTACAAAGCGAAGCTCACAACCGTCCGGGCGCATTGAGCGGTAAACGCCATGCTGGTGTCCGCTTCCAATAATTGCTTCCTGAACTTTCTTCGGAAAGCGCACAAGCCGAAGCCCCGGAAGCATATTAACCTGTTTTAAATCCTCAACATTATGAAAATCAATATTATCGTAAATCATTTTATCTCCGTTTTATATATTTTAGCACAACCGTTTTTATATGGAAGAGGTAATGAAACAGTTCCTTCCGAACAGATAGAAACGCATGCTGAAATGTGATATATTTTTTTCGCTATGAATAAACTCGTTATTAGATTATCACTTATTGCTATACCTTTAATTTTTCTTTCCGGCTGCGTTACAACAACAACTTCAGCAGGAAATGTAGGTGCTGACAGAAAACAGGTCATGCTGATTTCCGAAGCAGAAATAGAACAGAGCGCAAATGCTTCTTATGCAGAAGTTCTTGCAGAGGCAAAGAAAGCAGGTACTTTAAACACAAACAAAGCTACATTGCAGCGAGTCCAGAATATTGCTGACCGTCTTATTGCCCAGGTCGGCACATTCAGAAGCGATGCACTTTCATGGGACTGGCAGATAAACGTTATAACAGACGATACTGTAAACGCATGGTGTATGCCGGGCGGAAAAATCGTAGTTTACACAGGAATTATTGAATCGCTGAAACTTACAGACGGAGAACTTGCCGCAGTTATGGGACACGAAATTGCCCATGCATTAAAAGAACACAGCCGCGAGCGCGCCAGTCAGTCGGCCTTACAGAATATAGGGCTTGCAGCTGCCTCTTCCGTTTTAGGGCTGGACAATACTAAAACACAAATTCTTGGCGTTGCAGCACAATACACAATAGCTTTGCCGTTTTCAAGAAAGCACGAAACAGAAGCAGACCATGTAGGAACAGAATTGATGGCGCGCGCTGGTTACGATCCGAACGAAGCCGTAAATATCTGGAAAAAAATGTCAGCAGCAGGTTCTTCAAGCGTACCGGAAATAATGAGTACACACCCGTCGCATGAATCAAGAATAAACGACCTTAAGGTTATTTCAGAAAAAGTTTATCCGCTTTACGAAGCAGCAAAAAAATAAACATTCATTAATATTGCAAAAACTTGCAATTAAACGGCATTCTGACCGTATACGGCAGCAGGCAGGGTAACAAATCATGGCAGCGGATTCTTTTTCTGACAAATTATTCTCTGATAAAATATTTTATCGAAAATTAATACACATATCACTTCCTATTGCTCTGCAAAGCCTTATGCTTGCTCTTGTTGCCGCAGCAGACGCCTTTATGCTTGGGCACTCAAGCCAGAATTCAATGGCAGCAGTATCACTTGCAACACAGATTCAGTTTGTCCAAAACATGATTCTTGGCGGAATAATTACAGCAACAACAATTTTAGGCGCACAATACTGGGGCAAAAAGGACTTCAAATCCCTTAATTACATCTTTTCCATTGGAATGAAGCTATCATTTTTTATTTCCGTTATTTTCTTTGCAGCATGTCTTTTCTTTCCGGACTTCTTAATGAAAATCTTCACAAATGAACCAGTATTAATTGAAATCGGAATCAAATACTTAAAGATCGCAGCCTATTCTTATCTTTTAACAGGAATTTCTCAGACCTATCTTGTAATCTTTAAAATTTCTGACTATGCAAATGTTGCAGCAATTATTAGTTCCTGTACGGTTCTTCTTAATATTTTCCTTAATGCACTGCTTATTTTCGGACTTTTAGGCTTGCCGGCACTTGAAGCAAGAGGAGCAGCCCTTGCAACCCTGATTGCAAGAATTGCAGAATTTGTATCATGCCTTACAGTATTTCATTTTCTTAACAAAACAGAGTTTTCACTTCTTAATCTATTTAAACGGAATGTATTACTCTTTAAAGACTTTTTAAAATGCCTTCTTCCGCTGCTTGGTGCATTCTGCTTTTGGGGTGTTGGTTTTACTTCCTATTCAGCCTTTATGGGACACCTTGGAACAGATTCTGCCGCCGCAAACTCTATAGCCGCCGTTGTGCGAGACCTTGTATGCTGTCTGTGTAACGGGCTTGCATCCGGGGCAGGAATCATGGTTGGAAACGAATTAGGTGCAGGTCAGCTTGAACGCGGCAAACTCTATGGCGACCGTTTATTGATTATTTCCGTATTATGCGGACTTTTATCGACTT
>JAEEGK010033195.1_pt1 | contig 10050 bp, 6 predicted proteins | sample 8958771 | NCBI WGS metagenome assembly JAEEGK01 (sample SAMN16246547, study PRJNA631951) | gut metagenome | biome: gut microbiome; feature: rumen; material: SC-attached | host: Bos | place: Iran: Karaj | collected 2018-10 | reverse complement strand
TGAACCGCCTGATGGCAGACGATAACCAGTTTGAAACATCATCAGAATCTGCACGATTGACGACCGAACTACGTGTATTGGCGCTAATCCGGCTTGGAATCAGCGACAATCAGGCTATTGCCGATATCCTGCGTTCCAGCATCACCACCATCTACACCTATCGCTCCAGATTGAAATCACGAGCCATCGCCAAGAATACTTTCGAAGAAGATATCAAAAAAATATCCACCTACTAAATCACTCCTCAAACACATTTCCAAAGATCCTCCCCAAAAACTTCACTCTGGGGCCTGGCCCCAGCATGCAGTTTTTGGAGTAAATCATTTAATCGTAACCAAATTGTAATCGTTAAGATTTGGATGATTTGCTCTGTTTTTGTATCTTTGCTGCAAAATCATTAAAATAAGTATAGATATGAAAATTGAATTGTTTTTCAGGTTACTCGGCTCGCTGGCATTGCTGATTTACGGCATGAAGACGATGAGCGACGCCTTACAGAAATTGGCAGGACCAAGTTTAAGACACATATTAGCTCGCATGACAGGCAACCGCCTGAGTGGTATGCTGACAGGTACGATGGTTACCTGTGCGGTGCAGTCATCATCAGCCACGACGGTTATGACCGTCTCGTTTGTCTCGGCAGGACTGCTCTCGCTGGGACAAGCCATCTCGGTCATCATGGGTGCCAACATCGGCACGACACTTACTGCCTGGATCATGTCGTTAGGCTACAATATTGACTTGACTGTCATTGTTTTCCCAGCCTTCCTCATCGGTATGGTCCTCATCTACAAGAAACGCCATCGTGTAGCAGGCGATCTCCTCTTCGGACTGGCATTTCTGTTCTGGTCGCTGGTCATGCTGAGCAGTGTGGGACGTGACATGGACTTGGCTCACAATGCAGATGTGGTCAGTTTCTTTGCCTCATTCGATACAGGCAGCTATCTCACCATCCTTGCTTTTCTGGCCGCTGGTACCATTATTACCTGTGTGGTGCAGTCGTCGGCAGCGGTGATGGCCATCACCATTCTGCTCTGTTCAACAGGTGTACTACCTATCTATATGGGTATCGCCTTGGTGATGGGCGAGAATATCGGAACGACGGCAACAGCAAATCTTGCAGCCCTTGGTGCTGGTACTGAGGCACGACGGGCTGCATTGGCTCACCTGTTGTTCAACGTTTTCGGTGTCATCTGGGTGCTCGCCGTGTTCTATCCTTTTGTCGATCTGGTGTGCAGCCTTGTCGGCTACAATCCTTCTATGGCAGGACAGGCAGAGCGGATTCCTGTTGTGCTGGCCATGTTCCACACCTGTTTCAATGTCCTTAATACTGCTTTGCTCATCGGCCTGATTCCTCAGATGGAGCAGATCGTTTGCAAACTTATGCCAGAAAACAAAGAGGAAGCCAAACAACCCACAACGCTGCACTTCATCAGTGGTGGTGTGATACAGACGCCTGAAATTGCTGTACTGCAAGCACAGAAGGAAATCGTACATTTTGCCGAGCGTATGCATCGCATGTTCGGGATGGCAAGCGCTCTGATAGATGAGAAGGACAAGAAAGAGTTTGAAAGCCAGTATGCACGTATCGAACGTTATGAGACCATCGCCGACAACATGGAAATAGAGATTGCGAATTATCTCGAACAAGTGGGCAATGAGCACCTGTCTGACGAGACAAAGGATAAGACCCGTGTGATACTTCGTCAGATAGGCGAACTGGAATCCATTGGTGATGCCTGTTACAAGATGGCCCGCACAATCAGTCATCTGCGTGAGAACAAAGAGGACCTAACAGCTGAGCAATACACCAGGCTGCGCGACATGCTCAGACTGGTGAACGAGGCTGTGGTGCAGATGATTGTCGTAGTGAGCGGGCGGCGCAAAGACCTGTCACTGGCTGATTCACTTTCTATCGAGAACGACATCAATGAACTCCGTAACCAGATCAAGAGTGAAACCGTCGTGGGGGTTAACTCACATCAGTATTCCTATACTCTCGGCACTCTCTATAACGACATCATCGCCGACTGCGAGAAAATCGGCGACTATGTCATGAATATCGTTGAAGCCCGCCTGGGTAAGCATCTGCTCAGCTATCATGGTTTGAGCTTGAACCTCGACAAGAAAACAACCACCGTTGACGGCAATCCCGTCAATCTGACCCCTACAGAGTTTGAACTGCTCCACTTGCTTCTGGCAAACCATGGAAAAGTACTCTCACGCCAGCAACTGATGGATACCATCTGGGCAGGTGTCATCGTCACCGACCGCACCGTCAACGTCAATATCACCCGTCTACGCAAAAAACTGGGAGCATACGCTCAGAATATCATCAGCCGCACAGGCTATGGATATGTGTTTGAGGAGCAAGATAATCAAAAGCAGTAATACTTGGTCAGGCTGATGCGCTGACGTTAGCTGTTTGGCCAGTCTAAGAACTCCAGTTCCAGCTCTACCCACTGCTGCTGATTTTGTTGCGCTGCACATTTCTGGCCAGATACGCCTAAGCCTAACAGACGGATGGGATGGGAGTGGAATTCCACACCACGCATCAGTTGCTTGGCCAAAGGCAGGATCTCATCCTTTGTGCGAAGAATATGGTCGACGGTGATGCTGCGGGTAATCTGCTGGAAATCCTGGCGCTCGGCAGACTGAAAGCGATCTTCCGTCTGCTCTCGCTTTCGCGCAAACTTGACTTTTAACGTCAGGGTACGCCCCTCGAAGTCGTTCTTCTCAATTCGCCTGACAAGCTCCAATACTATATGATAGAGGTGGATGGTGACGGCAGCATTCTCGCTGATGTCCGATTCAAAGGTCTGTTCGCAACTGACACTCTTCCGCTCCCACTCGCTGATAACTGGCCGATTATCGATGCCGCGTGAGAAATCGTAGAACACCTGCCCCATCTTGCCGAACTCCTGTGTCAATCGGCTCAGCGACATATTTCTGAGGTCAAGACCCGTGAAGATACCCATGCGATGCATCTTTTCAGCGGTCTTCTGACCCACACCCCAGATCTTCTCCACTTTCAAATGGGCGATGAATTCCAATGCCCTATCAGGGTGAATCACCGTCAGTCCGTCTGGTTTGCGCCAGTCAGAGGCAATCTTCGCCAGAAACTTACAATAGCTGACGCCTGCCGATGCCGTCAGTCCCGTCGTCTCACGGATGCGTTGCTTGATCTCTCGCGCAATATCCACAGCCAATTCCACACCTTTCTTATTATCTGTCACATCAAGGAATGCTTCATCGAGCGAGATAGGCTCAATCAAGTCGGTATAGTCGTGGAATATATCGTGCAATTGCGATGATACCTCTTTATACCGTTGGAAATGAGGCTCAATGATAATGAGCTGGGGGCACAGACGTTTGGCCACCTGGATTGATTGTGCAGAATGTACTCCGAAACGGCGAGCCTCATAACTAGCCGTAGACACGACACCACGCTCGGCATCGTGGCCTACTGCCATCGGCTTGCCCTTCAGTTCCGGATTGTCGAGCTGCTCTACAGCTGCAAAGAACTGATCCATGTCTACATGGATGATTTTCATGACTCAATATTGGGATAGACTATTCCTTCATCAGTAATAAGAAGGATGGTGAGTGAACCATTAGGAAGAAGGGGGGCACAATGGTCTGTGCAATGCGAAATGATGACCTTTGCGAAAGCCTTTGCCTCCTCCATAGATAGGAGATCCCATAGTTCACGAGCAAGGGTGATAGGGGTGATATCGACATCGCAATGGGCTTCGTCGAGGAGTTGCTTGACAAACGCTTTATCCATCGTGGCACGACGGCTATGTGTATCGAGATGTCCTGCTGCCAGTTTCACAGCCTTACCCAGCATGACACCAAGGGTCACATTGCGAATGTCCAACTCATGGGCAATCTTGAGGGTCTCCCCAATATAATTGCCATACTCCACGAAGGCCTGGGGAGGCAAATCGGGATAGAGGCCTTTGACAAAGCGTTCACTCTTGCCACCACTGTTGATAACCACACGATCAGAACCCGAAGCTTTGGCAACGGTCATACACTTACGGATAGAGTCGATAAAGGCTTCTTCAGAGAATGGTTTGACAATGCCCGAAACACCGATGATGGAGATGCCGCCCTCGATACCAAGACGAGGATTGAAGGTTCGACGGGCTATCTCTTCACCTTGCGGAACGAATATCGTGATATTCAAAGGCGTATGTTCATCAATCAGTGGCTCAATGTTTTTACAAATCATCTCGCGTGGTGCCTTGTTGATAGCTGGTGAGCCTGGTGGATAATCGAAACCTGGAAGTGTGAACGTGCCAACACCTATGCCACCTTCTATAACAATCAAACTACGTCTTCCCATCATGAGGGTATGTTCTGCGATAGCCCCTATCTCTAATCCATTTGTCACATCAGGATCATCGCCAGCATCCTTGATACAGTAGGCACAGTCCTCACCATACCCTACAGCCACCATGATGGTTTCTCCATTAGGCAGCATCACAGGAACCTCTTCTGGTGTCTCGTTTTTAAGCAGTTTTATTGTCGCAGCAATGGCCGCCGCTGTCGCACAAGTGCCAGTCGTCAGTCCACTATGCAGGGGATAGAACTCTGGCAACAGTTTCTCAACCATTCGTCGCAAGCCGTAAGGGCCATTGACAATGGTAAAAATCGCTGGAGTCTGTGGACGTTTCAGGGCGATGATCCTCATACCTTTGGCTTTGGCAGCCTCTACTTTCTCATTGAAACCTCCTGACAGGCCACTCTCTTTCAACAGGATGGCCTCAGCTTCGACAGGAATATCCTGTGGATCCTCATAATAGCAGAGCTGTTCTGAGCTGGCTCCTTGCTTCAGGGCTAAAGCTATCGACGACTCCCTTTGGAGGATACGATAATAGATCCTGGTGCCCTCAGCCTCCAACGGCTTCAGTTTGGCGATGCTCTGTACACCAGTCGTTGCCAGCAGAGAGAGAATGTCGCGAGGTATCTGACTGTAGTCATCGATCCAGGTTATTTCAGAATCGCGCTCAGGATAGATACGTTCGTAACGGATTGTGGGGATATTCAGTGATTCAGCAACCTGAGCGATGGTCTGGTGGAGTTGTGAGGCGAAAGGGTGGGCTGCATCTACGATGAGACGAATATCGTGTTCACGACAGAATGTCTGCATCGCCTCACCATCGAGTGCCCCGTCTATACGTTGCCCATGATGCAGGGTGATGTCTTGTTCTCCCGTCTTCGTGCTGTAATAATAGGTATTGCCACCCTCTTCCAGCACTTCCACAGCCTTGCGGCCCTCAGTCGTTCCTCCGAATATCAGTATCATTTCTATAGTTTTTCTCCGCAATGTGAGCAATAGTGGTCTTCGTCGCGTACCATACTATCACAACGTGGACAGTGCCCGTCCTTTGGTTTTTCTTTCGTCTCGTCAATAATGTTGGCAGTCACAATACCAGTTGGTACGGCAATGATCGTATAACCCAGCAGCATGACGAATGCCGACAGCAAGCGTCCAATAGCTGTAACAGGTGTGATGTCACCATATCCGACGGTGGTCATCGTGACAATGGCCCAATAGACTGATGTGGCCAGATCGGTGAATTGCGTATTGGGCTGACCGTTCTCTACCATAAACATCAGTGTACCCAAGCAGATGTCCAGTATCAGCACAAACAAGAAGTAGACGGAAATCTTCGTGAGACTCTTCTGGAGCGAGTGCATCAGCATATAGCCCTCGTTGATGAAGCTGAACAACTTGAAAATGCGGAAGATGCGGATAAAGCGGAACGAACGCAGCAGAATCATGTATCGTGCGTGAGGCAGGAAATAGGAGAGGTAAGGCGGTAGAATTGACAACAAGTCAATGACGCCAAAGAAACTCAGCACATACTCGCGAGGCTTGGGCGAGCAGTAGACACGGGCAATATACTCGACCGTAAAGAAGAAGGTCAGCAGATATTCCAGTATCTCCAATATTAACTGAAAGGTACGAGCCAACGATGGAATCGTCTCAACGAACGAGATGATGATACTCAGCGAGATAGCTGTCATCAGCGTGAGGTCAAAGACACGTCCAGCAGGACGCTCCGACTCGAACATGATGCTATAGAGTTTCTCTTTCTCAAGCCACTGTGGTTTCTTCATACTTATGGAATTTTACAATTATCAAGCACTTTGTTTTCTTGTCCCTTTGCGAATCATCGTCAGCGCAATCACGCCCGCCAAGACATTGGCCACGAAGGAGGCTGCAATCAGCAGCAAGATGATCATCAGGCCAGTATAAGGCGAAACACCTCCTACCAGCATACCTGCATACAACATCGGCATGACCATCACCAGGGGCTGAGCCATTGATCTTACTTGAGGCAATACACTCTCACGCCATGACAGTTCCTGCTTGTGTGCATCAGGCTGATGCATGCTGCGCAGGTAGTTTATCATCGTCTGGATCATCGAAGCTGTCATACAAGCCATCAGCACAGAATATACAGTCATAAAGACATTGATAGGCAGACATAGCATCGTACTGCCTCCTAAGACGATACTGCCTGCCAGCACCGCAATACTGATGGGCAGCACCATCCTTTTCCACATAAACTGTATAGGATACAACACCCAGCAGATCGACAACAACAGTACCAGCAGATACCAGAGCAGATAAGCCCACCAGGCAAACGTCTTAAAGGCCAACAATACGACGGCACCTACAACGACCATCTGTGCTACCGTCGCTCCGAATATGATCAGCATGCGACGCAGCATTTTCCTGTCGACAAAGGCAAGTGCCAGCATCGCTACGACCACTAAAAACGCTATCAGGGCTGCGCCCCATAAAGAAATCTCAGATACTATCATATATGTTAATCAGATGAGTGAGATGTTATTCATAATCGTCAATGACTGAGTTCATGAAGTCCATCATGGGTTTGGCAGCTCGGAACATACGCTCCATCTCGTCGAGCCATCCATCGCCCTCGAAGAAGGTGTCAGAAACGGCATGCCAACAACAATAGTCCTTCAGACGCAGGTAATTGATGAGCTCAGAGTCCTTAGGGAAGCCTGCAGGACAGGTTTTGAGTTTTGACAGTCCGAAGCCTTGTGGCTGGTCCCAGCTGTCGACGTTCGTAGGCTCCTTGGTACTGCTGGCCTCATCGCTGCCAAAGTATTTCAGGAACTCATCGTTTTCTACGCAGCGCAGCCACTCTGCCGTGTTGCCCATGATTTCATTGCGACACGAGGTGAGGATGTTGGTAGGGAGCCAATAGTTGCCTACAGCCAACAGACAGTGGTCAGGCTCCAGATGCAGGTAATATCCTCCACGAAGTGCCTTTTTGCTTTTGGCGTTGATATAGGCGCCAAAGTGGTTTTTGTAAGGCGACTTGTCAGCTGAGAACCGCGTGTCGCGATAGAAGCGATAGGTGCAGTCCTTTACCTGTACGTGGGCTATCTCAGGATCGAACGTCATGATGCGCTCGATAGCCTGCTGCACCCCACGTTCGAACTCAGCCCGTACAACCTCATAATCTTTCTTATGTTCCTGGAACCACTCACGGTTGTTATTGGCCATCACCTGCCTCAGGAACTTCAAAATGCTCTTCTGATTCATAGTTTATTTTTGCTATACGTTGCAAAGATACACATTTTTTCTTAAGAAACGAACAAATCCACAGTTTTTTAAATACAGAACACCCGCACAGATGGACATTGCCTCGATATAACCTCAATATGACTTTAATATGAGTCCAATATGACTTTAATATGACCCTAATATGACTTCAACATGAGTTTAATATGACTTCATTATGACTTTTATATGAACCCAACATGAGAAAAGAGGTAACATAAAGGTAACAAAGAGGTTAAGTTAGGAAATAAAAATGAATTTTACAAGAAATCTGGCTGGATTTTTATGAACTCGCTGAGGATTGTACTGAGTGAGTTATCTTCTTTGTCTTCGAAATCCTTTTCAATTTACAAGAAAACAATATAATTTGAAGTCTAATTCTACAAGAAATAATGTTTCTTGCTTATATACAGAGAATTATATACGCTTTTAACACCTACTTTAATTCTACTTATATTCTACTAAAATTCTACTTAGATTCTACCTAGCTGTGTCTTTCGATAAGGCTTTGAGTATGTTAGTCCGTATATCGTTGTTAAATTCTCTAGAGAATTTGAAGGTTTGCTTCTTTCTTGATGGGCAGGAAGTAGGCTTTAATCGTTGAATTCTCTAGAGAATTTAAAAGAGAAGAAGGCAGAATGGAAACATGGTAGACTTTTAGTAGGGTTTTTGTAGAGGTTTAGTAGAACTAAAATAGACCTTCTCTTCATTAATAAATAGCTGTTAATCAGCGACAAATAACGCTTTTTGTAGAAGAAGAGCGGTTTATTGCAACAACTCTTCTGAATTTTCGATAATAGAAGTCGTCTATGACGGTTGTTCGTCGTCGCCTTTTCTGAACAGGTGGGTAAAATGCTTGGAGTAGAGCTCGGAGAGGCCTTGACGGTTGTCGATGGCCTCGCCCACGACGAGCATCGTGGTGAGAGTCAGCTTGTTGTCATGGACAATCTTCGCGAGGTCCTTGAGCTTGCCACGATAAATCTTCTGATCAGGCCAAGTCAGGTGATAGCAGGCTGCTACGGGCGTATCCTCTGGGTACTCCTGCAGGAGTTCGCGCTGCACATCGTCGACGATCGAAGCACTGAGGAAGATACACATCGTACTCTGACTCTTGGCGAGCAGGTGCAGTTGCTCTTTCTCAGGCATGGGTGTTCGACCTTCGCCACGCGTGAGGATAATCGTCTGACAGCGCTCAGGAATCGTGAACTGGCTCTGCAACTCGGCTGCTGCAGCGAGGAAGGAGGAGATGCCTGGGGTGATATGGTATTCCATGTGGTTGGCGTCGAAGAAGGCCATCTGCTCCTGAATGGCGCCAAAGATACAAGGATCGCCTGTATGGAGGCGTACGATGTACTTGCCCTCGTCATAGAATCTTTTCATCAATTCGCATTGCTCTTCGAGTGCCATATCAGCTGACGAACGCACGACAGCCCCAGGCTTATGGCACTCCGTCAAAGCCTTAGGCACCAGCGAGCCTGCATATAATATAAGGTCTGCACGTTCGAGCATCTTGCGGCCTCGAACGCTCACCAGGTCAGGATCGCCAGGACCAGCGCCCACAATCTCGATGTGGCCATGCTTCTCGCGCAGGTATTTGTAGTCGATGGCGAGGGCTGCAGTCCAGTTCTTGCCTTTCACCTTGGGGACAATCAGTTTACCATTGTTTGCACCAAGGATGGCTGCGGCTTCGCAGACAGAGGGCGTACCCACATGCTTCTGAACGGTTTTGCTGGGATTAGGCACCTCAACCTTGGCGAGTTGCTCAGCCGTGTAGTATACCAACTCCTCACCTAAATCATCGACGAGCATCGCGCAAAACTCTTCGTCCTGCTTCACGTCGATGGTGCAATAGCGCTTGTAGCAGGGCAATACGCCAATCTGGCTCATGGTCTCGTCGATTTCGTCGTAGATATCCTCATAGTCATTGGGATGGCTGGCGAGACCAAAGCCTAAAGACGCAATCATAGGCACGAAATGCAGCTCGAGCACGCCGTATGGCACGCAGAGGTTGTAGGGTGTCACCAGGATGACCAACTTAAACTTCTTGGGATCAACCTCTTCGAGGCTTTTGACGATGGTGACATGTTCAGGCAGAGTCTTCTCCAGATAGTCCGTTCCCTCGTCGCAGATTTCCATCAGCAGGGCTGTTGGCTCGCGATTAACGAATGCAAAAATGCATTCGTTCATGTCGTCATCGCTAGCGATGGCCCAGTTGAAGCGCTCTGCAAATGTATCGAGCGCCCAAAGACCAGCATTATCGCTCTGAGTGGTAATCACCTCTCTACCTCCGATGATGCCTGCGACCTCACGGGCCAGATCATTCGCCCCTCCGATATGTCCTGAGAGTACGGAAATGGCGTTCAGTCCCATGCTGTCGACACAGACCACAGCAGGGTCTTCGTGCTTGTCATTGACTAATGGGGCAATGGTTCGCACAC
>JAEEGK010033193.1_pt1 | contig 10051 bp, 7 predicted proteins | sample 8958771 | NCBI WGS metagenome assembly JAEEGK01 (sample SAMN16246547, study PRJNA631951) | gut metagenome | biome: gut microbiome; feature: rumen; material: SC-attached | host: Bos | place: Iran: Karaj | collected 2018-10 | reverse complement strand
GTCTCGAATAGCGACGAAACGTCCGCGCTGAGCCTCACGTTGCAGTAGCGGTATTGCGACGTGGTTACCACCTGCACACGAAAACCATTTGGTAATGTGATAACCTGATGGTTTTCAATGCATTGTAATATGTTGCTGATGTCCTGCGCGGCGAGCGGCGTCGTCAGGATGAGCAAAAGTATGATTATGTATATTTGTTTTGACATCTTTGTTCTGATTTTGTTGGGTATCGGTGGCAAAGTTAACAAAAATTCTATCAAAAAAGGCCGCCGCCGGTCAAAAAAAATCTGCCGGCGACAGCCCCAAGTATATAAGTCGAGTTATAAAAAAAGAGTTTTTTTAGAATTGTCCAAAACTGAACGTTACGCCGTAGAACAGCGAATTGAGGGCGTCAGATGAGACAATCGGTGTCTTGGTGTCGTAATATTCGAGGTCGTGTCCGAGCAAAACCTTGTACGACACGCCGAGCGAAATGTGGAAATTTTTTGTTACATTGAGCTCCACCCTTGCGCCGGGCTCCACTTCGCACACCACGCTGTGGTCTTCGCGGTTGCTGCGGCTGCGGTAATAATGGTCGTCGTAATCTGCCCAGGCATCGTCGCTGTACGTAACCTCACCCACGCCAAATTTTATAGGGAAGGAGATATGCACCGGCGACCTGTAAGCGATGATTGGCTTTACAAACACGCCGCCCGACACGCAGTCAAATTGGTATTTGTCGTTGTCGAGTTGCTTGTCTGCCTCCCTTTCGGTAACGAAACCGCTGCCGTAGAGTCCGAGTTCCACGCCGTGTCCGATGATGACTCCTGCTTCGATGCCTCCCTTGAAGGTGGCGCGTCCATCTACAGAGCCGCCGCCTATTGTGAATCCGCCTTCAAAACCAACATCCACGCACTCCTTGCCTTCGGGACGTTGGAATATAGTGCGCTGCTCGTCTTCTTGCTGAGCCATTGCGAGTTGCGGCAATACAATGAGCAACGCTCCGGCTATTATATGACGTATTTTCATAGCGATAAATTTTTAGTTTTGTAATGCAACAATTATTTGTTACCTTTGTACACTGTAATAGTTTGCAATTACCGTTCCATTTTTTTGTTTTTCTCCATAAATGAAAAGAATGGGAAAAGAATGAAAAGAATATTCTTATAATTCTTAAAAATTCTTTCAATTTTTGGATAAAAATAACTCCGCCGCATAGCGGTAATTAATTTACATTTAGAGGATTATGAAATATTTTTTGATAGCGGGGGAGGCGTCGGGCGATTTGCACGCTTCCAATCTGATGAGGCAGTTGAAGGTCTATGACCCTGACGCTCAATTTATGTTTCTTGGCGGCGACCTGATGCAGGCACAGGGCGGCAAGATGCTCGTGCATTACCGTGAGATGGCTTATATGGGCGTCTGGGAGGTCGTCGCCAATGCTGGCAAGGTCAAGCGCAATTTCAAGATTTGCAAGGACGCAATGCTTGAATACAAGCCTGACGCAGTGATACTTGTGGATTATCCGGGGTTCAATCTCAGGATGGCGCGTTTTGCCAAGGAGCACGGATTGCGCACCTATTATTATATATCGCCAAAAATATGGGCGTGGAAAAAACGCCGCGCTTACACCATCAAGAAGTATGTCGACAAGATGTTCGCGATATTCCCGTTCGAGATAGATTTTTATAAGCAATTCGATTACAATGTGGAGTACGTCGGCAATCCGCTTGTGGACGCCATGAAGGAAAATGAATCGCAAATGCTTGACGGCAAGGCTTTTCGCGCTAAATATTCGCTGTCCGACAGCCCAATCATCGCCCTCGTGCCCGGCAGCCGCAAAAACGAGATTGACAAGCTCCTGCCCGAGATGTTGGCAATTGTGTCTGATTTCCCTGATTATCAATTCCTTATCTGTGGTGCACCGGGCATTGCGACAGATTTTTACGACCAATATGTCAAGGACAGCGGAGTCCGCGTCATCTTTGGCGACACTTATAATATAGTGCGCAATTCGGCGGCTGCGGCTGTTACGTCCGGCACGGCGACATTGGAGACTGCCTTCCTCGGCACGCCGCAGGTGGTATGTTACAAGATGAGCGGCTTGACGTATGCCTTGGCGGAGATGTTTGTGAAGATCAAATATTTTTCACTCGTCAATATCATCGCCGGTCGCGAGGTGGTCAAGGAGCTTTTGCAATCGCATCTCAGCAAAGACATCTCGACGGAGCTGCGTCACATCCTCACCGACGACGCCTACCGCGCCAAGATGCTCGCCTCCTACGACGAAATTCGCGCCACTCTTGGAGATGGACTTGCCTCGGCTAATACGGCTAAGGTGATTGTCGGGGATGTGAAAAAATAATTGCAAATCATAAATTAAATTTTTATCTTTGCCGTTGGACAATTAAATTATTGAACAAATAATGGCACAGTCTTTTTTCTCTAAAAAGGAAGGCAAGGTAGGGCTTGCCGTGATACTCGGCGTACTCGCCACGCTTGGGTTTTTGCACAATCCCATCATTGAGAGTGTCAAGGCTACGTTGAATGGCAGCGTGGGCGGCACGATGGGGCTGTTTGCGTTGCTGGGGTTGCTCGTATTCGTGCTCACCGACAAGCGGGCGCGCAATCTCGTGTCGTATGGCTTCAAGTGGCTGATGAGGAAGATAACGGGCTGGTTTACAGAGCTTGACCCCATCAAAATCCTCGAATCGTACGTGGAGACCCTCGAAAAAAATTTCAACGATCTCAATGACAACATCGCCAAGCTCCGCAAGCAGATAGTCAAGATAAGGGACACCATCAAGCAAAACAACAAGGAGATTGAAAAATCCACCCGCATCATCGACGAGGCGCAGCGGCAGGGCAGGACAGAGGTCGTGGCTGTGCATTACAACCAGATAGGCCGCCTGCACAAGCTCAACGAAAAATACGCGCTCATGGTGGGGCGCATGGACGACCTCAACAACGTGCTCATCAAGATGCATTCGTACTCCTCGTTTAAGCTCAACGACACCAAAAACGAAATCCGCATGAAGAAACAGGAGTTTGCAGCCATTTCGAGCGGGTATTCGGCAATGGTCAATGCCAAAAACATCATGAACGGCAATTATCAGCAAAACGAGATGTACGACTCCGCTATCGAGAACCTCACGATGGATCTCCACACCAAAATTGCCGAGATGGACAATTTTATGCAGCTCTCACAGCCGCTCTTCAACGACCTCGACCTCCAAAACGAGGCGTACAAGCTCGAAGGCGCGCAACTTTACGAAAAGATAATGACCGAGGGCAAGGCCTTCCTCGACAAGATCGACTACGGCTCTCAGGATGGTTCGTATTTGCCTAACAGACAATAAATTATAATTGCAGACGCTATGAAAAACAGTAACAAAAGGATGCCGATTTTGGTAAAAATGCTCATCTTCGTCGCGATTTTTGCTGCGATTGGGTATTTTTTTTACATGTACAAAGATATTTTGTTTCGTTAGCGATTAAACCATTTTCCATTGCGTGTATCCAAAACACATAACATAACAAAAAGGTTTATCTTCAACACAGCACGCAAAAATGGGAAAATTTTTATCGCTGACGATTCTGATGCTCTTTGCATTCGTTAACACATTCGCCAACGTATTGGCGGGCGGTACTATTACCGGCAAAATCGTGGACTCGCGCACCAGTCAGCCGGTGGAATACGCCACGGTCGCAATCTACAATCAGGCTAACAACTCGCTTGTAACAGGCACTATCACCGACAACGACGGCAAGTTTACCGTTGATGGCTTGAAAAACGGCACTTACAGCCTCAAGGCTTCTTTCATCGGCTACGACCCCTTGGAAATCAAGGATATACAGGTGACCGGCGGCGTCAAGCAGCTCGGCACTATCAAGTTGTCAACATCCGACGCCGAGATTGAGGAAGTGGAGGTAGTCGCCAAGAAGAAGGACATCTCCTATCAACTCGACAAGAAGGTCATCAACCTCTCCACCGACATCAACGCCGACAATGGCAGCGCGGCAGACGCTCTCGAAGGCGTTCCGAGCGTTGACGTTGACATCGACGGCAATGTCTCGCTCCGTGGCAGCAGCAATTTCACGGTGCTCATTGACGGCAAGCCCACAGCACTCGATGCAGCCGACGTGCTCAAGCAGACTCCCGCCGCCATGATTGAAAATATTGAGATAATCACCAATCCCTCAGCCAAATACGACCCCGAAGGCACTACCGGCATCATCAACCTTGTCACCAAGAAGAATGTGGTGCAGGGGCTCAATGGCGTCATCAATGCCAATGTGGGCAGCCAAGGACGTGTCGGCGGCGACTTCCTCTTGAACAAGCGTTCCGGCAAGGTCAATTTCTTTGTTGGCGGTTACATCAACCAGAGGGGCAACAAATTCCACGGCGAATCCAACCGCATCACCAAAAACGTTTGGAACGACGAAAAGCAATACTACACCGACAAGTACGTCAACCAGGAAAACGACCATAAAAACCGCAACCACGGCGGCGGCTTGAGGACTGGTTTCGATTATTATTTTGATGACAACAACCTCCTCAACTTCTCCATCGAAGGCGGATTGTGGGGCGGCACTAATGATGGCCACAATACTTACGACAACTGGACTCAGCTCATTGACAACCCCGCGCCTTTTGACGACGAGGATGTAGAGTCCAAGACCGACGAGGAGAACAATTCCAAGTATTTCAATACCAACTTCTCCTACACCCACAATTTCATGGGCAAGGGTCACAAGATTGTGGCTGGCGGATTCTTCTCGCACAACAACCGCGAGGCCGACAATGTTTTCACACAGACTGTCCAGCAGACCAACCGCATTACTGGTCACGACATCGATGACGACAAATCCACCAACCGAGGACGCTTCAATGTCGATTACACAAGACCGTTGGACGACAATGGCGGCAAGTTTGAGGCTGGTATTCAGGAGGATTACAATAGGGCTGTCACCGATTATGTATTCAATGATTACATCCAGTCGAGCAACTCCTACACCCGCAACCCCGAATTTTCCAACGACATCACCTTCCTGCGCTCCATCACGTCGGTATATGCCACATACGGCAAGACATTTGGCGGATTTGGCGTGCAGCTCGGTCTGCGCGGTGAGTACACCTACCGCAAGATGGACACTCAGAATGATATTTCTGACTCCACCTACAAGATCAACCGTTTTGACCTCTTCCCGTCCATCCACATCTCGCAGGCTGTGGGCGAGCGCAATTCTGTTCAGATGGGTTATTCGCGCCGCATCCGTCGTCCGTGGGAACGCGCACTCAACCCCTTCCCGGGCTATTCCGACGAGTATTCAAGGTGGGTGGGCAATCCCAGCCTCAAGCCGCAATACACTGACGTAATGGAACTTAACTACCAGATGAACTTCGACAAGATTTTCTTTGCAGTTGAGACTTTCTACCGCCACACCGACGGCGCAACAGAAAACGTCAGCACTCTCGCACCCGACGGCTCAGGCATATTGATTTCGAGATTTGAAAACCTCTCCACCAACAACAATTTCGGCATCGAGCTTACAAGCACATACGACATTACCAAGTGGCTGAGGCTCAACGCTACATTTGAAGTGCGTCAGTATTACATCAAGGGTGTCTATAATGACGTGCTCCGCAAGCAGGACGGCAATTCGTGGCGCACAAAGGAGACTGTTTCGCTCTCTCCCGGCAAGACCACCAAAATCCAGCTTACAATGCGCTACAACGGCAGCAGCAAGACCCTCATCTCCTCTAACAAGGGCAACATCGACCTCGGTCTCGCAGTTCGCCAGAGCTTCTTCAAGAAGAAGATGTCAGTATCTCTGAGCATGAGGGACTTGCTCAATACCGGCACATTCACCTCCACCACCGACACACCCGAATATTGGCTCAAGAGCAAGAGGCATCGCGCCGCTCCGTTCTGGAACCTCGGCGTATCCTTCAAGATCACCAGCATTAAGGACAAGCGTCCCGACGGTGAAGGAGGCGAGGGCGGCGACCGCGACGAGGACGACGATTCATTCGGCGGCGACGAAGGCGGCATGGACTTCTAACGATTTCTTATAGTCTCATCCGTGGGCATCACGGCGTCATCCATATAACCGTGCACATTTTCGCAACAAAGTTGCTTAATGTACACGGTTATAGAGGTATCGTCTTCCAGACGACTTGTTTATCGTCTGGAAGACGATATTTTTATATCCCCGTACATACAAGCGTAGCGCGGGATGTGCGGGGTTTTCGCCACAGATTTTTTTTTGTAATTGTCTCTGTGTTTTTTTTCAAGTATCAATTTTTATTCTTATCTTTGGGCAATCCAATTATTAATTTTTTTATAACAATTATAAATATGAGAATGATTATCTTGGCGGCACTTGTAATGGCACTGTCCATTGATGCAATGTCGCAAAATCCTGTCAATCAGGACGCATCGCCCGAGGCAAAGGAATTGCTCGGTTTCATCTACCGTCAGAGCGGCAATGGCACGCTCACTGGTCAGCACTCGTACCCACTTTACAGCGACATCTATATGGAGCGCGTGGATAATTTCACCGGCTCGCACCCCGTGGTGTTCGGTCAAGATTTTGGGTACAGCAAGCCTAACTCTCTCGACGGCATCAACTTCCGTCAGCGCACCATCGACAACGCCATCAAATGGCACAACAAGGGCGCAATCATCACCCTGATGTGGCACGCCGTACCGCCCAACTGCAAGGAAAATTTCACTATCTGGAAGGGCGAACACGGCATCCAATCTAAACTCACTGACAAGGAGTGGGCGGATCTCTTCACCGAAGGCACCGAAATCAACAACACTTGGAAGTCGCAGGTGGATGTCATCGCATTCTATCTCCGTCAGTTGCGCGACGAGCACATCCCCGTCATCTGGCGTCCTTACCACGAGATGAACGGCGATTGGTTTTGGTGGGGTTATAATCCCGACAATTACAAACGCCTCTATCGTATGCTCTACGACCGCCTCACCAATTATCACAAAATCAATAATTTGCTTTGGGTTTTCAATGCCAACGAACTCGGCAGCGTCAATGTAAAGCAGTATGAGGATTTTTATCCCGGCGACAATTACGTGGACATCCTCGCCACCGACATTTACAGCAGCGAATACAAGGGCAAGGATTACGAAAAACTCTTGAAACTCGGCAACGGCAAGCCCATCGCGTGGGGCGAGGTCGGCAAACTCCCGACGCCCGACATCATCAAGCAGCAGCCCAAATGGGTTTGGTTTATGTGTTGGAGCGAGTTCCTGGAAACCGCCAACGACTGGAACCGCCGCACAGACCTCTACAACGCCGACAATACCATCACTCTCGAAGAACTCAACGCTAAAAAAAAATGAATAAAGAATCTCTAATTCAGCAACTTACCGCCGCCCACGCCGACATCCTCCGTTTTTGGATTGACAATATGGTGGATGATGCCAACGGCGGATTTTACGGCGAGATGGATTGCAACGGCAAAATCGTGCCCGGCGCACCCAAAGGCTTGATTCTCAACGGACGCATCCTCTGGACGTTCTCAAAAGCCGCCAATACTTTTGGTAGCGAGGAATACCGCAAGATGGCAGACCGCGCCTTCGATTATCTCCGCAAATACTTCTATGACTCCCAGAACGGCGGATTCTATTGGGCTGTCAACGCCGACGGTACGCCCGCCGACACCAAGAAACAGGCTTACGCAGAGGGTTTTGCGTTGTACGGACTGTCGGAATATTACATCCTCACCAAAGACCAACGCGCCATCGACCTCGCATACGAAACCTACCGCCTCATCGAGAAGCACTTCCGCGACCCTAAGTTTGGCGGATACACCGAGGCTTGCGCCGCCGATTGGGCACCGATTGCCGACCTACGCCTGAGCGACAAGGAGGAAAATCTCCCCAAAACGATGAACACGCACCTCCACATTTTGGAGCCGTTCACCAACCTCTACCGCGCCAAGCCGTCGCCCGAACTTCGCGAATCTATCGTCCACTGTATCAATGTGTTCAAGGACAAAATCATCGACCCGAAGACAGGACATTTCATCCTCTTTTTCGACATGGACTGGACGCCGAGCAAGACAATGCACGTGGATTCTTACGGACACGACATCGAGGGCGCATGGCTCATCTACGAGGCAGCGGAAGTGATTGACGGCAAGGCTCTTATGGAAACATTAAAACCCGTATGCCGCCGCTTGGTTGACATCACTCTTGCAGAAGGTTTTGACGGCGAATCCATCTCCTACGAAATTGTAAACGGCAAACTCGACACCGACCGTCATTGGTGGCCTCAGGCTGAAACCCTCGTTGGTCTCGCCGACACCTACCGTCTCAGCGGCGACCAAAAATTCCTCGACCTTTTATATAAGGTGTGGAATTTCATCGACTCTCACCTCGTTGACCATCAGAAGGGCGAATGGTTTTGGCGCGTCAACAAGGACGGCAAGGCTGTCTATAACGACATGAAGGCGGGATTTTGGAAGTGCCCCTACCACAATTCACGCGCAATGATTGAAGTAATCAACCGTCTAAAATAACCACAAGATGAAACCAATACTAATAGCGTTTGCGTTGATTGCAACGGTCTTGGCGGCGTGTCAGCGGGGTCCTGTAACCATCCCCGGAGGACACAACAACATCGTTTACTTTGGACGAACAGACTTCTCCGATTCGCTGCACCCAAAGCAGTGGGCGGCGGGCGCGTATTTTTCGGTAGGATTCGAGGGCAAATACTGCATCATCAACATCAGCGACGAATACTATTCTGACCGACGCTCCAATCTACTTGAAGTTGTATTGGACAATTACGACCGAACACAACCCGTAGTTACCAAAGATTCGGTAACCAACATCGTAATCGGCAATCCGCCCGACGAAATGATGAAAAATCTCAAAGGCAACGTGGTAAGGTGTTTTGAAAACTATTTCGACACCACCGACGTAAAGGATTTGCACACTGCCATCGTCTGCCGCAATACCGAAACCGCAATGGGATATACGCAGGTAAATAGCGTTACCGCGCAGCATACGTTCCCAAACAGGCTGGGTCGTATTTGGGCATTTGAGTTCATTGGCAACTCCATAACCTGCGGCGCAGAAGCCGACACCACTCTGATGCCGTCCAAAGACTACCAATGGGGCGACTGGCACAGGGCATATTACAGTTATGGTCCCATGACTGCCCGAAATGAGCGTTCTATATGGTCGCTTGTATCGGTATCTGGAATAGGCCTCATACACTCTTGCTGCGATATGGACGTTACAATGCCACAGGTATATGACAAATTCGTGCTTCGTTACAACCAAAAAAAGTGTGATAATCCATATTCCCCGACTCACGTTTTCATTTGCCTTGGTCAGAACGACGGAATACAAGACTCCGCAAAGTTTTGCAACGCATACGTGGATTTTGTGAAACAGGTAAGGGATTTTCATCGCGACGAACCATTTAGTTATTATTTGTTGACAAGTCCGATGGCAGACGACGAACTCCGCGAATGGCAAAAACGTATGTTGACAGCCATACAGCAACGCCTTAAAGACGAGGGATTTCACCGTGTACACAAGTATTCCTTCTCTCGCTCATGGAACTCCGGCGGCGCGTCGCACCCAAGCATAGAGGAACACAAGCAGATTGCCGAAGAACTCACAGAATTTATTGACCAAACATTTAAAACAGAAGACAAATGAAAAAATTACTTACCATAGCAGCCGCCCTTGCCCTCACCATCCCGGCAACGGCACAGAAGTTTGAGGGATTGGCCATGACGCCCCCGATGGGTTGGAACAGTTGGAACACCTTCGCCTGCGACATCAACGAGACTGTCGTAAAGGAGACCGCCGACCTCTTCATCAAACTCGGCTTGAAGGACGCCGGATACGAGTACATCGTTATCGACGACGGCTGGATGGAGATGGAGCGCGACCCAGAGACGTTGCTCCTCGTTCCCAACAAGCAGAAATTCCCCAACGGCATCAAGACCGTGGCGGATTATGTTCACTCCAAGGGTCTGAAATTTGGCATTTACAACTGCGCCGGCACCAAGACTTGCGGCGGC
>JAEEGK010033192.1_pt1 | contig 10051 bp, 9 predicted proteins | sample 8958771 | NCBI WGS metagenome assembly JAEEGK01 (sample SAMN16246547, study PRJNA631951) | gut metagenome | biome: gut microbiome; feature: rumen; material: SC-attached | host: Bos | place: Iran: Karaj | collected 2018-10 | reverse complement strand
AGAATCGAAGATGCTTACGAAGATTTTAAAGATGTGCCTACCACAGGTAATGTCCTGCCCTACTATAATTATCCCATGAGTATTGAAGACGGACAGGTATTCAAGGTAGTATATACTATGGATAGCGGAAATACTTTTACCGAATATCATCGCTGTGACGGGAATGAGTGGAACGGCAACCTTACGACCGAACAGATGGACCTGCAATGAGAAAAGGAGGCTCTTATGGGATTCGGATTTTTCAAATCGAAAAAACCTGATGCACCTGCATATAAGTATGATCCCGAAACAGAAAAACCGATCATAAAAGCCTCAATCTGTAACGGAGAACAGGTGGCCGGATTCAAGAACAAAACTACCGGACAGTTTTCCGAAGTGATGTTCATTAAAGATAACTCCGACCTTAACCTGTTCATGAAGACATACGGATTAACCCATGTCGATAAAGAATATTGATTTAGCTATTTGAAGATTTCTTTGTATTTCGGATTATTCCGTATCTTATCTGCGGTATCTTTAGGCAGGATGCGGATTCGATCTTTTAAATTATTTTCATCTATATAAGTAAACAGAGCGGGTAATGTGACAGCATCCTTAAGTATTTGAGAAGAGGGTGCTGTCTTTTCTTTGTCATTCCATGCATTTCTAAAGGATATGTAGTGCTTGTAAGCTGCGTCAAAGAATTTTAGTGCTGCCTTTTCGTCGCCACAGTTAGCACTGATCCTCACAGCGTGAAGGAACATGATACAGACATCACTGTTGAATAAGGGATTAATGCACTGCCCATAGATGCATTCATTCAGATTTATAACAGAACGGATCAATGTCAGGTTGGTCGAAGATGATGAATTGGGATTTTCACGATAGTCTCTGTCAATCATCTGCACCAACTCGTGAATGAGTCCCGCCAGAGCCTCTCCGAAATATCTGTTTTTAACAGCTTGGTCCGGAGCATACGTTTTGATAATCTCCCGACTCAGATATAAAGGCAAACTGTCTGATGCAAGTCGGTCGATCCTGTCACCGTTACCCAGCCTGCTGTATATGCTTATAAGAGAATAGAGCATGCTATCCTTCTTATAAGAATCATCGGTGCCGGAAATTGCCTGTTCCAGGAGCGTGGCAGACTCCTTCAATGCGGTGTTTTTGTCTCCTGAGTTTACTTTGGGAAGTACGGATTTCATCTGGAGAATAACCGATAATCTGAATTGAAGCTTCCATTCATTGGGGAATTCTGCCAGAGCATCCCTCAGGAAATCTTCAGCTTTTTCAACAGACTTCACCGTTGGTTTATTTGTCGGTTCGCATATGGAATCAGCTTGCCTTATGAGCTGTGCGAGTTTGATATCCCGGTCATTGTTGTAGCCGAAAAGTTCATCTATTGTCACATGAAAATAATTGGCTATGGCAGGAATCATCTCCATATCGGGATATCCTTTATTTGATTCCCAGCGTGAAACAGCCTGACAGGTAATGCCAAGTGCCTTGGCCATATCTTCCTGCTTCCTTCCGTCCCGTTTTCTGAGATCTTTTATGGTTTCTCCGATCTTTACCTGCATAGAATTTTCTCCTTTACATTGAATCTGCGGTGTAATTTCTATATATCAAAAGTGCGTATCTTTGTCGATAATCAATTTGTTGTTAAATGATAAATTAACAGTTGATTTAAAGGTGGTTTTGTCCGTTTTCTGCACTATATGTCCGTTTTCTGCGATGGGTATTTTAATTTACAAGTATATACATGATAATCATGCATAGCTAAAGAAACTCCGGAACATAAGCTTTAGTAACAAATAAATTTTTGCAAAAATGAAAAAAATATAATGGAAGGAGAAAAGAAAATGGTTATCAATATCATCAAAAAGGGATCTGTTGTTGCAAAAGGTGACGCTAGTCAGTGTGGTGGAAGATATTTCATTATCCGCAGATAAGAATAATAGAATCTTTGAGTTAGATAGTGTTTGTCGATTCACTAAAAATGGGGCATGTGTATTACATGCCCTTTTTGAGGATATAGAATTATGAAAAGTTTTTATATGTATGAGGATCAGCAGAGATGCTTTATTAAATCTCTTCAATCTTGTTTTGTTGGAGAAGTTTGCAGGATCGAGAATGACGAATCTGGAGAAGAGTTGCTGGATTTGCTTGGAGGGATAGATCAAATCGAAGATAACTCTTCGGATATATTGACAATTTATTGCGTTCTTACTATGAATTGCAATTTAGGATGCAGTTATTGTTTTGAAAAAGATAAGCCTAGGAAAGACTGCGTACTATCTAAAGAAAAAATTGTTGATGGTATCTCGACAATTATTTCGAGTAAAAATGCAACGAGTATAAATGTGGTTTTCACAGGGGGAGAACCTCTATTGAAGTATGATTCACTGAAGTATATTGTAGAGTGTTTGAATACAAAATATGGAGAGAAGTGCGGTTATGGGTTGATAACAAATGGAACAGTGTTGGACGAACAGAAAATTGAATTTTTTTCAAAAAACAAATTTTCTTTACAAATATCTATCGATGGAAATCGCCCGGTTCATGATTCTATTAGGAAATATGTAAATGATAATAAAGGATCATATGATTTAATACTTAACAATTTAGGGAAAATATACAAATTTGGATATGATTTAGGTGTTGCTATCAGATTTAATCTTGGAAATAGAAATTATGATTTTGATTCTGCGTTTGAGGCTATAAGCAAATTTAAGGATGTTAATAATATAGAAACGGTAATTTATCCCGGATTTCTATCGGTAAATCCAAATGACGAAATGTATGTGGATTTAAATCAACAAAAAGCCATAATCAGGGCATTTTTGGAAAGCGCAGCAAAATATAATTTGAATACAATAGATCGTTGGAATAATGCGGAAATGTGTATGTTTAAAAATAAAAGCGGAATCACAATAGGTGCTGACGGGATGCTTTACAAATGTTATTCGATTGTAGGGGATGCTAACTATGTAATTGGAAAACTATCTGATTATACTGATGATTGTATGGTTGGAAGCGGATCATTATGCGAATTGTCAAACTGTTTTTATTCAAATATTTGCTACGGAGGATGCCCTTATAACACATATATAACGAATGGAAAAATGGATAGAGATTGCCAATATGAACTCATTGATTATATTAATAAAGCTATATTTATAACAGAATTAGGCAAATTAGTAAATTTATCATTTGAAGAAGCTATTTCTTCTATAAAAAAGCTTATGGTGGATTGATTATGAAAAGATTATTAGCACTGGTAAAATACAATAAAGTAAATCATTTTGTGTTTTTTTTATTGTCTTATATATTGTGTATCGTTATAGGGGTTGTTGTTCCTTTGGCGTCAAGTAGTTTTATTGACAATATCATTGCCGGAAATAGAAAACAAATAGTTTATCTGGTTATGGTTATGGTTTTACTTTGGGGTTCTGAACAAATATCAGGATATATATTTGACATACAAAAGGGTAGATGTGAAGCAGATATATGGAATCAAATATGTAAGAAAATTAATCACAATTTATTAAATTATGATAGGAAAAAGAAAAAACTTGAAACAAAAGATGTCTCTCAACAGCTTGGACAATCATTTGAATTGATTAAAAATTTCTTTTCTTATTACCCAGTTAAGTTTCTTGGCATGGTGGTGGAAGCGATTTGCGTTATAGTGATTCTGTTTCGATTGTCAATTGTGAATGCGGTAATAATTGTTTTATTTGTACCACTCTTTGTTTTGGCTTCGAGTTATTATGGCGATAAGCTTTCTGAATTTGGAAAGATGACTGTGGATTCGATGTCTGAAAGCAGGGAATATCTCTCTGACTTAACAGAGATTTCAATGTCAGAAAGATTTAAGAAAAAACCTAGATTGATTTTGATAGATAGTATTCTGGACACGTATTCAATAAACAAAAGAAAACAAGTTCGCGCAGAGGCATTGTTTTCTAACTTTATGTCTTATGCATTCATGAACTTGTTGATATGCATTTCACTCATTACAAGTGGGCTTTTGGTTCTTGGCCAAAAACAAAGCGTCGGAGTGTTGTACGCAGTTCAACTATATGCCTCACATTTTTGGCTTCCAATTGAGTTTTTTGTTGATGTATATAAAGAATATCTATCTGACAAAAAGTTGATTGATGATTTTCATGAATTTATGAACGTGGATTTAATATCATATGATTATTTCAGAATCGATGAAATTGTGTTATCCAATTATGTCTCTTTAGATGAAAAAAATACTTGTTTACACAAGCCTATAAATTTCACATTTTCGAGAGGGAATATATACGTTATTCAGGGAGAAAATGGTGTAGGTAAAACATCTTTAATTAGAGCTGTTTTGGGGTTGAGTGAAAATTATCAAGGAAAAATTGAAGTCATAGGATATGGTTATAATATGGATTACTCTTATGCCCAATCCGAACCTACGTACAGTCGCTTCTTTAGAGATGCAATTTCTGAAAAATCGTCGATGGGTCAGTTGAAATATGCTCAATTGGAAGATTCTTTGAAAGAGGAAAAGTCGGTTTATATTTTTGATGAACCAACAAATTATCTGGATGCTGAGAAAAAGAAAGAGCTCAGAAAGCGTTTTGAGATATTAAGGAATTCTAACGCAATTGTTATCCTTGTAACACATGACAAGGAGATAATATCTGACGATGATGTTGTAATCGATTTGGAAAGGTGCGATTAAATCTATATGATAAAGATTACAAATCTGAAACTTATACACAAAAAGGATTTTCGTCCAATAATAGAGAATTTTAATCTGACACTTAATGATGGAGATAAAGTAGCTATTATTGGAGAAGAAGGGAATGGTAAATCGACACTCTTAAAGTGGATTTATGACAATTCTCTTGTTTCAGAATATATCGATGCAGAAGGACAAATGGTTTTACATGGCGAAAAAAAAGGCCTCTTGTATCAGGAACTTCCATTGGAGGAAAGGTGTAAAACGATATATGATTTTTTTGCAGAAGAACCATTGTTTTTTGATGCATCACCTGGTGAATTATCTATGCTATCAAATAGATTTGGGTTAAGCAATGATTTCTATTTTGATAATCGAATTATGGATAACTTATCAGGCGGAGAAAAAATAAAAGCCCAATTGATTAGGATTCTTTTGTCGAATCCCACCATATTGCTGTTAGATGAACCGTCTAATGATATAGATATGGAAACGTTGAATATACTTGAACAATTGATTATCAATTGGAAACACGTTGTTATATATATATCTCATGATGAGACGCTTCTTTCGAAAACTGCAAATGTGATTGTTCATATTGAGCAAGTAAAAAAAAGACATATGAATAAGACGACAATCGTTCGGGCCGGATATTTAGATTATTTAAGCAATAGAGAAAGCTTGTTTGAAAGACAACAACAAAAGGCTCAAAATGATCTAAAAATGAAAAAAATACGCGATGAAAAAATTCATAGAATATATAGCAGTGTTAAATATGACCAAGCAAATTTACCTAAAAGAGGTAGCGATTCAGCAGGAAGATTACTAAAAAAGAAAATGCATGTTGTGAAGGCTATGGAAAAACGCTTTTTGAACGAAGACAAAAATATGACACAAATGCCTGATCTGGAGAGTCCGATTTATCTTAAGTTTAATTCGGAGAACATTACATTGCCTAGAAGTAAAACTGTGTTGAATCTATCAATTTCTGAATTGTATACACCTTGCGGCGGTAATCTTTTGTCAAAAAATGTAAATCTTAGAATTCAGGGATCGGAAAAACTTTGTATTATTGGTAAAAATGGATGCGGAAAAACTACGTTATTGAAAAGGATAATTGAAGAAATAAAATGTAGGGATGGAATACGCTTTGAATACGTCCCGCAAAATTATGATGATGCATTTCTGGAGGATATATCACTTGTTGAGTTTCTGGATGGCTCCGGTGAGAAGAATCATCAAACAAGGGTTAGAAATCTTTTGGGCACACTGAATTATACAACTGACGAAATGAATCATTCAGTAATTGAATTGTCGGGTGGACAAAAAGCTAAAGCTTTACTTTTGAAGATTTCATTATCCGATGCAAATGTTTTGATACTTGATGAGCCGACGAGAAATGTATCACCGACATCCGGCGAGATTATAAGATCTGCTCTTCGTGAGTATAAAGGAACTATTATTAGCATTTCTCACGATCGAAAATATATATCAGAGGTATGCGAAAGGGTTCTTGAACTTACACCAGATGGTTTGATGGAAACTAAGCGGTTTTTGAGAGAATAATTGCCATTTTCTGCTTAATATTTCCGTTTTCTGCATCAGATATTGTGTTTCTAGTTGTTGGCATATACATTACATATAGAAGCGATGCTCATGAACGCTTTTTCAGTAGCCGCTCAAATATCGATTCCCTAATCCCCCCCCCTTTTTTTGCGATATTATGAGCGGCATTTAGTGTTTTTATCTGCTTGTATGACGAAATGATTATGGTTGATGTAGTATCGAGGCGATTGGTCAATCGAATGAGGGAACTTGATTTGATTGAGTCCGATGATGAAGACTATTATGTATATAGGATAACGATGTCTATAGCGTCGTTGCTGATACTTGGATGTACGATTACTCTATCGGTAATTATCCATACAACTATCACTGCCATCCTGTTTTTGATAGGGTATGCCTCTCTGAGAAAGAGTGCGGGAGGCATGCATTTAGATACTTATTCACAGTGCTTTAGTGCTTCTGTTACAGTCTTTTCAGCAGTTATCTTGATTATTTCCAAAATGTCCTTAAATATTTGGCTTTTTGCGCTGACGATTATCTCGGGGCTGATAATAGCTTATATAGGTACTGTTAATCATCCTAATTTGGGACTTGTGGAAAATGAAATAATAATACTAAAGAAAAGAACAAGGTTTATGCTGGCAATTGAGTTTATTATTCTATTAGTATTAGCTTTGCTTCGCGTCTTAGAAACGGTTGCGGTATGCATTGAATTTTCCATAATTATGTGTGCGTTGCTTATGTTGCTGGCAAAATTGCTAAGGCAGGAGGTAAATTAAATGATTAAGGAGACCGAGAAACGTATTTTCAAACTAGTTAATAAGGTGATTGTGCGTGAAAATGCTCAACTGAATACGCCTAATCCACCTACTTGTTCGCTTTTTTTTCATCAACCCAAGGCTGTAAGAAGGGTGAAATCACAAAATAAATAATTGAAACGGTTAAAGTTCCTAATATATAATATCCAACAGGGATACTCCTGACTGGAGTGTATTAGGGATGGGACGGTTTCTATGCTAAATATAGCTATCTGTGATGATGAACATTTTTTTCGCGATGAAATCCAAAATATTCTAATTGCTTATATGGATGGTTGTGGAATAACGTATTCTATTGATGCATTTAAATCTGGCGAAGAGTTTACACTTCAAGGGATAGAAATGCTTAAGTATGATATTGTTTTCCTTGATATAAATATGGATCATATGAATGGTCTTGATACAGCGAGAAAAATCCGCGAACAAAGCAAGGATATCTATATTGTATTTGTGACAGCGTTTATTGATTATACGTTGGAAGGATACAAAGTAGATGCAGTGCGTTATATTTTGAAAAATAATAAGACTCTCAAGAATGCGGTGATTGAAAGCATGGATGCAATCCGTGGCAAGATGAACTATTCTGTTTCTTTGAGAGAATTTGAGTTCCGAGAGGGAAAGCGTAGGATTTCTCCTGAACATATTTTATATATTGAAAGCAATCTGCATAAATTGACATTCTATGTTATGGAGGGATCTATAGCAAAATATACCATGTACAAAAAACTTGATGATTTGGAATTAGAACTTAAGGATTTCGGTTTTTTGAGGATTCATCAAAGTTTTTTGGTAAATTCTGCTCACGTAAAAAAAGTTGTAAGATACGTATTGACCATGGACAATGGTGAAGAATTAAGCATCCCCAAAACGAGATATAATGATGTTCGGAAGTCTGTTGCAGAGAGTAAGGGGGCAATCTGATATAGATGATACATTTTCTTCAGAGTTTTTTGGCTATTGTGGTTGAACTGTTATGCTGCAAGATTTTTTTTGAAATTTTTTCGAAGAAAAGATATAGCAGAAAAACATTTAATATTTCAATTGGATGCATTTTTACAATAATTTACACCGTTACGATTTTTGTGTTAGACGATTATCTCGTCATCAGAATGGTGGCACTGATCTTGGAAATTGGATTGGCAATGACTGTGAGCAGGAGGTTGAGACTTTGGAAAGCAATGTCCATTTCGGTGTTATATATGGGCTTGCTTGCGGCTATTGATCTAATACTCTATTTGGCTACGATAATTATCCATAACCGGATGTTGCTGGTTCACCCGGAGATGACGATTAATTGGAGCTTGTCTACCGCTCTGGCTAAACTATCGGATTTTATTGTTGTTTTATTTCTGAGAAAGCTGATATCTAATGGGGATTCTGAGAATCCATTAAGAGATTCTGAATGGTTTAGGTTTATCCTGTTTCCGATCTTTACCTTAGTGGTAATTGTGGTTATGATGGGGGATTCGGTTGTTCCTAGTAATCCACATTTGGAAAATGTATACCTTTTGGTTTCGATCGGACTGGTAATTATCACAGTTGTTATGTTTTACCTGATGTGCGACATAGTAAAAAGAGAGCGGAGAATTCGGGAGGATGATCTGTTTCGAGAAAAAGTCAAAAATCAGATGGACATGTATAAATCGATTTATGATAATTATGAACTTCAGAGAAAGCGAGCGCATGAATATAAGAATCAGATAATGTGTATGGAAGCACTTCTTCAGAAAAAAGAATACGATAAGCTGGAGAAGTACATTACGGAGATCGGCGGAAAACTGACCGATACAGACAGTAACATTAATACCAACAATACCCTTGTCGATGCCATCATAAACACCAAGTACAGGGAGATGGAAGAGCGAGGAATGCTTCTTGTCCTGAAGTTTAACGAGATGGCGAATCTCTGGGTAGAAGATGAAGACATTGTTGTTATACTGTCCAATCTCCTGAATAACGCCATAGAGGCTTGCGAAAAGTGCGATCAAAAGACGATCAAGCTTAAATTGATGAAGGAGCCTGATGAAATTGTCATCTCCGTTCGAAATACTTATAACGGCGTGATCAGCAAACAGGGCGAAGAATTTCAGACTTTGAAGAGTGAAAAAGAGGAGCATGGCCTTGGAATAAAGAATACCATCGAAGCTGTAGAAAAATACGGCGGGTCGTATTCGATCAATTATGACGATAAAGAATTTGTTTTCTCTATTTGCATCCCAAAACCTTAACATATAAGTAACCGGTTGGTTAAGTTTAGTTAAAATTTAGTTTAACTTTAACCAAAGATAGGATAGAATACTTGCGTAGGCGAAAGCCTGTGCAGGTATTTTTTTTACAGAGGTGTATAAATGGGCGAAAAGGTAAGGCTGGCGGATATAGCCGAAAAAACAGGGGTTTCGATAGTATCCGTTTCCAAAGCTCTTTCCGGAAAAGGCGGAGTGAGCAGGCAGAAACTGGAGGAGATTAAAAAGGTGGCTAAAGAACTGGGGTATGAACCTCATACTTATGCTGCCAGACATCCGAGTAAGAATATAGGCGTAATATGCAGGGAAAGTTATCTTACCAGGTTTTCGAGTTTTTACTGGCAGATGTATCAGGACATGAATAAGTTCGCATCCATGATGGGAAGCTTTGCGATGCTTGAAGTTCTGACTTCCGATATGGAGAAGATCGGAGAAATGCCCAGGATACTTGAAGAAGGCAAGGTTGATGCCTGCATAGTAATGGGAAACATGCCGGAAGAATATCTGTCCTCGATGAGGGACAGATATGACGTTCCGTTTGTAAACTTAGATTTTACCGGAAGTGATCTGAACATGGACTGCGTTGTATCCGACAGCTTCTTCGGTGCATATGCCATGACTAATTACCTCTATGATATGGGCCACACCAAGATAGCATATGTAGGAACGCTTATGGCCACCGGATCGATTACGGACAGATATCTGGGATATCAGAAATCAGT
>JAEEGK010033191.1_pt1 | contig 10051 bp, 6 predicted proteins | sample 8958771 | NCBI WGS metagenome assembly JAEEGK01 (sample SAMN16246547, study PRJNA631951) | gut metagenome | biome: gut microbiome; feature: rumen; material: SC-attached | host: Bos | place: Iran: Karaj | collected 2018-10 | reverse complement strand
CATATTTAAAAGAGTGAGAGTAATAATACAAGAGAAATTTTGTAACATAATTAAATATCCATATTCTTCAAAAAAATAACCAGACATATTAACAAGAACAGAAAAAGTTGTAGAAGAAGGTAAACACCAAGGAAAGAATAAAATAAGTCTAAAAACAGTACTACTTTCACATTCTTTTTTATATAATTTCTTCCATAAAAAAACAGCTAAAATACCTAAAAAAGGAATTATTAAAAATCTTAAAATAAAAATTAATACAAAATGAATTTTTGTTATTAAAATTGGTTTTTTCTTCTTTTTTTCTTCTTCAGATTTTGGCATACAAGCAACTCCTATAACTAAAAATAAAAATGGAGTTAAGACTTTTTGAAATAAATCAAGTCCATCCATTAAATTTGAAAAATATATACTTCCACCCCAAATTATTTCTCTTAATTTACTTACTCCAAAAAGAACTCCTAATGAAAATCCTATTGTCGGAGGAGAAATTAAACTTTTTAATATTAAATCTTTATGAACATTAACATCTGATTTTTCACGTTCAAAATTTGGAAAATTTTCTTTTATTTTTTTTTCCCATTCATCATATTTTTTTTCTATATATTTTTCATCAGAAGGAGAAATTTTTAAAGTATAATCTGTTGGATATTTAATTGGCTCTTTATTTAAATTATTATTTATTTTTTCTTTTAATTCAATTAATTCTTTTATTTTATGATTATCACTTTTATCATTATTTTCTTCACATAAATCTAAGGCTTTAGAATAATATTGATAAGTTGTAATATTAATTGATTCTAAAGTATTAACAAAACCAAAATTTCCAGGTAACTCATTTTCTTTAGAAAATAAGTCATAAATTTCATTTATTGAATTAATTTTTTCCTTTTTGAAAAAATATTTAAACCAACTAATAACAGTATAATTTTTTCCAAGATGAACATCTTTAATAAATTCATGCCAAATGAAACCAATTTTCCCAGAAATATTTTCACTGGTTTTCCTATCTAACAAAATGAGAATGTAGCCAAAGACAAAGAGAGCATAATTTAAAACCATAACACTTAAAATCATAATTCCTAAAAATTTTTTACAATAAGGATCATGTTCAATGGGACCATTAGGGAAGCAGAATCCATTTCCAATAACTAAAGGTAGAGCACCGACAGAAGGGAAAGAACACATAGCAGCAAAGCTTTGTTTAGTTCTTACTTCCATTTTAAATAAATAATGAAATAAAATTGTTAAAATATAACTTACTAACATTGCTATTGTAAAATTTAATTCTATTATCCATATTAATTTTAATATATCATATGTTCCTGCAAATCCTACATTTATTGCATTGTTAAATGGAATTACTATTATAAATGTTAATGTACTGAAAATTTTTGAATTGTGAATTGTTAATATTTTCTTCTTTACTGCTATCATCCCTATAAACATCAGGAAATACATTTGTAGACATGCATAGAAACAATATAATAATATTCCCACATGATCCATTTTTTTTCAAATGATATATTTTTATTCTACTTGTTTTATATTTGTTTTTTATTCTTTTTTTGCTTTTAGTTATTTTTTTATTAAGATTTTTATTTTAATAAATTTAAATATTTTCTTTTTTTTTGTATTCATGGAATATGAAAAAATAGAAAATGAATCAATCACAAAAAAGAAAAAATTAAATAAAAAAGGAATAATAACAGCAATAGTAACAGCAATAAATTCATTTACATTTTCAAGTTGTTACGCAATAACTCCATTAGGAATATATATTTTTTCAAATATATATCATAAAACAAAGAATCCAAAAGTGACTGTAGAAACATCATATTTAATATATCCAATATTTGCAAATATACGTGGATTAAATATATTTTTGGTGGATTTCATAAAAGCAAAAATTGGTATTAGAGCATGTATTTTTATAGGAACATTACTAATGACATTATCATCATTTTTAATATTAAACTCAATGAATATGTATTTAGTTTTAATTTCTGTTGGAATTTGTGGTGTTGGAGCCAGTTTAAATAATTCTTTACAAAATCAAGAATTAAGTGAGTATTTCCCTGATAATCTAGGTCTTATTAGTGCTATAGTAAATATTGCTGAAAATTTAGGACAAAGTTTCTTCACTGTAATTGGAGAAAAAATTGTTGGTGCTAAAGACGAAGATAAAATTGATGGATATATTAAAAGGGAAGTTGCTGAAAGAATTAAATATTTCCTTTATCTTCAAATGATTTGTGTTACCACTGGAGGAATTTTATGTACTTTATTTGTTTTTCCTTCTAATAGAGAAAAGGAAAAAATAAAAGAAAAAATAGAAAAAATTCCGATTAACACAAATTTAGATATTGAAAATTTTGAAACTAAAGATGAAATAATTCCTATAAAAGATATAGAAGAAAATAAATTTCCATGGAAAGAATTAAAACAAATATTAAAAACATTTAAATTTTGGAGATATGCATTAATATTATTTTTTTTAAGTCCATTTGTAAATTTAACATTTGAAATGTATAATGCAATAGGATTAAAAGTAAAAATAGATAAAAAATACACAGATTTCATTGGATTATCATTTTGGATTTCAGTGACAATTTTTACAGTAATTTTTGGAATTTTATTTGATTACATAAATTTTAGAATAATAATAAATATAACAAGTCTAATTCCAGTAATAGTATCATTTACATATTATTATACTTTAAAAAAAAGTGGATTATTATTTACTATTAATACTTTAAGTAATTCAATTGCTGTTGCTGGAGTCAATACTACTTTAATTCCTCATATTATTAAAGTTTATTCTAATAAAATATTACTTCCTATTCTTTCTATTATTGAAACTGGAATTAATTTAACTGGTTTAATCACTTCTTATATTGCTTTTTTATTTGAAGGTCTTGGAAATAATATTGATCAAATTTTTAACTTTTATTTCTATCTTTTTAATTTTCTTGGAATTTTCTGCTTAATTGCATGGATTTTTTCATTCTTTGAAGATAATAATCCATTTGTTTATGAATAATTTAATAATTTTTCTTTGTAAAATTAGATTTATTTAATTTTTTGAATTGAATTTGTTTTTATTTTAAATAAATTAAAAAAATAAACTTTTTAAAATGGAAAATGAAGTTATTGATGATAATAATAAAAATAATGAAGATAATATTAATAAATCTGATCCAAATGTAATTCAAGATAGTAATTTAAATCCAAATGAAGAAATTCAAATGACTCCTTCTAAACCTCAAGTTAAAAAAAATTTAAGAAAAAATTCAATAATACCAAGAAGATCATCTTTAACTGAAAAAATTTCTTTAATAGATGACATTCCAGGAATAAAACAATATGATTCAGAAATAAAAGAAATTTTACAAATAATTGATAAAAAATATTATGATAGAACAGAACAAAATAATCAAAAATTATTTAATTTTTTAATAAAAACAACTAAGTTAAAAGCAGAATTGAAATCTGATTTTTTACAAACTAATGTTTCAGAAGAAAAATTATTTGATTTAATTGGAAAAACAATTTCAGCTCAAATATATAATAAAAATGATAATATTTATATTATTGAAGAAAAAGCAGAATTGATTTATATATTATTAAGAGGAAAAGTAGGTTTATATAATATAGATGTTTCATATGAAAAAATGAGTTTTGAAGAATATTTACTTTATTTATATAATATAAAAGTTAAAAATGATGAAATAATAAAAATAAAAAATCAGAATGAAGATTATTCTATTAATGAATTTGTTGATGATTATTTATTAATGAATATTTTAGATGAAAATAAAGTATATTATAAAATTAGAAAATTAAAAGATATTTTAGGTTTTCAAGAAATGCTTTTTTTATTAAAATTATACAAAGAATGTAATGAAAACAATGGATCAAATATTTTAAATTTATATAATGAATACAATTATCCTTTAACAAAATATAATTATAATAATGTAATAAATGGAGTAATAAAATTACCACAATATATATCAGATATAACTAAATTATTAGGAAAGAAAGAATATTTTTATTTAGAACAATTTCATCGAACAACAAATTTAGTAAAAAAAATGAAATATATCAGAACAAATTTATTAGAAGATATTTCATATTTTGGTAATTTTGAAATAATAGAAACAAAACCTTTAAGATTAGAAACAGCAAAATGTGAAAGTTCAAAAGCGCTTATAATATCAATTAATAAAAAACAATATTCTTCAATATTATATAAAGAACAAAAAGAAATAAGAGAAAAAGAATTAGAACTTTATCATAGTTCATATATATTTAAAGAATTAAATAAAAATTTCTTTGCACATAATATTTATTCTCAATTTAAAATAATTGAACTTTTTGTAGGAAGTGAATTATTTATAGAAGATACAAATTTATCAAATTTTTATATAATAAAAGAAGGAACATTAGAATTATCATTAAATAATTGTTCTATTTTAGATTTAAAATCAAAAATACAAAAATTATATAATTTAATAAAAAAAGAAGTACACTTAGAAATAAAATTAAGAGAATCAATGATTCATTCATATAAAGTAGTAGAAAAAGAATTAAATATAAAAAGGAAATTTTTAGTATTTTCAAGTGAAAAAGGTCTTTTTGGAGATTATGAATTATATTTTAATTTACCTTCATTGTTTAATGGAGTTGTATCAAGTCAACAAGTAAAAATGTTTGTTTATCCTTATCAAAAATTTAATCATTTATATAAAGAAGTAAGTGAACTTAAAGGAAGTTTAAAATTTTCTGCTATTAATAAATTAGAAAAAATAATTGAAAGATTAGCTTCTATTTATAATTCTTATTTTTCTAAAATTGAAAATGATTTAGCTATTAAACAACAAGAAGATTATGAAGATATTGCTTTTAAAGAAAATGAAAATAAAAAACCAATTTTGAAAAATTCTCAATATAATACAGGAAAAAATATATCAAAGAGAATAAAAAATAATTTAAATTATACAGAATATAATAATGATATTTTTAAAGATTTAAAATATGTAGTTCCTGAAAATATTTTAAAAAAATGGAAAGATAATATTCATAAATCAAAAAATAAAAATATATCTTCAAATATAAGAAAATATAATGAATTAAGTCAAATGTTTAAAACTTCAAGTGTAAGAATAAGACCTCAAAAAATTTTTCTTCCTTCAATAGTTTCAAATGAACTATCTTTAAATAAAACAAATAAAAGTGTAAATACAACAGAATTTAATTCAACTAAAATTTCTTCTTTATTGACTTTTAAATCTAGAAATGAACCTTTATATATTAATATCGGAGAAAATAAAATTAGATTTCCTGAAAGAACTGAAAGAAATTGTCCATTAATTAATAGAATTAGAAAAGAACAAAAAAAAGAAGAAAATAAATTAAAAATGAAAAAAAATAAAGATTTTATAAATATAATAATAAATGATAATACTAGAAAAAAAATAAAAAAAATATATAAAGTAGAAGATTCAAATATAAAAAGTATTCGTCAATTTTTTGAAGAAAATAAAGATAAAATAACAATAAAATAATTAATTAAAATAATAATTTTTAATTTAAAAAAATAAAAAAAAAACAATATATTATAATTAATTAATGTCAGATAATCCAAATTACGAACAACAAAAAGACGAAATAGATTTACTTCAAAATATATTATTTGATAAAATGAATATCGAAAATGAAGATCCTTTTGAAATAACAGCAAATATAACAGCAAACATAGAAAACCCAAAAATGGAATTTTTATTAAAAATAAAATTAAATAATGAATATCCTGATAAATCACCAGAATTTACCTTAATTGAAGAAAATAATTATTTAAGTTCTTCTAAGTTAAATGATTTAATTGAAAAATTAAAACAAATTTGTAATGAATATATTGGAATGCCTGTTATGTATCAATTATATGAAACTATTTTATCTTTTGCTGATGATGAAGAACAATTAATAATAAATGAAAAATTAAATGTTATCAAATTAGAAGAAGAACAAAAATTACTTGAAATGAAAAAAAAAGAAGAAGAAGAAAATTTAATCGAACAAAGAACTTATACTCCTGTAACTAAAAAATTATTTGAAGAATGGGAAAAAAAATTTATTGAAAAAAAAAGAAAAGAAAATATAGAAAATACTAAATTTTCTGATAGATTAACTGGAAGACAATTCTTTATGAATAAAAATTTAAAAGTTGAAGTTAATGAAGATGAAATTGAATCTGAAGAAAATGTTATCAGTACTTCAAAAAATAAAAACGAAGAAGAAAATTTAGAATATAATCCTGATTTATATGATGAAGATATTGGAAATATTGATTTTGATAAAGAAGATGAAGATCTATAAAAAATAACATTAAATCAATAGAATTATAAAAAATAAATATATAAAATAATTTATTAATATAAAAACATTTTAAATTCAATCAAAATTATTACAATAAATATTTAAAAAATAATAATAACTAAATGTCTCTTAAATATAAACGATAAAAAATATGATAATATAAAAATTTTGAATGAATAAAAAAATAAATTAAGTAGAAAGAATATTAGAAAAACAAAGAGTAACAATTTTATTTAGTCAAGCAGTAACTTTACATAAAAAAATAAGTTTAATATATTAGAAGTGGTAATTATACTTCATATATATAGAAAATATAGAAAAGATACTACGAATATTTCTTTTTAAATCATTTTCTCTTTTTTAAATTTTTCTTTAACCTTCGTTGTTCAAATTTTTTTTCCTATTTTTCAATGAAAAAGAATTTAAAAAATTTTTTTTGTTATAATTAAAAAGAACGTTTTTATAAAACTTTATAATAAATATTAACTATATAAAAACTAAAGCATATAAAAACAAAATTTTCAATTACTCTAAAAGCTTAAATTACATAGTAATCATTCTAATATTATATTTCAAAAAAAAATTTGATTAGCCCCAAACTTCTTCAGTTGAATACATCAAATATAAAAAACCATCATCTTTGTCTTTAAATTTTTGATAAATTTCATCAAGTGAATTTTCACCTAGAATAGCATATTTTCCATCAACTAATAAAAAGAAAGCTTGAGATTCATTTAAATTTAATTTATTTCTTAAAAGTGATTGAAAGTGATTCACAGTTAAATCTTTAGATACTAAATAACGTGTTTTTGGAAATGGTTCTATTTTACTTTTTGGATCTTTTTCAAATATTATTGGAATTTTTTCTGGATTTTTTTCTAAAACTTTTCTACATTCATTTCTTCTTTTTTCTACATCTGGAATTTCTTTTCTATAACTAAATTTCATTTTTTTTTTCTGTTTATTTTTTTTTTACTTTTTTTTATTTATAGTTTTTTTTGTGAAATTATTTATTTTTTTAAATATTATTTTTTTTAATAAATTAATATATATTTAATTTAATAATTTAATAAATTAATATATATTAATTTAATAATTTAATAAATTAATATATATTAATTTAATGACTCTACATTTATTTAATTGTATTATTTATATTTAATATATTTTATTTTGTCTTTTATTTAATTAGTTAAAATTTTTATTATTTTCTTATATTTTTTTCAACTGAAATTTTTCTTTTCTTAAAATCAAATTGGGTTTTATTTTCTCTTGTTCAATCCATAGAATCTTATAATACAATATTATAATATTGGATTTTTTTAATTTGAATTTATGAAGATAATATCTTTCTTTAAAATTTTCCTTTAGGAAGAAAAAAATCATCTGATATGTTGTTATATTTTATTTTATAAATTAAATTATTTTTTTAATTATTATTTATATATTCATTTATTAGAATTGCTTCATTTTTTATGTTTTGTATAGGACTACTTAATTTACTTATTATTTTTGGTTTTATTTCATTTTCTATATTTTCTGAAGTATAAAATTTATAAAAATGTTTTATTGATTTTAAAACAAAAATTTGTAAAGTATACTTTAGATTTGAATCTAATATTTTTTTTTGAATAGTCCATAAATTTTTATTTATATTTATTAAATCTTCTTTTATTAATATATCTAAAATTTGAATAGATACTTCTCTAATATCATTTGCTTTATCATGATAAAAATAATAAGTGAGTTCAATTAAAGAATTAATATTAATATTTTCAAAATGACTTTTTATTACAATTTGAATTAATTCTTTTAATTTTTTAACAGATTCATATCTCATTCTCCATTGACTGAATTTTGAAGCAGCTTCTAAAATATTTAAACATATTTTCAAATTAAAACTTTTAAATTCTATATTTTTAATTACACTTACAGAAACTTCATAAATATTATCTTTTAATAATTCTAAAAGTATTTTTTGAAGAGTATGAGTAATATTATTATCAAATTCTTGAAGTGAAATTATTTTATTTAAACAATTAGATAATGCAATTCTTATATATAAATTAATATCATATAATATATTATTTTGAAAAATTGGGATAAAAACTGTCTTAAATTTATTTGGAAAAAGATTAGGAAATTTATGAATATTTTCTAATATTTTAATTTTTTGTTCTTGTTCTTCTTTATCATTTAATAAAATATTTTGAAAATTTTGAATTAAAAAATTATCTATAAAATTACTATCAAATAAATTAGAATTTTCATAAAAAGCATCAATTAAAGCACATTTCATTCTCCAAGTTCCATATTTTTGGAAAGAATTTTGAAATTTATTTATTAAATCATGAATATTTGTAAAATCTTTATAATTATAGTTTAATAAAAAATTACATAATTTACTTCCTACATTAACAGCATTTATTCTTATTATTTCAATTGGATCATCTATTAAAGTTAAAACTCTTTCATTTATTGTTTTAACAATAAAAAAACTTTTTTCATCACTATTTAAAAACTGAAATATTTGATCAAGATTTTGCATTGAAAATCTTCTTAATAAAGGTTGTTCTGTATTTTTTAAAAGAAATATATATGCATTTAAATATTGATCAAATAAATCATTATGATTTATTATTATTTGATAAAAATAAGGATAAATATAACAATAACATATTTTATTATTCAAAGGAGTATTTTTATCAACATTTAATATTATTTTAATTGGTTCTATTAGTATTTCATATTTTAATGATTCTTTTATTAAAAAAATAAAACTATTGACTGCATTTTCTCTTATTATTTCATCATCTGTTTGAAAAAATTTTAAATAAAATGTATTAAATAATAAATTTATAATTTCTTTAATTTCATTTGAATCTGTTTCTTCTGTTTTATTTTCTATTATAAATAATATAAAATCTTTTATATTTTTTGCATATTCAGTTAAAACTTCTTCATTTAATTCAAAACCAATAATAAATTCTACAATAAAAGGAAAAAATTTAGAAAGTAAATCTTCATATGATAAAAGTTCAAAAATAGTTTTTATTCTTTTAGCATTATATATTCTAATATTAAAATTTTGGTTTTTAATTTCATCAATATAATAATTAAAATCATCCATTTAAATAAAAAGAAAACAATTTTAAAATATAAATTAAATATATTAATATTAATTAATTATAAAAAACTAGAAATAACATTTATATCAAAAATTAAATTAATCAAATAAAATATTGTTTTATAAATTTGAATATATCATGTATATAATTTTTATATATAGTTTCTTCTAACAACAAATTATTTGAATCAAATAAATTTGAAATTATTTTATTTTTTATTTCTTTTTGTAAATCTATATAATAATCCTTTAATATTATTTTATTTAAAAATCTTAATAATTTTATTAATAAATGAATTAAATTATTATTTACTTTATTATATTCAATCATTATTTTTATTTTCTCAAAATATATTTTATATTCTTCAATAGGAATAATTTTTTTATTATAAATAAAATCTTCAATCATATAATTTAATTCATGATAATTAGAAAAAGAATTATGAATATAATTATTATTCATTTTATTTCCTAATAAATTAAGTTCTTTTTTTTATTAATTTATTTAAATTATTTTTGATTTCTTTTTCTTTTTTTTCTTGTATA
>JAEEGK010033187.1_pt1 | contig 10052 bp, 15 predicted proteins | sample 8958771 | NCBI WGS metagenome assembly JAEEGK01 (sample SAMN16246547, study PRJNA631951) | gut metagenome | biome: gut microbiome; feature: rumen; material: SC-attached | host: Bos | place: Iran: Karaj | collected 2018-10 | reverse complement strand
CGGGCAGCACACTCTCCATCCAATGCGCCGATTTCGTGCCCTACTCCACCGTCAAGTCGGCCATTTGCCGGCTCAACCAGAAACTCGAACGCATAGAGTTTGAGAGCTCCTCTCCCGACAATGGTGCAACTATCATCATCAAGCGCAACAAACAGTAAGAAAATGAAGAAAAATTATTCAAACAACAAAAAAAACAATGAACATGGAGGACATCAAACAAAAACAAAAACAAAAAAGGCAGACACAAATGCTGGTCATTAGAACACTCCAATACATGGCCAGAACCGGAGAAGCGGTTCCCACAAACATGTTCCCGGGAGCGGAAGACAAAAAAATATACTATAAAATCATCACAAAGTAAGAAAGGACATGAAAAAAACAGTCTCAATCTACAAAAACTGGAGAGTGATCATTCTTGGTCTCCTTGCAATGACAGCACTTTTCATCCTTGCCGGCGAAACAGACAACACCGTCTCTTTGCTTATCACGAAAGGAATCGGATTCGGTCTCGCCTACATCATCTATCGTCTTGGCAAGTATTGGGATGCCAAGGGCAAAATCAATGAGTTAACAGCACTCGCAGAAGAAGAAGAATAACCATGAGTACCTATATCCAGTTTCCCGACAAAGTGGTGTCCTACGACACGTTCATGGACGACCTTTCATCGCGTATCGTCCGCAAGATGCAACGCGCGGAGGCAGACCCCAAGACCATCAGCCAAAGAAAAGCCTACGCCATCTTCGGACGCGCCAACGTTGACCGATGGCGCAGGGAGGGACGTGTGCAGCCCTGCAAGCGTCCGGGAAAAGTGGAATACTGTATGGCTGACTTGCGACTGCTCCAGAACACACAGCAAGACTATTTCAAACGCTGAAATCAAAGCAGTGCCACGCATACGCTTCTAAAAAAACATATTGTTAAACCATTTAATACCGTATCAATCATGAGCCAAATCAATCTCACCGTCGAGCAGCTTAATCAGATGCAGCCCCTCGACATCGTAACGTCGCCTATCGTTCGCGACAAGTTCATCAACATCTATGATACCCTTTGGGGTAATGGCACAGGCGAAGCAGCCTACGAGCGCGAAAGCAACCATTTCAACAAGCTGCTGCGCGACAAGCCCGAACTCCAGAAAGGCACACACTTCTCCATCTTCACGGCGTTCATCGACCTCGCCGTCTGCGGGCTCTCGCTCGAACAGGGGACAAGAGCACTCTGCTACCTCATCGGACGAAACCAGAAGACAACTCCCAGACTCGACCAGCAGGGCAGACCAGTGATAGACCAGAAAGGCTACATCATCTACAACTGGGAGGCTCGTGTCGTGCTCACTGTCTCAGCATACGGCGAACTGGTACTGCGCGAGCGTGCCGGACAGATACGCCATGCCGACAATCCTGTCCTGGTCTATGCCAACGACGAGTTCTCATTTGCCGACAGGCAAGGACGAAAGGAAGTCGAATATGTGTGCCACCTGCCACACACAGGACAGCGCGTCATCGCATGCTACCTGCGCATCACGCGTGCCGACGGAAGCATCGACTACTCTGTCATGCCAGAGGAAGACTGGGTGCGCCTCGCACAGTACAGCGAGGCGCAAGACCGGAAAAACCATCAGGCCAATGCGCTCTATTCTTCCAACAATGGAACAATCGACACCGGATTCCTCATGGCCAAGTGCATCAAACACGCCTTCAAGACTTACCCGAAAGTCCGTATCGGACGTGGTACTGAGTTGCAGAGCCAGCAAGTCGAGGAGAAAGAAATTGAAATCAATGACGATTTGTATGGTGTTGACACCGAGACAGGCGAGGTCATGCAGCCGCAGACCACGGCACCCGAGCCGCAGCCATACGGACCACCGGCAAACGACATATCAGCAGGAGTCACCGTAGATCCAGGAGACGATGACACATTCTGACAGAAGGAAGCCATCCGCCTGCTGGGGATGCCCCCACACAGAGAACCTCCTCAACGGACTCTTCTGCGACACCATGAGCCGATACGTCGAGCACGCCGACACACAACCCTGCACTCAGCCCCTCGCAACCGCAGTAGTCCGGTTCAGATCTCAGGGACAAGGCAGTGAGCCTGTACAAGCCAACAACCTTCCGGAATATCCGGAACAAGAAAAAAACCTGAACATTAAACCCTAAACATCAGACAAACATGGAAACAAACGCAAACACACCCGCAATAATCGAGCCGCAGAACATACAGACCGTCATGAGAGACGCGCCGGCGGCATTCAGTGAGAACCAGGTGTCACACGACCGCTGCCTCCAGGCAGCATCCGCCCTCATCTCCCGTGCGGAGGCAGAAGGAATGACCGAACCCCTCGACCAGGAGATAGCCGTCTTCATCTCCCGCGCCAGGAAGACACTCGACAAGATGAACAGCAAACGATCAGCCGTCACCCAGATCTTCGACAGGATACGCTCAGCCTACACCGCACTAGAGAACGACATCGACCCCTCACGCAAGGACACGCTCCCCTTCAGGCTGCAGCAGTGCCGTAACTCCTACGCAGCCGCCAGGCGTGCAGAGCAGGAGGCAAGGCAGCGCGAGCAGATGAGGCTGAGGCAGATCCAGGCAGCCAAGGACATACACCGCGACAGATGCAAGGCGGAACTCCGCCAGATTGCCGACACACTCGTCAGGGAGCGCACGGCCCAGCTGCGCGACATCTACGCCGCAACAACACTCGCAACCTGCGAACTCACACTCAAGCACATACAGCAGTTCACCGACACCATACACCCCGACACGCTCAGCGACCACTACTTCCCCAGAGTCGCGGCAATCCACATACCCGAGTCCATACCGGGCAGCGAACGCCTCGGAATAGAGAAGGCAGTCTTCGAGGAGCTGCACCCAGACCTCCTCTTCCAGTGCTCAGACATAATCAGAGCAGAGAAGCAGGGACTCATCGACATGATCCCGTCACGCAGGAGAGAGCTTGAGCGCATCGCACAGGCTGACGCGCAGGAGGCAGAGCGGATCAGGAAGGAGATGCAGGAGAGAGACCGCATCGAAGCCGAGCGGCGAGAGAAGGAGCAGGCAGACAGACAGGAGAAGGAGAGAGCCGCAGCAGAGCTTGCGGCGAAGAAATCGGAGATGGACAGCCTCTTCTCAGCAGCACAGGCTGGAGCACCAGCCTACCAGCCAAAGACACAAGTGCGCAAGCGCATCAAAGTCCTCAACACCGAGGGATTCATCGAAATCGTCGGGATGTGGTGGGCACACCACGGATCCGCACTCACCATGGAAGAGCTGCAGAAAATATTCTCAAAGCAGATAACATTCTGCAACAAGCTCGCAAACGACAAGGAAAACCCGGTACTCATCAAATCACAACATATCACCTATGAAGACGACATCAAGGCAAAATGACAGAGCGGAACACGCAACACGCAGACCCCAATATGAATATATTCCACGATTCGGCATATTCCGGATCTACCGCAGGAATCCCGACGGGACATCCCGGCACGTGCAGGATGCCCTCACACGCGAGCAGGCAAGGCGGATCGTCTATAAGCTCAACGGATGGAAAGAAAAAGCAGACAACAGACGAACATGATGAGTAATCCCGATAACTACTACGAGCGAAGTGAGGTCAGCAACTCTGACCTCACCGAACTCAAAAACCTTCTCCATCCGCGCCTACAGTTTGGCGATAAGGAAGCAGCGTTCCGCTTCGGCTCTCTTGTCGATGCCATCATCACAGAACCCGACCGCGTGAACTACTACCAGTTCACCGTGGACGACGTTCAGTACTCCGAAGACGAGTTCCGACATGCGCAGGAAATGTACCGTTCGCTTCGTCGGGAGGCTCGCAATGATGCTTTTCTTGCAAAGGTGCTGGAGATTGCGGACACGCAACGCTGCATGGTGAACAAAGGGCAGCAGTTTGAGTATGGCGGTTTCCCATTCGCTCTCGACACTCGCTGCAAGTGGGATTGGTTCCTTGACCTTTTCGGCTTCGGTGGCGACCTCAAAACGACTTTCGCTTCTACGCAGAAAGAGTTTGACGAGGCGGTCGATTTCTTCGATTGGGACAGGAGCCGTGCATGGTACATGGATATTGCGCACTCCGACCGTGATTTCATCTACGGCATAAGCAAAAAGAACGGCTGCATCTTTAAGAAGTTCATCAACCGCGACGATGACACCTATCGTCGTGGACGCGGGAAATACGAGGAACTGGCATTCCAATACTGGTGCCTGAGACTGTGAGAATATGACTACACTACAACACCATCTGAAGATTGAGCCATACCCCTATCAGCGTGAGGGTATCATCTTCGGGCTTGACAAACGGAGGCTGCTCATCGGTGATGAACCGGGACTTGGTAAGACACTCCAGTCCATCGGCATTGTCGATACGGCTAACGCCTACCCTGCACTTGTTATCTGTCCGTCCTCCCTTAAAATCAACTGGCAGCGTGAGTTTGAGAAGTTCACCAACAAGAAAGCACTTGTACTTGACAACGCTACACGCACGGCATGGCCGTACTTCCTCCAAATGGGAATGTTCCATGTCGCCATCGTCAACTATGAGAGCCTGCGAAAGTATTTCGTGTGGGACATACAGGGTGGCAGTCGTGGCGGCTTCCGCCTCAAAGATGTTGTATTCAATGATGCCATCAAGGTTTTTCGCTCGGTTATCATCGACGAAAGCCACCGTGTCAAAGACCCAAGCGCACAGCAGACAATCTTCACACGGGGCATTGTTGAGGGCAAGGACTTCCGTATTCTCCTTTCGGGTACGCCTGTGGTAAATCGAGCAGAAGATTTGGTTTCCCAACTCTCCATCATGGGCAGGTTACAGGAGTTTGGAGGTCGTGGCAAGTTCCTCGCTGACTATGGAGAGAATGACAACCTTGAAGAACTGTCTCAGCAGCTCTACCGCCGCTGCATGATACGACGTGAAAAGGCAAAGGTGTTGACGCAACTGCCCGACAAGACGCGTACAGACCTCTATGTGGAAATATCCAATCGTGAGGAATACGAACTTGCAGCGGAAGACCTTGCCGAGTACCTGCGTCAATATAAGGAGTGCTCCGATTGGGAGATACGTCGCAAGATGCGCATGGAGGCTCTTGTCAAGTTCATGACACTGCGCTCCCTCTCTGCCAAGGGTAAGGTAAAGCAAGCCATTGACTTTGTTCGCGTCTTCCTTGCATCCGGCAAACCGCTCATTCTGTTCTGCTCACTCCATGAGATTGTAGATGAACTGTGCAAAGCGTTTCCTGATGCTGTACGCGTCACAGGGCGCGATAACGCCACATCGAAGCAACAAGCCGTTGACAGCTTTCAAAACGGATATAGCCAGTTGATTGTCTGCTCAATCAAGGCCGCTGGTGTCGGACTGACGCTGACGGCATCGTCAAACGTGGCTTTCGTAGAATTTCCTTGGACTTATGCCGACTGCTGCCAGTGCGAAGACAGAGCGCACCGTATTGGGCAAAAGGACAACGTGACGTGTTACTACCTCATCGGTCGCCATACCATCGACCGTGCGCTCTACGACATCATCCACAAGAAAAAGTCTATCGCTAACCAAATCATGGCTGCTGACGACGAGATTCCAACAGATGAAATGTATTTCAATGAACTGGCTTCCATGATACTTAACACAGAAAATGAAAATGGAGATATGCAAGACTGACATCAAAGCCATCATCTCATTCCTCGACGATGCTGCAAAGCTCGTTGATGAGGAATGCCAACGGCGAAGCCAGCAGAAACGCGGTTACCTGCTGCTCCTCAACAAGGCAAGGCTCATGCGACTAATGAAAGAAAAAATTCAACGGAAATTAATAACAAACAATTCAAAATCCAAGAAACTATGACAAAAAGAGAAATCGCCAAGGAACTGGCTAATCGTTCCAACCTCACACCGTCACAGGCTGTCCACGCCGTCGAGGGGATCGTGGAAATCATCGCCGACGCACTCGCCAAGGATGAACCTATCCTGCTGCGTGGCTTCGGCACAATCAAGACAGTGCAGCGTGCAGCCAGGCCGGCACGTAACATCAGCAAAGGCACAACGATGATGCTGCCACCTACCAAGCAAGTGAAATTCATTGCCTACAACGAACTTAAAGAACGGATCAACCATTCAAATTCCTGAGATATGACAAACGGAAAGAATAACCAGACCTTTGAGCAGATGCTTGCGAGGCAAAACAGTGTGAAGCCGAGGAAACACCCTGCCGAGGAAGAGCACCGCATACAGTGTGCATGTGTACGGCTGTTCCGCTACAAGCACCCTGACCTGCAACGAAACCTCTTCGCAGTGCCAAACGGCGGCCGTCGTGACAAGGTCACTGGAGCAAAGATGAAAGCCGAGGGTGTTGTGCCAGGAGTGAGCGACCTCATCCTGCTCGTGCCTAACAACTACTTTCATGGACTGTGCATCGAAATGAAAGATGAAAAAGGCATACAGAGAGAAACGCAACGGGAATGGCAGAAAGCGGTAGAAGCTGAAGGCTATAAGTACGTTCTATGCCGTTCTCTTGACGATTTCGAACGAGAGACAGAAGATTACATTTCCAGCCGTTAAATACTATAATGGTTATGGCGAGGCAAAAATCAACAAACTACTTCTCCCACGATAGTAATGCACGCAACGACGAGAAACTGGTGCGACTGCGAATGAAGCAAGGGGCAGCAGGTTACGGCGTATATTTCATGATACTGGAAAGGCTGAGGGAGGAAGCCGACTACATGAGTGCCAAAGATTATAACATGATAGCCTTTGACCTTCGTGTGGATGCTGCCATTGTCAAGTCAGTTGTTGAGGACTTCGGGCTATTTACCTTTACCGATGATGGTAAGTGTTTCTATTCGGAAAGTTTCACTCAACGTATGGACATCAAGGACACACTGCGCCGTCAGCGTTCCGATGGTGGTAAGATTGGCATGAAAAACCGTTGGAAGAAAGAACAGGGTAAACAGGACAAGGAAGTTAAGCCACAACCGAAAGCTGCTTCTGCGCCCACTCCCAAAGCTGCGACTAAGCGAGACCAATCAAGTTCACTTGAATTGCCGAGCGTAAGCAGGTTCGGCAAAGCCAAACCTGCACCAACAGCACAACCAGCCGGCAACCAAGCCTGTCTCAGTTGTCGTGCCAACGAGAGCAGAACGATGCTTGCATCTGATCTGCCGAGTGCCGCCGACAATCAAGCATGCCTTAAACGCTTCTTTGGCAAAGAGAACGCCAGTAATCTTGAAGTGCTGCTGATGAACTTCGGACTGAAACCCGACGACATTACAATGATACGCAAGGTGGCAAAGGAAGTTGTTGCGGAATGGGAGATTTCCAAAAAGGGCCATACCGACTACACCGACTGGTCTCAACATCTTATCGCCACAATGCGCATTAAGGTAAAAGACAGGCAACAGGCAAAGGGCAAGACCGCCATCAATGAAACAGAACCGCCATCATCTGCCGATTATCAGTTTGACGGTGGCTTTGGGAGCAAAGATGTGTAACCCTCTAACGACTATGACGATGGAAGAAAAACAAATGACAGAGGAACAAAAGCGTGAAGCGGAAAAGAAAGCTGCTCTCGCACGGATGCACATCAGTACACTCAATCAATGCGTGGAACGTGCATGGAAAAAGATGCAGCAGGAAAAAGAGAAGTCACAAGACCTTTCCATCAAGGAAGTATTTGACGCTCATGCCAAAACGCTCATGTGGGTGGCAAACAATGTGGTGTTGGCTCACCAGCGACGCAAGTTCGTAGTCGATGATAACAACAGGGACGTGCTGCGTTTCTTGCTCTACTACTTCAACGGTTGTCCGCTTGCTGAAGATGTGTTCCCAGGTCGTGGCTATAAACTGCACAAACATATCATGCTGCAAGGTGCTGTTGGTACTGGTAAGACGTTGCTCATGCAAGTGTTCTCAGAATACTTGAACATCACTGAAAACCCTCGTTTCTTCTACAACCTTTCCGTAACACAGATGGTAAACTACTACACACTGCACAACAACCTCGACCGATACACTTTCTACGAGGAAGAAAACCGAGGCTTTAAGTGTGAGCCGGTAAACATCTTCCTCAACGACATCGGCGTACAATCTACCAAGTTCTATGGCATTGACACCGACACGCTGACAACAGAGTTTCTACATGCTCGCAACGAGATTTGGACGCAGTACCATAAAATGGCTCACCTTACCACCAATCTCACAAACGAGCAACTGAAACAGAAGTACAGGGATGGCTTCGGGCGACTGCTCGACCGCTTCAAGACCTACAACATTATCCCACTCACAGGGGATAGCCGGAGATAATTCACTTATTATTCACCAAATATGGTGCAAACCGAACACAGAAGAACTTGTTCTTATGTTGAGGTGCAGCCCATATTCAAAGCCTTATTTAATAAAATCAAAACAGTATGGCAAAAGATTTCATTCCCGAACTCCAACCGCTGTTCTGCTCTCGCGCTTCGATGCTGCAAGCACAGGACAAGTTGACGAACAATCCCGACATGGATTGTCAAATGCGCCTACGTTTCGCTGATGGCTCGGAAGTCGCGCTCAAAATCAAGCGTGCCGACATTGAGAACATCATCACGGAACACATCAGCACTATTGAAACCAGCATACACAATACGCTGGACGAGATTGTAGCAGAAGAAAGCTGCGACTAAGCGAGAGCAATCAAGTTCACTTGAATTGCCGAGCGTAAGCAGGTTCGGCGAAGCCAAAGCTGCGAGTAAGCGAGAGCAATCAAGTTCACTTGAATTGCCGAGCGAAAGCCGGTTCAACGAAGTTAAACAAACCAAAACCAGTAAGTCATGAACAGTTATTTTGAAGTCGGAGTCCGCTACGACAAGACAATGGAAGACGGTGTTATCCGCAAGGTAACAGAGAACTACCTTTTGGATGCTTTCTCTTTCACAGAAGCGGAAAAGCGTGCCACTGAGGAAATGAAAGCCTACATCAGTGGAGAGTTCCGAGTGGTAACAGAGAAAATTACCAACATCGCAGAGGTGGTTACTACGACCGATACGTCTGCAGATAAGTTTTACAAGGTCAAGCACAGCCTCATCACCATTGAGGGGAAGGGCGCCAAAGAGAAGAAGCAAGCGCAGTACATCATCATTCAAGCATCAAGTGTTGATGATGCACGCGACCGCTACAAACAGTACATCGAAGGATGGCTCGTTGACGTGGTACTGGAGGCTGTCAGCGAAACAAAGTACATGGATTATTTCCCTTTTATCTACAATTAAAAATCAAAAGAAAATGAAAAAGTACATTGGAACAAAGACCATCATGGCTATGCTGATGGCAAAGAGTGAAGCAGAGAAAGTGTTGAACCGTAGCCTTGCTGACGCAAAGGGTGGCGAAGACGGTTACCTCGTCGAGTACCCGGACGGCTACAAGTCGTGGTCGCCCAAAGAGACGTTTGAGCAAGCCTACAAGATTGCAGACACGCACCTCGACCGTATGCGTATTGAGTATGCCGATGTCAAGGAGCGCGTTCTGAAACTGCACACGTTCCTGATGTCCGAGGAGTTCAGAGCATTGCCTAAAGAAAAACAGGCAAAGTTGCAAGCCCAGTGTGGCACAATGTCCGCCTATGTCGAAATTCTTGGTCAGCGTATCGACGAGGCTAAGATGGAGCAGATGCAACAGGAGGCTGTACAAGCTGTTGCCGCTGCCAAGAAAGCACATGAAAGCCTCGTCGGTCTTACCATCGTGGAGGCTGGCAAGTGCGACTTCTGCCCAAGCGAACCAACCAACTGCAAGAAACTCATCCTTGCCGACGGCTCGCACATCTGCGTGAAAGATTGTGCAAACCGAACGGCATGATGCTCGCATCAATGACTGAGGTGCAGCCAATCTTATCCAAAGACATGAGTAAACAACCATCTAAAGCACAGTAACCATGAGTAAAGAAATAACTATCGCAGTACCCGACGGCAAACGTGCCGAGTGGATTAACGGTGTTCTTACACTCGTTGACGAGCAGAAAGTAGATAACCGTCCAGTAGTCGAACGTATCAAGACGTTTGA
>JAEEGK010033184.1_pt1 | contig 10052 bp, 8 predicted proteins | sample 8958771 | NCBI WGS metagenome assembly JAEEGK01 (sample SAMN16246547, study PRJNA631951) | gut metagenome | biome: gut microbiome; feature: rumen; material: SC-attached | host: Bos | place: Iran: Karaj | collected 2018-10 | reverse complement strand
AAGGCTGCTGTGATGTCTGCACTACCAGTGTCACCACCGCCAGAACCACCACCACCGGTTCCGTCATCAAGTTGTGGAGCTTCACCGTTAACACTTACGAGATAAGCACCAGTAGCGGTTTCTGGAGTGTTGCCCTTGTAATTAACTACAGGACCGTAGACGATGATGGTAGAACCTTTGGCAATCTTCCAGCCATTCTTGAGATCCTTGCCGTCCTTGTCTTTCACACGGAACACTTTGAACTTCTGAGCACAACCCTCTTTATCTACGATATTAACCTCTAAATTCTTATAACTACCTATTGTATAGTCTTCATCAGTGATACCCTTGATGTAATAGCTTTCAGTAGTTGCAGTCTCACCAGTTTCGACACACTTAGCGACAGCTGCAGCTACGTTGAACGGGTTACCCTCTGTACCATTACCCTTTGGCTGATCAGGAGTAACTTCATCACCACCGCCACCAGTTGTCTTGTCTATCGATACAATCTTGCTGCTCTGGTTGATTTCTGGAGTTACAGCACCTGTATTCTTATTGACGTACTTCTTCAATTCACCGGTAACTTCAACTGTCCATCCTTTTTCAAGGTCAGTTGCAGCAGCAAAGTCCGCACCGTCAATTCCCTTGCCACTGTAAATCTGTAAGGCATTTGCATCTGTTCCATCATCAGAGATGTAGTAAGTGATGCTCTTGTACTGGTCGTTAAAACTCTGTACTTTTGAAATCTTTCCTTTTACGTATGCTGGACTTGCAGTTCCGTTATCAGCCAGTCCGTTTATAACTGCCAAAGCTTGAGTAACGGTCAGAGGATTATCCTTCGTTCCATATTCGCTAGTTGGAGTTGGATCGTCACCACCACCGGAATTATCTGCAATACCTTCTTCAATATTGAAGTTCTTAAGTTCCCATGTGGTAGACTTATCTGCAGGAGCCTCAAAGTAGAAGCCGATGTGGATGGCTTCCTGTCCGACCATAGATGCTGGCAACTGGAGCTCACCTGAGGAGTAGAGTGTCCAGTCTGTGTAGGGAGATGCTACGGGTTTGAAATCAGTTACCTCTACCCATGTGGTTGCGCTGAAATTGGTCTCGTCATAGTTGCTGGTGACAAAAACCTTGTGGTTGGCTTCCCATCCAGTGTAAGTAGCATATTTAATGGTATGATCGAAGAAGATCTTTACGTTTTCATATCCCTTTGTACTGAAAGCAGGTGAAATGAGCCAACCTTTTGTTGCACGATTCGTTTTCGTTTCACCACCATCCCATTTCTGGTATCCAGTAGCTTGTACATAACTGCTTCCCTGGCTCCAGGGCTGGTCAGCAGTAATAGCTTCCAGGGCCCAACCAGAATTCAGGTTAACAGAATTGTAGGGTAACTCTGTATTACCATCGTCAGCATCAGTTGTAGGAGGCGTTACAGTTCCAAATGGTGAGGGAACGTCCTCGCAACTGGTGAATGTGAAAGCCGCAATGGCTAGCACAGTCATAAGTTTTGCAATCTTTTTCATATTGTTCTTCATTTTTGTTCTTAGTTAATAATCAGTTATTGGGCCTTGAAATCATTTCTGGTACGCATCATCAATTGCCAAGTCCCGTTGTAGTAGGAAGCAACGCCAGTAATGTCAACTTTTCCCATTGGCATTATTTCCATAGCAAATTTGCAACTAGTACTGGTTCTAACCACCATCTTAGTTGTTCCCTTGATGCTGCGGTTTACTGCAAATTGGTTTGTGGGAGCATCCTCCTTATTGGCAAATGCTTTCTTTCCGTTGGCTTCTGTCAATTCAGCTCCCTTCAAGGTGACGAGCTGGTTGCAGTCTTTGGCTAGCGTAAGGTCACTGGGACCTGTGATCTCTATAGGATTGGCATTTATACCTGCAATCGGTCCGATAATCTTGTGGTGGGTCTGCCACTCATAGCGACTCATGCCATTCAGCTGGACGGCACCAGTTTTCTGGCTGACACTACGAATTCCAATCTGTGGCTGTCCGCCATAGTTACCGAGATATAGTCCATTGAGTTCTATCATAACAAACTGCCCAATGGGGTATGCACCGTAAAGACCACCCTGCTTGATGCTAACACAGATGGCACCGGAAGCATCTCTAATATAAAGCTGATTATAGATGTTTCCACCTTCGTCATTGCCAATAACAATACCTTGGATTTGTATATGCTCTGTTACCAGTTCTGGCTCACCAGAGGCAGTGGCTTTGCTGAACATGGTCTTTACTTCAGCAATAGTCTTGGGGTTTGAAGCAATCAAGTTTTGATTACCATAAGCCTCCATTCCTGTCTGAATGCTGGTCTCGTCCCAATTTCCGTTGTCATGGCAGGACACAGCGAGCAAAGCTGATAATGATAAGATAATGATATTTCTTGTCTTCATAGTTGTCAGTGTTTTAGAATCGATAACCAATGTTCAGCATACCATTGATACCATAGGTGTAGTACTTCTTCGGGTTCTTGTCGAACTTGTAGAAACGAGCACTACCTACCTCGCCAGTTGTTGAACTTACAGAATAGTTACTTCTGCTCTGCTCGTAACCGCCAGTACAGATATTAGTATTGTTGAGAAGGTTTGTCAGCGAGAGATTAATGCTGAGTTGACCCTTCTTCATGCGGATGCTCTTACCGATAGAGAGATCGAGCATGAAGCCGCCCTTACCCTTAGACTGATCAATGGCACCTGGTAATAACTCACCTTCTTGAACGGTAGATCCTTCAGCATCAGCTTGTGCCTTAGTGTAATATACCTGTTCGCCAGTCATGATATATTTTGAAACGTCAGTACCCTTGTTAGGCTGGTTGTTATACTTGTCGTAAGTATTTAGCCATGAGGTTTGACGGTTTTCCAGTGAAGATGCGTAGCGATAAGATGGCGAGTAGAACAGATAGATGCGGTCGTAATAGTTACCACTTAGATCAATAAACCAGCCTTTTGCACTATAGCTAAGGGTCAAGTTGAAAGCGGATAGTGGGGTTCCTCCCTCGCGCATGTTCTTATTATATACTACCTCCTCATGATACGTAGCTTCCTTCGACGTCATGTAACGAGCCAATGCATTGTTCGTGTTCTTAGCCTCGCTGATAGTACCGATGGCCCTGATGCTGAAGGCAGAGTTGAGCTTGAACTTCAAACCCCATTCCAAACCATAATATTCTTTTTTGATACCAGTCATAGACACGTAGGTGAATGAATTGGCATCATCATCGTAGAAGTTTTGCCACTCAGTAACGTCCGATAAGTAGCTGTAATATCCCATGATGTTAGCTTTCATCCATGAGTTCTCATACTGGTAGCTTAGTTCTGAGCTGAATATCTTTTCGTTTTTCAGGTTGTTAACGAAGTCGTTGCTGATTTCTGGAGCAACGAAAGCAGACTGAGCCTGAGGAGCCTTTAACTCATATCCAGCACCAACGGCTACGGTATGACCTGGGAAAACCTGATAGGTCAATCCTGCTTTGCCGCCACCTTCCAGGAATTTGGCAGTGCCACCCTTTCCGTATGAGTTGTCTGGAGCCATACCGTGACGCATCTTGCCGTCGCGTTGGATAGTTACACCACCTAAGCGACCTGCTACGAATGTTAGCAGACTACCTTTCCTATATTTAAGGGAAGACCACAACTGAGCCTTACGAACTAAGAGATTGTAGTCATAGTTCATGCGGTCGCCTTCTTTAACCTCTTTATTGGGATTGTTCAAGTCATACTGTATGCGGTCGTCATTGGAAGCGTAATTACCCAGAGCATAGGTGTTGATGTCATGGAACGTCTTGGCTCCTAACATGTCTTCCATGGTTACATAGTGCATACCTGTGTTATGGACAAGTTGCAAACCAGAGTTCCATGTGATATTCTTACTCAACTCAGTCTTCAATGTCGAAGCCAGCGTGATGTTGAAATTGTTGTTGTGGCGTGCCTGGATGTAGTAGGTTGCATCTCTGTTAGTGGCATTACCCATCTGGTTGGCATAATAGAGACGATCCCAGTTAATCTGGCGATTAGCCTCGCTGTCCATCGCATAGATTCGGGCATATTCAAAATTAGCATAGCCAGATTCGGTACGTCCCCAATAATCATCTTCGTTCCATACATCATAGTAACTTGAGGGCAGGTTCTTCCAATAGTCGGGTTGGGGGTTCTCGCCTCCGTTATAATTGAGCTTGGTGCTCTTATAGATTGAATAGCGACCACTTAATGAGGTTGTCAACTTCATCTTTTGGCTAATGTCCCAATCCCAAGTCATCAATACCGTAGGTGCGAAGTCGTTGACTATGCGCGAATTGCGCTTTTTCCCGTCCTGATAGCCCCAGTATGGATTGTAGTGCCTATCGTTCGCCAGCCAGTAGCTTTCATCAGTTCCTGCACCTTGTCCTGCACGTTCTGTTGGGTTACCCCAGGTAACTATGCTTAGCGAATGGTTATCGCTCAACTTCTTCTCAACTCCGAAGAAATAGGAAAGAGAGTTGTAGAATGTACCTTGCACGTTCGATGTCGCCATGCTAGCCCATCGATAGGTGAGATTGGCTGAGAATGACCATCCGTCAGGACGTAGTCCAGAGTTGTAAGTGTACATTGCACGAATCGTGTAGTTGCGGTTGGCACCTGTCAACGTGAGACGCTGTCCTGTAGCCTGATGGCTAGGACGGAAGTCGTAGTTGTTAGAGCCTGCCATTCCAGACATTGAGAAGTTGTTGAACTCAAACGGCAGGGAATTTTCCACGCTACGGGTTTGCTGGTTCAGACCACCTACCAAAGAGTAGCGGAACTGACCCGATTCCATGTCGTTCATCAAGGCTCCGTTAATGTAGATCTCATTGTACTTTTGATTAAAAGCACGATAGCGGAACCGCACAGGGCTAAACTTGTAGCCTACTTGTGAAGCATAAACGTTCTGGTTTGACGAGATAATTGTCACGTTCTGTGACATATCATCGTTTTCACCCAACTGAGCTTCCGTGAAAGTGAAGGCTTGCTCGTTGACAACAGTGGCTCCAGCCTCTTGCTCCTCCTCGGTAGTTACAGGAGTCTGGGCAAAAGCCATTGGCGCGAAACAGAGTGCGATCACGGCTAATTTCAGTTTCTTTTGCATAGTATAAGAGTTAGTTAATACTTATATGTTTGCTGCAAAGATAACAAATAAAATGTAAAATTAATCACTTTTTTGCGATTTTTTTTTGGTAAAATTAGATTTTTTCGAAAAAAATGCTTATCTTCGCCACATAAATCTAAAGAACTTATATAAGACTATGAAAAAATTATTATCCTTTATTGCTGTCATGTTCCTGGTAGGAACGATGAACGCACAGGCTCAGGAGAAGAAGTTCTCAGTGTATGCCATCGGTTTCTATAACCTTGAGAATCTGTTTGATACGTGTCATGACGCAGGTCATAATGACTATGAATATCTGCCCGACGGACGTAACAAATGGTCGGGTCTGAAATATACCCATAAGTTGCGCAACATGGCTCGCGTGTTGGCTGAGATGGGTACCGACAGATTACCACTTGTTGGTTGTGCTGCTATCGGTGTTTCGGAAGTTGAAAATGCCAAGTGTTTGACCGATCTTTGCAATCAGGAACCATTGAAGGCCCGCAACATCCAGTTCTGCCACATTGAGGGTCCCGACTTCCGTGGTGTTGACTGTGGTCTGCTTTATAATCCGTCATTGTTTACGGTTCGTAACGTGAAGCTCGTACCTTATATATATAAGAAGAAGGAAGACATCGAAAAGAATAGGGCTACCCGTGGCTTCTTGGTAGTCAGTGGAACATTGGCTGACGAGCATGTGACCATCATTGTTAACCACCTGCCTTCTCGTGGTGCCACTTCTTACTATCGTGAACTCGGTGGTGAGCAGATTCGTGCGGTGAAGGATTCACTGATTAATGAAGACCCCAATGTGAAGCTCTTCATCATGGGTGATATGAACGACGACCCGAAGGATCCTTCTATGTCTGTTGCTTTGGGAGCAAAGCGTAAGATAGAAGAGGCAAAGAAACTGAACGACCTCTACAATCCTTTCTGGGACATCCATGCCAGTGGAACAGGAACGCTGATGTATGATGGTGCATGGAACCTGTTCGACCAGATTATCCTTTCTAACTCACTGCTGAACCAGAAAGGAAAGAAAGATTATTCAACCTTGAAGTTCTGGCAGCCACAGATTTTCCGTCGCGATTATCTGTTCCAGCAGGAGGGTAAGTATAAGGGTGGTACCCTGCGTACTCATGCCGGTGGTGTATGGCTCGACGGCTATAGCGACCACTTGCCTACGCTGGTTTATGTCGTGAAGGAACAGAAATGATAGAAAGTATTAATTAAGAATATGACCATTATAGGAATTGCAGGCGGTACTGGCTCAGGAAAGACTACCGTCGTGAAGAAAATTGCAAATGTGCTGCCTCCTCATTGTGCAGCAGTTATCCCCCTTGACTCGTATTACAACGACACAACGGGACTTACTGATGAGGAACGCAGAGCCATCAATTTCGACCATCCTGACGCTTTCGACTGGAAATTGCTGACGGAGCAAATCAAGATGTTAAAGAATGGACAGGCGATAGAACAGCCTACCTATTCATATATCATCTCCAACCGTCTGCCCGAGACTGTTCATGTGGAACCCAAGCCCGTCATCATCTTAGAGGGCATCATGACACTGCACTACAAGAAACTGCGTGACATGATGGATCTGAAAATCTTCGTAGATACAGACGATGATGTCCGACTGATTCGTAATATCCGTCGTGATGTGGTAGAGCGTGGCCGTACGGTTGAGCAGGTGCTCGACCGTTACGAGAAAGTGCTCAAGCCAATGCATGAGCAATTTATCGAACCTACTAAGAAGTTTGCGGATTTAATTATCCCTTGGGGGCACGAGAACAGAACCGGAATTCATATCCTCAAAACCTTTATCGAGGGAATCGTCACCAACGTGTGACGAGATTTCTTCCGCATTTTGAGCCTCTTCTGCAGACCGTTGGCGTTCCATCTCTTCACGCTGGCGGTCTGCTAGTTTACGGATGCTGTGAATTTTGAGTGAGTTGATGATTTCAGTTACTCCATAGAGCAGTGAGCACCAACCAAGGATAAGCAGAGGAATTTCTGCTGAATCCATGGGCCTAAACACAACAAACAGTCCCGTAATCAGCACTAGGGAAGGGGCAATCCAGAAAGAAAAAGAAATGGGGCCCAATCTACGGGCAGAAATCAATGCCATCAACTGGTTCAATCCTCCTAATATCATGATAGCTCCAAGAATATACATCAAGCCATGAATGAATACACCTGGGGTTAATGCCAGTGTCAAACCTAAAATGACACTACCCGCTCCAACGATAGGGAAGGTGGGCTGGGAGCCAGAGATGATTCGCCCTTCCTGGTCGGTAATCGTATATTCACTGGCGTGCTTCTTGGCATTCATGTATGCCATTAATGCTATGATACCTGACAACAGGAACAAGATACCAATGGCTACGGTAAGCCAAGTCACACCTTCGTCAGGATACTTAATCAACAATGCGCCAACCACGATGGCACAAACAGCACGGAAAATAGAACTCTGAAATATCTTCATTGTTACTTTTTATTTGGTTTCAATGTGCAAAGTTATAAAAATTTTGTAATTTTGCGCACATGGATACCATAATTTTTTTAGTACGACACGGTGAGACCGTTGACAATGCACGCCAAATCATGCAGGGACAGACACAAGGTGAACTGAATGAGAAGGGTAGGGAACAGGCTTGTCAGGTCGCAGAACGCTTGGCGGGCGAACAGATTGATGCTGTGATTGCTAGCGATTTGCATCGTGCTGTTCAGACAGCTGAATATATAGCACAGCCTCATCATTTGGAGGTTTCTACCACTGCTTTGATGAGAGAACGTGACTGGGGCTCGTTTACAGGTCGCTTTATTCCAGACCTGAAAGGTGAAGTGTGGCCTGATGATATTGAGAGCGAGGAAGCTTTATTGCTGAGGGCTCGCGCGTTCCTATTATATATAGTGGCCACTTACCCTGGAAAAAGGGTGGTGGCCGTTGGTCATGGAATATTCAATAAAGCAGTTTTGGCAGTCTATGCAAAATGTCCGATGCGAGAAGTTCAGCGGATGATGAACGCTGAAGTACGTATCTTAACGACCTCTGCTGAAAGCACCGCCTCGGCTTCCGTGACTTCCGCCTTGGCTAGCTCCACTGCTGTGGTGCCCACCGCTATGGCCTCCGCCAAAGGAACCCCCGCTGCTACTACGGGTAGTGCCACCGCTGAATGAACCGCTACTGTGCGATGAGTGTGAGGTAGAGTGGCTGCTTCCGAACGAGCCCTGATGTCTTGAGGAACTTTCATTATTGAACGATCCACTACTTGGTCGTGAAGAACCGTTGTTGAACGATCCGTTGGTTGGACGTGAAGAGCCATTGTGGAATGTTCCACTCTGATGGCTGTGTGAACCATCGTGCCCGATGCGTCCCATGTTTTCGTGACGGTTTACTGTGGTACGGGTTGAACTGTTACGTACACCTCCGTTGAAGTCCCTGTGGCGTACACCTCCGCTGAAGTCCCTATGACGTACACCTCCGTTGATATCTCTGTGGTGGCTTATACGTCCGTGGTCACGATGGAAATCGCCACGATTCCAACGATCATGCATTCCGAAGTGTGAACGTCCTGCTACGGGGCGGAAGTGGTCGCGACGACCATAGTAATATCCACGTCCACCTACTACGTGCCAAGCATGTCCACCGCGATAGCTGGCGTAGAACACAGGGCGACCAAAGTAGAAGTAATCACGATGTGGATAGCGGGCATAAATGCCGAAGTGCCAAAAACCATCACGCCAGTAGAGTGGACGATAGAAGTATGTAGCTGCGCAGAATGCCTGCCACTGCCAATCCAACAGAACATAGCTCAGGTCCAAGTTACGACGCTCCCAGTAGTTGCCATAGACATCGTCATAACTCGTCACACCCATCAGGTAGTCGAGGTTGATTTCATAGGCAGCCTCATATTGCTCGTCCGTCAAGTTCAGCTCGTAAGCCATCTTGTCTGTCAGGAACAAAGCCTCGTTGCGTGCCTGTTCGTAGCTCATTGCCTTGCCCGTTGCTGCTATTGTCAGCATTGCTACCAGGGCTATCATCATCTTCTTCATAATCGTATTTTTTTACTTGTTCAACAATCGAGTTATCTTTTCACGTTGCAAAATTATGAAGAAAAAAGGGTATATAAAAAGGATTTCCCCTAAACTCGTTGGGGGAAATCCCTATCATTCATTCTATACCTTATTATATTAGTACTTCCGGAAGCTCCACGTCTGGCCGTTCTTGGTCAATACCAGGTTGTCGCTGTCCAGTGTGGCTATTTTCAAACGGATGTTGTTAATAGGCTTGAAGCCGAACGATTGTTCGACGACCATGGTGTCCACCCGTTCGCCTTTTTCAGAGTAGCACTGTATGAAGAGGCTGTCGCCCTGGTGCTGGAAGTTGCCGAAGATATGGCCTAACTGCGCGTCTTTTATCCATGTCACTGACCCAGAGAAACTGATATATTTCGAGTCGGAACCGTCCATACGCCACTGACCCCACAGGTCGCCGGCATCACCGCCTTCCTGACAGGAGGTAAGAAGGAAGATGGATGATGTAAGAAGGATGATGTATTTAAAGTGTTTTCCCATGATAGCTGATTTTAAAGTCGAACGTTGAGATGTCGCCGTAGATGTTGCCAAGGTCGAAGGCATAGGCTGCCGAGAAGTTCCAGGGACCGACGGCGTAGATGCCCTGCAACATGGCGTCGAACGAGTGGCGCTTGGGGTAGACGGGCAGATTATAGGTGCCTAAGGTCTCACGGTAAGAACCTTTGACGAGGTACGACAGGCGGTCGGTCACCTCGCCGTTCACTCCCACGTGCCACGCCTTTACGCGGTTGTAGCGGAATGCGCTGTAGCCATCCTTATTATATATAGGTGACGTAATCAGTGCATTGCCAAGCGCCATGCCGTAGTGAGCATAGGCATCGTAGAAGGTGTGGTTGTAGTACTCGTCGTTACCTACCA
>JAEEGK010033183.1_pt1 | contig 10052 bp, 10 predicted proteins | sample 8958771 | NCBI WGS metagenome assembly JAEEGK01 (sample SAMN16246547, study PRJNA631951) | gut metagenome | biome: gut microbiome; feature: rumen; material: SC-attached | host: Bos | place: Iran: Karaj | collected 2018-10 | reverse complement strand
AGGAGGGCTATTATGATGGTACGCTGTTCCATCGTGTGATTAAGGACTTCATGATTCAGGGCGGTGAGCCCGACTCGAAGGGAGCACCTGCTGGCAAGATGCTGGGTGTCGGTGGCCCTGACTATACACTGGAAGCAGAGATCAAGGATGGCCTCTTTCATAAGCGCGGTGCCTTGGCTGCAGCCCGTCAGGGTGACGAGGTGAATCCTGAGCGTCGTAGCAGCGGTTCACAGTTCTATATTGTCTGGGGACAGGTATACAACGAAGGCCAGCTCCGTCAGTTCTCCAAGCAGCTGAAGATGCAGAAGATCCAGTCGGCCTTCAATCAGCTGGCCGCTCAGCATCGTGACGAGATTATGCAGATGCGCCGTGAGCGTAACCGTGCCGGACTTCAAGAGTTGCAGGACAAACTGGCTGCCGAGGCAGAAGCACTGGTAACTGGTAATGGTCTGACAGACGAACAGCTGAAGATTTACTCTACTATTGGCGGTACGCCACACCTCGATGGCCAATACACTGTATTCGGTGAAGTAGAGGAGGGCCTTGATGTCGTTGAGATGATTCAGCAAACCGCAACCGCCCGTGGTGACCGTCCCGTTGATAATATCGAAATGAGAATTACAGTAATAGAATAATAATGAAACCGCTTATAATCTATCAAAAATTGACTGAGGATAAACTCGATACATTTATTCAGATGCGAATTAATCAACTTCTTGAAGAGGGTGCAACTGAAGATGTCGATCTTACTCCAGCATTGAGGGACTATTATGTTAGACATATGGCAGACGGTTCCTTTGTCTCGTGGATTGCGATGGATGGTGAAAAGATAGTGGGAACGAGCGGCATGTCTTTTGTGGAGAAACCACCGTATTTTGGTTGTCCCAGCGGAAAGATAGGCCTTCTGTCGAGTATGTTTACTGATCCAGATTACAGGCGCAAGGGAATAGCAAAAGAACTGCTTTCAAGAGTTGTAGAGGAGGCCCGGAAGTATGGGTGTGGTACTGTTCAGATTACCGCATCAGATATGGGCGTTCTATTATATACGGATTTTGGTTTCGTAAAAAATAAGAATTTCATGCAATATCGTATTAAAAAGTAAAAAGAAAACAATTATGAAAAAGATATCTTTCTTACTGACCGTACTCTTCACACTGGCACTGACCGCCTGTGTGCATAAGACTCTCATCACGCCGAGTCAGAGCCGCGTGGGGTATTCCGCTTGGAACACGCAGGTTAGCTACACACATTGCGACCCTCTGCCCAAGACAGGGAAGCCTGAGTCCGTCCGCGGCACGTGGGAGGTTAACGACGGCATCTTGCAACACAAAGCATCCGAAGAGGCCCCGTTGGCCATCTGCAACTACATTATCCCTTCCAACCACTACACCATCCAGTGTACCGCCCGAAAAGATAGTGGGCCTGATGGTTTCATCATCGTGTTTAACTACGTGGATGCGCAGCACTATTGTCAGCTGAACTATGGTTACGAGGGCAACACGATGCACGCCATCGAGCAAATCAGCGGTGACGGCAAGAAACAGTTGGCCACACGCTCTGGCAGCATAGAAACAGGGAAGTGGTATAACGTGAAACTGACCGTGGCAGGCGACAGCATCAAAGCATGGCTCAACAGTGAACTCATGTTCGATGAAGTACTCAAATAAAATCGAACGAGAATAGTGTAGCGGCTAAAGTAAAAAGATGACTGTTGATTTCGACATACTGAAACGAAATGAGCTGAGGGCTGCGGTTGAACTGGTGGGCAGAGCTTTTGAGGATTATGAGTACTTTACGAACTACTTCCCCGACTTGGAAGAAAGCAAGCTGTTGGCTGGAAAGGCTGATGGCCGAGTCATTTCTGAGATTGTAAAGAAACTCTTGGCATAAACTTAGATTTTATGTCTATAATTAGTGGCACAATAATGGCACAGAACCTTGTAACTCGCTGGTACTCAGTATGTTCTTTAAACTTCAACGAGGATGAGTATTAAACATTAAAAATGGCACATATGTGCCATTTTTATTTAATAGAGCAATCCGAAAAGCCAAAGAGGTATCTTATCACCGTGCCCAATGTCTATCTTGTCGCTGACGACAAAGCTGTTCTCTACATTCTTGATTTGTGAGAATCCTTTGTTTTTCCCACCAACTTCAAAGAGCCATTTCCCATCGACCACCAAGTCGCCCTGCGTTGGCATGCTCAGTTGATGGGCTACACCAGTTTGTGAGGAAAGATAAGTCTCGCGCATAGTTCCAGATTCAACCTGTGGAGCCAGCGCATACATCAGATTGGTATTGTTGAAGAGTATCTTCTCTGGCTTCGTCAGCATGTTCATGCCTTCAGATGCAGCATAGAGACGTCGCATCAGGGCAGCTTTATCCATGAGGTCAATCAGTTTCAACACGTTGTTCCTCGATGATTGGAGCGTCTTACACAGCGAACTGATATTTAGTGTATAGGGCGAACATTCAGCCAAAATCGCCATCAGCTGCTTGGCTTTATATACAGAGTCATATTCTATGTTGGCTACAGAAGGAATCTCAGAGGTTACAATCGTATCGATAATCTGCTGTAATCGATCGAAGAATCCGTCACCTTCCTCACGGTAAAAAGGGTAATAGCCTCGTTCAAGATATTTCTCGAAGTAAGGTAATACTTTTACCTTTGAAGTTATTTCCGATGCTGTAGTAAAATGGTTCTTCAGTAGTTCTTCCAAAGTCAATACTGGCAGCTTTGCAACTTCCTCTAGTTGAAGATACTCCCTAAAGGACAGTCCGTGCAATGTATATTGTCTGTGACGTCGTGACAGATCACCTACGAGTGATTCCTCCAACTTCAGCATGGATGAGCCTGTCACAACGATATGCATATCAGGATACGAATCATAGATATTCTTTACTTCCTGCTGCCATCCTTTGTATTTATGCACCTCGTCCAGAAAAAGGTGAGTCCCTCCGTGCGTATAGTGATATTCAGCCAACTGCAGCACAGAATGGTTGGCAAACCATACGTTATCCAACGATACATAGAGAGCCTTTCCTTTATCAGGGAACGTTCGAAGAATATGTTGTAATATCATCGTTGTCTTGCCCACTCCCTTGGCTCCCCTAATCACAATAAGCTTGTTGTCCCAGTTAATTTGCTCATAGAGATAACGGGTGAAATGCAAGTTAGTCGCAGCCAGCAAACGTCCGTAAGTACTGAAGAGTCTATCCATACAGCAATGTATTAATTTGATTTCGACGGCAAAGATACACTTTTTATTTTGGAAAAACAAATTTTGTGCCGCTTTTTTACTTTTAAAAGTTAAAAACGCGGTTTTACCTATCATCAGTAGTGCGAATTTTGCCGTCTTGCCCTCCATCTGCGGAATCTCCAGCCACTACAGAGTTATTTGCAAATTTTTCATCTGATATTTTTGTTTTCTCTATACATTTCTACATGATTCTGTTAACTTTCTATGATTCAGTTGTTTATTCCATGTATAGAGACTTGATATTTTATAATACTATACATTCATGGTCATTTTTAAAGCCACTTTAGAGATTAATAGCATTGTTATGCACTGATAATAAGGCTGTTCTTGATATTTTCCAATAGGGAAACAAGTTGTTTCATAGGCTGAAACAATTTGTTTCAAAGGCAGAAACAAACTGTTTCGCAGTCAGTTTATCCCCCATAGACACGTCATCTTCCTGTCGGACATCCCAATGGAAACAGCCCAAGGCCCCATACTTTACAGTAGTACCTCATATAGAATGTATAGACGTATCATTATCTGATGTCTCTATACATTGTGTAATCTTCTGGAATACAAATAATTGCGCGGATAATGTAGGAATGTATAGATAAATGCAAAATTTTTGAGAAGAATTTTAGTAATAGACTTAGTGGATTCGTTGAAGGGGCACACGCTGACGCCCGTCCAGCTGGTAACGATTGCCAAAGAAGACGATTTCAACTGCGTGACGATAGAGTCGTTGTTACGGTCCTGGGATACCATCTCGCTTCTCTTTAACAATACCATCGTGATTGACGGCAAGTCCATCACATTGCCGACGTACGAAGAGGTGTGGGGGAAGTAATGTTCAGACAGAAAAAAACACTTTAATTTGGCTGTTTGAAAAATAGTTTGTATCTTTGCGTTTGAATTCACTAATGTTTGGCTATGGGAGTTACATTTGACAGCGAAAAGCAGCAGTTCGTATTCGACTTCGAGCATGATGGTGCAGCTGACATCGTCAGTCTGACGGGTAATGGCTATCAGGTAGAAGCATTTGGACAATGTTTCTACTATGGCTATGAATTCAGCGACCAAGTAGATGGCTCTGTTCGTTCGGCTTTTATCAAGTATGTCAAGTTCACGCCCTCACTTCAGGAACATCCTGACCTGACGAACTTCATCCAGAAAGCGGTGAATAATCTGAATCGCAAAATCAACCTCTACGACTATGACCTTGTGGTAATGCCCCAGTCGTCGAGTCGTATTAACCAGTATATGTTGCGATACATCTACCGCTTTGCCCAGCCAACGCTAAGAAAGATGGAGTTAGTGAAAAACTTGCCAGCAAACATTTCGTTCGATATGGATGCCTTCACTGAGACTTATCTCGACGATGTTTTAGAGAATGGTCATCCACGCTATACTGAGGTACAGAAGGAAGAGGTGCGCCAGCAGATTACCCACATGCTCGACCTCATTCACCAGAAGGACTACTTTACGATAGCGAAGGATGTCAAGAAGAGTCGCTTCCGTCCTTATATGCAACAGTTTCTTAAGTTTGCATCGAAGACGGATGAGGAATTGTGTGCAACTATCCGTCAGCAGAATGTCCTTGTTATAGATGATGTAACCACCAGTGGTTCTACCCTTGGTGAGGTACTCCGTACCCTACGCATTCTCAACGAAGACAATCGCATCACCATCTTCAGCCTCATCGGCAGACGTGATTTGATGGCGGATATAAATATGTAAAACTTAAACAAGGTGTTTGCCCATTTTGTTGTATTTTTGCAAACGGATTATAAAAATAACTGTTATAAAGGCCCCGCAACGGAAGACGCCATCCGCAAGGCAGTAGAAGGGATTGGCTATACGTTTAAGGGGCGGAGCATCGAGAACTGTTGAAATTATTCTCGAACCCAAAATCATCAACTTGATTGATTAAGATATTTTTTACTATCCACAATTGAATGAGCAGTGCGGACCACCCATGATCGGCACATAAATAACCACTTCGGGCCCGCATCACTGCGAGCCCGAAGTGGTTTTACTAACTAAAACCAAATTCAAATGAAGAAAATTAATAACTAAAACCATTTATGCTTATGAAAAAACTATTCTTTTATGTCGTGATAAACATCGCTTTGTTTCTTTTGACAATGCAAAGATACGGCAAGAATTTGGTGAAAGCAAGAAATGTCGCAACTTCTTTGTAAAGTTGTTGCGACAGACTATGTGTTTTACGACAAAAAGGGGATATCGTGGTGATTGTTGTCGCGAGGAAATTGTTATTTGATCATTTATTCCTGCATCTCATCATCCAAACGATTGCTCCAAAGATACTTCTTCGTTTCTTGGGCAGCAACGCCACTGAGCAGCAACAGGGCTATGAGGTTAGGAATTGTCATCAACGCATTCATGCAGTCGGCAATGTTCCAAATAATATCGAGATTGATGATGCTGCCAAAGAACAGAGCCACAATATACAGGATACGATAGAAGCGATTAGACTTGCGACGCTCAATATAGTTGACGGCACTCTCACCATAGTAGCTCCAACCCAAGATGGTACTGAAGGCAAAGGTCAGGATGCCAAAGGTCAACAGGGGTGCACCAACATACGGAATCTTTGAGAAAGCGACCTTGGTAAGGGCTGCTCCGTCAGCGTAGGTAATGTCTGGATAGGCAATGATACTGCTCACCAACACGATACCCGTCAAGGCACAAATAACAACGGTATCCCAAAAGGTGCCTGTACTGCTGACCAGAGCTTGACGAACAGGGTTGCGCGTCTGAGCTGCAGCAGCCACGATGGGTGCAGAACCCATACCACTCTCGTTAGAGAACAGACCTCGGGCAATGCCATAGCGTGCTGCCATCATCACCGTTGCACCCACAAAGCCACCACCTGCTGCCTCAGGATTGAAGGCTGCATGCACGATGAGTTGGATGGCTGGCCACACGTAGGCGCTGTTCATACAGAGAATGACAATACATCCCACAACATAGAGCAGTGCCATAAAAGGTACAAAAATGGTACACACACGGGCTATGGTCTTAACACCACCTAAAATGACGCATGCCGCCAAAATACAAACGAAGATACCCACTATCCACGTAGGAATGCCAAAGGTTTCGTTGGCCAACAAAGCGATAGAATTGGCTTGCACCGTACAACCAATACCAAACGATGCCAAAGCCGTAAAGACAGCAAACAGGATGGCCAGCCACTTCATACCCAATCCACGCTCCAAAACATACATCGGTCCACCATAGGTATGTCCGTCCTTATCACGCACACGGTACTTGACGGCCAACAAGCCTTCGGCATACTTCGTCGACATACCGAAGATACCCGTCAACCAACACCACAGCACAGCACCAGGACCACCTAAGGCCACTGCAGTGGCTACACCCACGATATTACCCGTTCCTATCGTTGCTGCCAAAGCGGTAGCCAAAGCTCCAAACTGGCTGACATCGCCTGCTGCCCCAGGGTCTTTCTTGATGGACAGGCAGATGCCTGTAAAGAGTTTACGCTGAGGGATGCGCAAACGGAAAGTCAGGAATATATGCGTACCTAACAGTAATATGATCATAGGCCAGCCCCACAGAAAGGTGCTGAGCAATTGGAAGAATTCAATAATCGGCTCCATCGTCAAGTATTATTGTTTGCTGGTGTATTGAATAGCAAGCATCGTGAGGTCGTCGCTCTGTTCGGCACCATTGACAAAATTGTGAACGGCTTGGAACATCTCATAAGTGATGTTGATGGGCTGATGCTCACGCTTTGCCAGGAGTCGGTTGGCTACTTCCATAATACGTTCATCACCAAACTGTTCGTGGAAAGCATTCTCAGCCTCGTTCAAACCATCGGTAAAGAGGAAAATAGTGGTGTCGGGATCCAAATCAACCTCTTGGGCTTCAAACTGGAATTCGCCCATAATACCTAAGGGCAGATTGGGCAGACAAGGCAATTCTCTGACCTGAGGGTCAGCGTGTGGCACGCTATCTTCCACATCACACCCAACCAAAAGCGGTGCATTATGACCGGCATTGCAATAGTGCAGATGACCTGTAGCCAAGTCGAGCACACCCGTAAAGAGGGTAACAAACATGTTGGTCTCGTTGCCCTCTGTCAGTGCATTATTGAGTGCATAGGCAATATGCTCGGGCAAAACCACATGGGCCGAAATATTGCGGAACAGCGAACGTGTGACAGCCATAAACATTGAGGCAGGAATACCTTTGCCGGACACGTCGCCAATGCAGAAGAAGAGCTTCTCGTCGCGAATATAGAAATCAAAGAGGTCGCCGCCTACCGCCTTGGCAGGTGTCAGCATGCCATAGATATCAATATCATCGCGTTCAGGATAGGGCGGAAAAGTCTTAGGCAACATCGACATCTGGATGTCGTGGGCAATCTTCAGCTCACTCTCCATAGCAGCCTTCTGGGCTGTCGTGTCACGTAACTCGTTGACATAGAGAGTCAGAGATTGCTGCATGTTCTCAAACGAGTCGCGCAACTGGTGAATCTCGTCACGACTCTTAATGTTAGGCAGATGTGTATAGAAATTGCCCTTGGCTACCTCGTCGGCAGAGATTGCCAACTGACGCAATGGTTCCGACGTTTTCTTGATGCCCCTGCGGCCAGCAAAGAATACAACCAGCAAGCCTAACAGAATGAAGAACAGGAACAAGCCCGCCACAACGTAGAACAAGATATTAACATAATAATAGGGGAACACAAATCCCATTTTCCACGGTGTATGTTCTATGGATTTATAGGCCATCGCCACTTCCGTGCTGTCAATTCTGACCGCCTGATAAGCGTTGTAACCATATATGTAGCCCGACTCTCCCTTCAGTAATTCGTTGACAGCATAGTCATCAGTATGGTCGGTTGTCTTTTTAGCCATATTCAGGAGGTTCTGGCTTATGAGGTACTTTTCGTTAGGATGTACCAAGAAGGTTCCTGTCGAGTCAACAATGAAATAGTATGCCTTCTCTTCAGCCGACCACTTCTCAACATAAGGTCTGTCATTATAGAAAAACAGCGAGACCTCGCGGGCCAGCGACTCCAGTGTCATATCAACGCCCAGCACAGCCACCGTCGAGTCGCTCGCGTCACGGATAGGCATCAAGTAGGACACCAATGGCGTCTGATGGTCAAGACCGTCGAAGAAAGGCTTTGCCCAATACCCCTCCTTGGCCTTTAAGGCCTCTAGGAACCACTCAGCCTTGAGGTAGTCCTCTTGCTGAGAGCCAATCTTCATTACTTCTATCTGATTGCTGTCACGACGCTGTGCATACGGACAGAACCAGTGACCCTTCTGAGGATAGTAATTATCGACAAAGCTGATACCACAACTGCGAATATGAGGATTCTGTTCGACGATACGCTTCATAATACCCTGCATGCGGTCAGGACGTTGCAGATTGTCCTCAATATAAGGTACCGCATTGACAGTGGCCACACAAACTTCCGTCAGCGCCTTCTCAACACCATTAGCTTGGTTGTCCAAATGGAACTTCATTAAAAAACCACCTGCTGTAAAGGTCAATATCCAACCAATGAAAACGATAATGACAGAAGTAAATCCCATCACGATAAACAGGGTAAGCATGATGCGCCAAGTAAGCCGTTTGGCAAACGAACGGGGATAGGGATTCTGATTTTTCTTCTTCCAGAAAAAAATATTCATGACGTTGACAGCTAAAAGAAGTATTACTGCTTGCAAAAGTACAAAAAAAATCGTAACTTTGCAAACAAAAACGTAAAAACATGGTACAAATAGAATCTTCGTGGAAAGAACATTTACAGGAAGAGTTTGAAAAACCCTACTTCGGACAGTTGACGAGTGCTGTCAGGCAAGAGTATGCCTCAACGACCTGCTATCCGCCTGGTCGTCTGATATTCAATGCCTTCAACCTGTGTCCCTTTAACCAAGTGAAGGTAGTGATTATCGGTCAGGATCCTTACCACGAGCCTGGTCAGGCGCACGGACTGAGCTTCTCTGTTCAGGATGGCGTGCAGTTCCCTCCCTCGCTCCAAAATATCTTTAAAGAGATTCAGCAGGATTTAGGGACACCTATTCCCATTTCAGGCAACTTGTCGCGCTGGGCAGAGCAAGGTGTCTTGCTGCTTAATGCCACTCTGACGGTACGAGCCCATCAGGCTAACAGCCATTCCACATTGGGTTGGCAGACATTTACCGATGCTGCCATCCGAGCCTTAGCAGCCCACCGCGAACATATCGTCTATATGCTTTGGGGCGGCTATGCACGGTCGAAAGCATATATGATTGACAAGACGAAGAATCTGGTACTGGAGTCTGTTCACCCCTCACCACTCTCGGCTAATCGTGGAGGCTGGTTTGGACAGCACCAGTTCTCGCGCTGTAATGCCTACCTGGAACAAAACGGTATCGCCCCCATCAATTGGTAAATTGAATAATAAACTGTAAATTGTAAATTGTAAAATTGTAAATGACTAACATTCCCCCCATACTCGAGATAGGCGGCATCCTGATTTCCTCTGAAATCATAACAGAATGCTTCTGCTGCGACTACGAGAAGTGTAAGGGCATCTGCTGTGTGGAAGGCAGCGATGGTGCCCCTGTGACAATGGATGAGATAGCTAGTATCGAAGATGTACTTGACGATGTTTGGCCCATGCTGTCTGCCTCAGCACAAAGTGTCATCGACAAGCAGGGTGTAGCTTATGCCGACCGTGACGGTGATATGGTGACAAGTATTGTGAGGGGAAAGGACTGTGTGTTTACCTGCTATGATGGTGACAACTGCCTATGTGCCTTGGAGAAG